>Ga0209172_10001795_pt1 | contig 42429 bp, 23 predicted proteins | sample LarsenN4metaG_FD_184113 | JGI IMG/M metagenome (GOLD analysis project Ga0209172, IMG submission 184113) | Hot spring sediment bacterial and archeal communities from British Columbia, Canada, to study Microbial Dark Matter (Phase II) - Larsen... ... | reverse complement strand
GGGGGAGTGAGGGAGTTGGGGGGGAGAGGGGGAATTGGGAGTTGGGGGGTGGGGGGAGTGAGGGAGTTGGGGGGTGGAGAATATTTGATGACTAAAGTTTTCTTTTCATTGCTGATCCCAAATATTTTTGGTTAATTTCGCTACAAAAGAAGTGGGGAGGTTGATGTGGGAAGCGATCGCATCATGCTTCTGATGACCTTGATGAATGGCCTTAAGTAAAGTTAAGGGAGAATCCATGCTGGAGACAACCGCTACACACGCTGTGGATTTCACAACTGAGAAACATCAGGCTCTTGTTCTACAACTAAATGATGTTGGCATGGCCGACGTTTCAATCGTAGGGGGCAAAAATGCGTCCCTCGGTGAAATGATCCAAAATTTAGTAGAACAGGGAGTCAATGTTCCGAATGGTTTTGCAACAACTGCACATGCGTATCGCCATTTTATTGAAGCCGCAGGGCTAGAAGAACAATTGCGCCAACTGTTTGAGGGCTTAGATGTTGAAGATGTTAACCAACTGCGACAGGTCGGGAAACAGGCACGGTCACTGATGCTGCAAACGCCGTTTCCAAACGATCTACAGACCGCGATCGCGCAAGCTTACACGCAACTGTGTGAAACCTATGGAGCGGATACAGATGTTGCCATTCGCTCTAGTGCCACAGCAGAAGACCTCCCCGATGCCAGCTTTGCAGGTCAGCAAGAGACGTACCTAAATGTGCAGGGGGTGCAGGGGGTGCTAGAAGCGTGCCATAAGTGTTTTGCTTCTATCTTTACCGATCGCGCGATCTCTTATCGCCAAATTAAGGGCTTTGACCACTTTAATGTCGCGCTGTCAGTCGGTGTGCAAAAGATGGTGAGATCGGACTTAGCGGCGTCGGGGGTGATGTTCTCGATTGATACCGAGACGGGCTTTAAGGATGTCACACTAATCACCGCCGCCTACGGTTTAGGCGAAAACGTGGTGCAGGGGGCAGTCAACCCGGATGAGTTTTTGGTGTTTAAGCCAACGCTGAAGCAGGGCTTTCGACCATTGGTGAAAAAACGCCTGGGCACTAAGGAACTCAAGATGGTCTACGACGTGGGCGGCTCTAAACTAACTAAGAATATGCCCGTCAAGCCGCGCATGCGAGAACGCTTTGCCATTAATGATGATGAAGTCCTACAACTAGCGCGTTGGGCCTGTGTCATTGAAGATCACTACTCCCAAATTCGGGGACAACCGACCCCGATGGATATTGAGTGGGCGAAAGATGGAATGACAGGCGAGCTATTTATCGTGCAAGCCCGGCCTGAGACGGTGCATTCTCAAAAAGCTGAGAATGTCTTGCGTAGTTACGCGTTGCAAGAACACAGCGAAATTTTGACAACAGGGCGGAGCGTGGGCGATAGCGTGGGGCAGGGCAGAGCTCGCGTCATTCTGGATGCACACCAAATCGAGCTATTCCGTGAAGGGGAAGTATTGGTAACAACTCGCACCGACCCCGACTGGGAGCCCATCATGAAGAAGGCGAGTGCAATTGTCACGAACCAGGGAGGACGCACCTGCCATGCGGCGATTATTGCGCGGGAGTTGGGCATTCCGGCGATCGTGGGCTGCGAAGATGCAACGGATGTAATTCAAACAGGGGAGGAGGTGACGGTCTCTTGTTGTGAGGGTGAAGAAGGGCGCATCTATGCCGGAATTTTGCCTTTCAAGATAACAGAGATTCGAATTGATAATCTGCCCCGCACGCGCACGCAGATCTTGATGAATGTGGGCAATCCTGAAGAGGCGTTTCGCTTAGCGGCAATCCCTAATGATGGGGTGGGTTTGGCACGGCTAGAATTCATCATTGCAAATCAGATTCAGGTGCATCCGATGGCGTTGCTGCACTTTGATCAGTTGCACGATGAAACAGCCCGCGAAAAGATTGAGCAGATGACAAAACTGCATACAAGCAAAGCTGATTATTTTGTGGATCGGTTAGCGCAGGGAGTCGGGGCGATCGCGGCTGCGTTTTACCCCAAACCAGTGATTGTGCGGATGTCAGACTTTAAGAGCAACGAATATGCCAACCTGCTGGGCGGACGCCCGTTTGAACCGCATGAAGAAAACCCGATGATTGGTTGGCGTGGAGCCTCGCGTTACTACGACCCACGCTATGCCGAGGGCTTTGCCCTAGAGTGTGAAGCCATGAAGCGTGTGCGCGAAGTAATGGGCTTAACGAATGTAGTTCTCATGATTCCGTTTTGCCGCACACCGGATGAGGGCAGACAAGTCCTAACCGAGATGGCAAAACATGGTCTGGTTAAAGGCGAGAATGGCCTACAGGTCTACGTCATGTGCGAGCTACCCAGTAATGTGATGCTGGCGGATGAATTTAGCCAGGTTTTTGATGGTTTCTCGATTGGCTCAAACGACCTGACGCAACTGACACTTGGCCTCGATCGCGATTCGGCTCAAATTGCTCACTTATTTGATGAGCGCAATCTGGCTGTAAAGCGAATGGTGAGCCACGCGATCGCCACTGCTAAAGCGTGCGATCGTAAAATCGGCATCTGTGGTCAGGCGCCCAGTGACTACCCTGAGTTTGCCCGCTTTCTAGTCGAACAGGGGATTGATTCAATTAGTTTGAATCCTGATTCGGTGTTAAAAACCATGCTAGAAATTGCCAAAGCAGAAGGGGGTGAATGATGATTCCGTGGCAAAGTAATTAATTGTTTTACAATCGATAACTTTGCCAATTTGCCCTCTATGATTTGTCTAATCAATGATCGCACCAAGTTCATCCAAGCGAATCACTGATTGCTACGTTACTAAATCTTCATTCTTTCTCTGAGACTTCTTCCTAATTCCAACGGAGGTTGATATGTTTAGTAAAATTCTTGTCGCACTTGATAGCTCTGGTGTTAGCCGCAACGTTTTTGCCGAGTCGGTCTCTCTCGCGAAGCAAAACAATGCCAGACTCATGCTGGTGCATGTTCTTTCACCCGTTGATGATGGGTATCCTTCACCAATTTATCCGGGAGCCGATAGTCTCTACACCTCCCTCCATACTGAAGCGGTCAAAGCTTATGCTCGCCAATGGGAAATTTTTGAGCGAGAAGGGCTAGAACTCCTGAAGTCTCTAGCAAACCAGGCGATCGCGGCGGGTGTTGAAACCGAATTCACCCAAAATGTCGGTGACCCAGGTGAGGTGGTTTGCCGCATCGCTGAAAGCTGGAATGCTGACCTGATCGTGGTGGGTCGGCGGGGACGCACCGGGTTAGCGGAACTGTTTTTAGGCAGTGTGAGCAATTATGTGCTGCACCATGCCCGCTGCTCAGTGCTAACGATTCAAGGTCATATTCACGAACCAGAAGCAACCTCGGCGGAAAAAGATTTGGCAGCCGCTCAGTAAACGAAACGGACCTGATGACAGACCAATGCCCCAAACGGCGTTGCTGAGCAGGCATATGAATTCCGTAAGGGCGTTCTCCGATGGAGCCGCTACGCGAACGCGAAACGCCCCTAACATAGGGATGCTTATCCAAAACCATATCTACACTCATCAATGCCCCCAAATCGATCCCCCTCAGTCGCTCTTGCCCAGGGGATGCCGGAGACAGGGGGATCTGATGTATCGCATTTATCACTTAAATTGGCATCCCCTTTAGGGTGAAGTGGTTTAAGTAACTAAAATCCCCAGATTTTAAAGAACCTGGGGATTTTTGCGATCGCGCGAAGCGAACTCTCAACAAGAAAACAGGAGAGCGCGTGAGTTATACGCGAAATGCCGACTTACCCGCAAAGCGAGCGGCACTTCCCAACTCACGTTCGATGCGCAGAAGTTGATTGAATTTTGCAATTCGCTCACCCCGACATCCCGAACCTGTCTTGATTTGACCTGCAGATGTCGCAACTGCCAAATCGGCGATTGTGGTGTCTTCTGACTCACCTGAGCGATGGGATGTCATGAAGGTGTAGTTATTCTTTTGCGCTAACTCAATTGTGTCAAGCGTTTCAGACAGTGTACCAATCTGGTTCACTTTAATCAAAACCGAGTTACCAACGCCTGCTTTAATCCCCTCTTGCAGGATCTTCGCATTAGTACAGAATAAGTCATCCCCAACGAGTTGCACGCGGTCACCAATCGTATCGGTTAACAACTTCCAACCATCCCAGTCATTCTCACCCATACCATCTTCGAGTGAAACAATGGGATATTGGTCAGCCCACGACTTCCACAATGCCACCATCTCTTCTGAAGTCTTCGTCTCTTTCGTAGACTTAAAGAACAGATATTTGCCATCTTGCCAGAGTTCGCTAGTTGCCGGATCTAAGCAGATCGAAATGTCTTCACCGGGTTTATAACCTGCCTTGGCGATCGCCTCGAGAATCACCTCGATCGCCTCATCATTGGATTTCAGGTCGGGGGCAAAACCACCCTCATCACCGACCCCGGTGCTATACCCTTTTGCATGCAGAATTGATCGGAGGGCATGGAACGTTTCTAACCCCATCCGAATCGACTCAGTAAATGAAGGCGCATTGTGAGGCGCAATCATAAATTCTTGAAAGTCAACCGTGTTATCGGCATGACGACCCCCATTGATCACATTTAAGCAGGGCACCGGTAGCAACGAAGCATTGGTGCCGCCCAAATAACGGTAAAGGGGCATGCCGAGTGATTTTGCGGCTGCTTTTGCCACCGCCATCGAAAAAGCTAAGATTCCGTTTGCGCCAACATTTCCTTTATTGGATGTGCCATCAATCTCTAACATCTTGTAGTCGATCGCCCGTTGTTCAATGGCATCCATCCCAAGCAAGACGGGGGCAACTTTGGTATTGACATTCTCAACGGCTTTCAAAACGCCTTTGCCGCCGTAACGAGACTTATCACCATCGCGCAGTTCAACCGCCTCTTTTTCGCCCGTCGAAGCGCCAGAAGGCACAATGGCGGAGGCAGTGGTGCCGTCTTCTAGAGTCACAACTGCTTCAACGGTGGGGTTTCCGCGAGAGTCTAGCACTTCATAAGCGCGGATTTCCTTAATTTGCATTACCGCATGCTCCTTAGAATTGATGAATTCAATAATACTGACAGTGGTTCACTCATATCGCGATTGATGAGAGCTGCAAGCAGAATTTGTTTACGCTCTAAAGGTGTGCAAGTAATACTACCGCATGGCATTCACTGGTAAGCGTTCATCTCGTGACAAGCTTACTTAAATCTTTGTGAGGAATAATTGAGGTGAAGGCTGCAAAATGGCTGGCTGAGTTCCGGTATTTTCTCAGCGACTAGAGCAGGCTCAGGAGCCTGAATGCAGTAAATCGAATATTTTTCTGGTGAGCGGGGTGAATGACCATTTGCCACTATAAGCAAGCATCAACGTGATGGACGGCTCGTTCTTTAAGATAAAAATTTTGGCGTTGAGGAGGGGAAGCGACCTAACATGAAGACTTGACAAATGACAATATTTTCGTTTCAAGGAAGGTCAATATCTTAATTTTTATTTTTCAAGTTTTAAGGGCAATCTAACTGTAGAGGTTGGCAAGATTACGGCAGAGCAAGATTACGAAATCCAGTGATTACGGGATCTTTCTGTTGTTTTGCTAGACCTTTAGCCAGCAAAATCAGTGATATGTGTTCCTGTGTGGCTCTTTCTCCAGGGAATCTGCTGTTTGGTTTCGCTTAGTTATCAAAAAGGTTATTCAAAAAACAGGTAGTGCTTGCGGTTGAAGTAGGGTCAATCTCTCGTTAAGGGGCATGAGTTAAACAAGATCGAGGCTTAAAGCATGGAGAGCAGCACTTGATCCAAGTTGGCAAAGATCGAGATTCTTTAATTTTATGACCCAAGACGGCATCATCCTGAACAGGCTTGAATGACGCGAATATGGTAGCTTGAGCGACACCGTTAGGTGTAATTTATCGCTTGGGTAGAGTGCTTTAGTGAATTATCGATACAGTTCTTTATTCCAAATCATCCTGGAGTCGGCACTGCAAAGTAGTTTTGTTTTAGCTGTTGAGTCAGCCTCAACTCGGTTAACCCAACCGCCTGAAACAACACTAAAAATCTTGGCAGCTAATGGGGAGACTTTAAGGCTTTTAATTGGTGCGACGGAGACAGACAGTTTACAGCGATCGCTCCGAGACATACTCCCGACTGATCGGTATGGCGAGATCGCGCTGGCTGTACACCAGTGCCTCAGCACACAAAAACCTTGTGTCTCTGTAATCAAAGAGAGTTGCGCACCTCTATCTCTTCCAGAGTTACAGATGCTCTTGTTGCCCCTCGAAAAAAAGAGCCAAACACAATATTTAATCGGTATTTGCCAGCCAACTCGCCCCTGTGAGGAGTTTCGTGGTGTTGGGTTAGCAATCACTCATTCCTTAGCGGTTTTAAGGGAGCCTTTGCCCGAGCACGTTCAGACAACGCTGAGTGAGCCTGAGCAACTTGCGACCTTAATTAACACCCTGCCAGGGATCGTCTTCCGCTGTAGTAACGACGCTGAGTGGTCGATGATTTACCTCAGCGATGGCTGTTACGAACTGACGGGCTACCACCCTGACGAATTGGCAGGCCAACAGCGATCGCGCACGTATAACCAAATTACGCACCCTGACGACCTCCCAAAAGTCTTAGCCGCTATTCACCAGTCAATTCAGCAACAATCCTCCTACGTGGTGGAGTATCGAGTCATCGCCAAAAATGGTGAGGAGAAGTGGTTTTGGGAAAAAGGACGAGCGATTTATGATGCGCAAAATCAGCCAATTGGCTTAGAAGGTTTCATCACCGATATTTCCGATCGCAAGCAGATTGAGGCAGCTTTAGTTGAGAGTGAGAGCCGCCTGCAAGCCTTTTTAAACAACATTCCCGTAACGGCTTACATCAAAGACCTGGATGGTCACTTCATGTATGTCAATCGGGCTTTAGCCACGCTTCTGCAAGCCACGCCTGAAGAACTGCTCGGCAAACGCTGCTATGAGTTTGTTGCGCCCGATGTCGCTGAGGAGAGCCAGCAAAATGATTTGCAGGTGATTCGCGAAAAAAAGCTGTCTCGCTTCGATGAGCGGATTGACAGCGCCGATGGGTCACGTGTTTATCTGGCAACCAAGTTTCCGCTGTTTGATAGCCAGGGAGAGATTTATGCTCTGGGCGGCATCGCGATTGATATCAGTGAGCGTAAGCAGGCTGAGGACGCGCTTCGCCAGAGCGAACAACGCTATCAAGACCTCTATAACTCTGCTCCTGATATGTACTTCTCCATCTCGTCAGATGGGATGATTACGTCCGTTAACGAGTGCGGTGCGAAGGCGTTGGGCTACACCAAAGCCGAGATGCTGGGCATGAAAGTGCTGGAGTTGGTGTATCCCGACGATCGCCTACTGGTGCAGCGGCGAATGGAGAGCATTTTTGCAGAGCGGCAGTTGCGATCACACCTGGAGTTTCGCAAAGTCTGTCGGGATGGCAGCATTCTTTGGGTCAGCGAACAGACCCAATTGACACTCGACAGCAGCAATTACCCGCTTGAGCTGCGGATTATCTGCCGCGATATTAGTGAATATCGGCAAGCCCAAGACGCGTTAGAACGGGCCGAGGCTAAGTTTCGCAGCATCTTTGAGAATGCGGTTGAAGGGATTTTTCAAACAACACCCGATGGATGCTACATCACAGCAAACCCGATGCTGGCAAAAATTTATGGCTATAACTCACCCGAAGAGTTGCTAGAGAAGCTGACCAATATTGAGCATCAGCTCTATGTGAAAGCCGGTCGCCGCCAAGAATTTTTGAACTTAATGCACCAAAACGATACCGTTTGGGGATTTGAGTCAGAGATTTATCAGAAAGATGGGAATGTCATCTGGATATCTGAAAATGCGCGCACAATTCGGGATGAAACAGGTGAGCTGATTGGGTTTGAGGGCACCGTCGAAGATATTACGGTGCGTAAGTGTGCTGAGGCTGAGCTACGTCAACGCGACAACTTGTTAGAGGGGGTGGCTGAGGCGACTCAGTATCTCCTAACTGAGACAGATTTTGATATTGCGATCGCCCGTGCCCTCCAGACGCTTGGCGAAGCGGTCAAGGTTGATCGCGTCTACATTTACGAAAACCATCCTCATTCACAAACGGGCGAACTCGCTATGAGTATGCGCTACGAGTGGGTACGCGAATCGATCATGCCAACGATTCACCAAGAACATTGGCAAAATCAGCCCTACAGTGCTTATGGTATGACTCGTTGGTATGAAACCCTTTCGGCGGGTCGCTCACTCAGTGGGTTGACTTGTGAGTTTCCAATCGCAGAGCAGGAGTTGCTCAAGCGGGACAACATTCAATCGATCTTGATGGTTCCAATTCTGATGGATGAGCAGTTTTGGGGTTATATCGGGTTTGATGAATGCGGCAGCGATCGCATCTGGACGAAGAATGAGCAGTCGATTCTGATTGCGATGGCAGCCAGCATCAGTGGGGCAATTAAACGGCAAGAAGCCGAGGCGATGATTCGCTATCAGGCGTTCCACGATTTGCTGACAGATCTGCCCAACCGGACTTTGTTTAGCGATCGCCTGCGGTTGGCTCTGGCACACGCCCAGCGGAATGAAACCAATCTGGCAGTGATGTTTTTAGACCTGGATCGGTTTAAGACAATTAACGACACGCTGGGGCATCCGGTGGGAGATCAGTTGTTGCAAGCGGTTGCCAAGCGCTTGTCGGGTTGCCTGCGCGAAGGGGATACCGTTTCTCGCTGGGGCGGTGATGAGTTTACCTTGTTACTACCGCAAATCACGTCTGCCGAAGACATTGCCAAAGCCGCGCAACGCATCATCGAAGCCCTACGGCCTGCGTTCTTACTCGCCGGACATGAACTCTATATCAGCAGCAGCATTGGAATTGCGATCTATCCTTACGATGGCATTGATGCCCAAACCTTGCTTAAGAATGCGGATGCTGCGCTCTACCGGGTGAAAGAGCGGGGGCGCAATGCATTTCAGTTTTACACTCCGGCGATGAACTCGCGGGCTTCTGAGTTGCTTGTTCTCGAAAACAGTCTGCATCATGCCCTCGCCCGTGAACAGTTTTTGCTGTATTTTCAGCCGCAACTCAATGTCATCACCGGGCAAATCACCCGCATGGAAGCCCTATTGCGCTGGCAACATCCAGAGTTAGGGTTTGTGGCACCCAGCGAATTTATCGCGATCGCTGAAGAAACGGGGCTAATCATCCCAATTGGGGAGTGGGTGTTGCGAATGGCGTGCCAGCAGTATGCCGAATGGAAAAAGGCTGGAATCGCACCCCAACGTATCGCGGTCAATCTCTCAGCGCGTCAGTTTCGAGAAAATCAGTTGATCGAAACGATCACGCAAGTGCTAGCCGAGAACCAGGTGTCACCCGATTGTCTGGAGCTAGAAATCACTGAGACAACGGCAATGCAGGATATTGAGTTTACTCGCATAATGCTGCAAAGTCTGCGCCACATGGGGATTCACATCTCAATTGACGATTTTGGCACTGGTTATTCGTCGCTAGGTTATCTGAAGAAGTTTCCGCTCGACACAATCAAAATTGATCGCTCTTTCATCCACGAGTTAACCCTTGACCGCAACGATGCCGCCATTGTGAGCGCCGTGATTGCTCTTGGCAAAGGCTTAGGCTTGAGCGTCGTGGCGGAAGGGGTTGAAACTGAGGAACAGGCCGAGCATTTGCGATCGCTCGACTGCTTTGAAATGCAAGGTTACTTATTTAGCCGCCCCCTTGCTGCCCACGCCGCAATGGAGTTTTTGCGATCGCATGCCTATCAGCCGCAAACCTTGAGCTAGACAAAATTCAGCCCCCTAAGAGCCTTTTCAGGATAGATAGTTTTATTTGTCTATCCCAACCAGTGATGGTTAATTGGACTTTAGACTAAACGCAATTTTCCACTATATGTCAGGGCAAACAGCCATTTGTCCCTCCTAAATGGGGTGTATTTTTGGAATTAGTCCAAACCTCCAGGATTAAAAGACTTCTTCGATCGCTTCTGCTTTGGTGTTGGTGTTTCTAACAGGCGTTTCGCGGGTAAAGCGCATGTGAATGGTACGGGTTTGTTCACCATCAGCGGCGATCGCCAAAATCGGGAAGTCCATCACCCCATCCTGGAATGACATGTGGAATCGGAACGTACCATCTGGGTTCAACGGAACGAGATTACCCGCAATGTAGAGCGTCGCATCGGGTTCGGTCGCACCGTAGATGATCAACTCAGCATCCCCAACCAACCAGAACTTACGCACGCGCATCGGTGGCATCGAAGCAAAGAAGCCTACACCCGACATGCCAATCCCCGACATGCCAATCCCCGACATGCCAATCCCCGACATACCTACCCCGGACATGGTGTAACCCACACCGGACATGGTGTAACCCATCCCAACACCCGACATACCCACACCGGACATCGTATAACCCATACCAACACCGGACATGCCAATACCGGACATTGTGTAACCCATACCAACGCCGGACATGCCAATGCCGGACATCATGCCCACGCCCGACATCATGCCCACACCCGACATCATGCCCATCCCAGACATCATGCCCATCCCAGACATCATGCCAACGCCAGACATCATGCCAACGCCAGACATGGTGTAACCCATGCCCACACCCGACATCATGCCAACGCCCGACATCCCAATCCCCGACATGGTATAGCCCATCCCCACACCGGACATCCCCATACCGGACATGGTATAGCCCATCCCAACGCCCGACATCCCAATCCCCGACATGGTATAGCCCATCCCCACACCCGACATCCCCATACCGGACATGGTGAGAGCCGCCCCAGATGCCATACCGTAGGAGCTTTCAACCATTTGAGCAGAGCCAGGAATAGGCTGCATTGAGCTGTAAATCGACGCGGCAACGTGATCTCCTGCATCGGCACGACCCAGTTGATACATCTGCTCGTGAATGCCAACACCTCTAGCCGAAGCAAGCGATAGATCAGAGAGTGTTTTACCCGTTAATTCTTCATTCCAACCGACTGTAAGTTGCTTGTCCTCAAGCTGATCGGTGGGGTAAACAGGCGGAATCCGAATCGGGTTAGAGCGAGCCAACAGCAGCCAGCGTCCGTCATCTGTCAAATAGCCGATGTCAACCAGGTAATCGCGATCGCTGACTGGAATTGGTAAATACCAATCCCGTGCGAGTTCATCAATGTCGTATTGCTGCAAACTGTGGGGCGCTTGATATGAAAGATCAACGTTGGTGACATCATACAAGCGCAGGGCTAAGCGTTGCCCACCTTGCTTTCGCAGTTGTTCGCGATGTTCTTTGGGGGCATCCCAATAGGTATAAGCCCATTGCGGGTCACGGGGCATCAGCACAATCGAGCTACCACCATAACCATCGGGCAAAGCTGCTAGACCTGCATCGACATCGCTCAAATCTCGCTGAGGCACAACTTTGTCCCCAACCATGCGACCCGCTTCGGTTGCTTTTGGCTCACTTCGGCGTAAAGCGGCAGCGGCAGCACCCAAGGCAGCGGCTCCTGTTGCGATCGCCCCTTTTGGCACACCCCGATCGCCCACTGGTGTCACCGGAGGAACTGGCGTTGACGGAGGGGGAACTTGGGCTTCGCGAACTGGAGGGGAGACTTGGGCTTCGCGAACTGGAGGGGGAAGTGGGGCAGCCCCTCGCGCATCAGCATGTGGCACTGCTCGATCAATCGGTGCGGATGGTACGCCACGCCGCCGCCGGAGCAGCAGAGGTAGCAGGCCTAACAGGAGAAAAGGAATCAAATACCAGAGCCAACCTAAAGCACCGCGATCGCTGGCTTCGGCAGCAGTTGGTGGTACAGCCGGAGTCGCTGTTGGGGCTGGCTCAGCCGGAGCCGGAGAAGCGGGAACCGTGGGGCTAGGTGCAGCAACAACAGCGGTTTCATTAGCAATGATGGCTTTTCCCCCTGGGGTAGAGGTGAGATAGCCCAAAAAGGCCGCTGCACCGACTGGCAAAGCACCTTTCTTAAAGACGTAATAGCGGGGTTGCGAGTAGGGGTAGCGAGAGTCGGTCGGCAAGGTTTTGTGCATCGGCACAATCCGCAGATCGGAGCGATCGCGAACCTGGCTGACAACAGCGTAACCAATCCCGTCGTTACCTAACTCTTTAGCCACAGCATCGGTTTCATCCACCGTGACCGGAGCCGCCGTTGAACCAGTGACAAACGGCTTACCTTCAAAGACTGAATAGTTTTGGAGCGTGCGACGGGTATCGCTCGTTTGGGGGCGATCGATGAAGCGAATTGTGCCAGCCGTACCGCCCACCTGCGACCAATTTGTAATCTCTCCCCGAAAGATGCGAGCAAATTGCTCAAATGTCAGGTCTCTCTGAAAATCGTTGTCTGGCCCTACAAAAATAGCTAATTTTTCGCGACCAACAGGCAGTGCAACTAACCCCTGATCTTTTTCGGCCTGGGTGAGCGGCCGCCCGATCGCTGCCAGATCAATTTTGCCATCCACTAACGCTTTGAGTGCTGCATCTGAGCCGTTATAAGCTTTTTCAACCTGCGTCCCGGCGTACTTCTGCTCAAACTGGGCTTCGAGTGCGTCATTCGTTGCTCGCATGCTGGAAGAGCCATCAATTCGCACTGTTGTGCCACTGGGCAACTCGCTTGGCAGACTGGGGCTGGGGCTGGGCGATTGGGCTAGAGCCGCTGATGGTCGTTGCGTCGTCAATTCAGCGACATTTGCCAGCGACGTAAACAGTAAGAGAGAGAGTAGGGAAGCAGATGGGTTTCGCAGCATAGGGGTGGTTAGATGGGGCACACGCCAGTAGATTATCTTTTGTTTAGAAAATTAAAAATTTACAAAGACGAGCCAAATATACCGTACTCGAAGCTATCCGTGAAGCCTGTCTTCTGCAATTCAATCTGAGGTAATGTCTATCAGCGTTAAGATCGAAGTTGCTCTAGCAGGAAGTCAACTTCCTCTCCTCATTCAATTCGGAGTTGAACTGTGGTTGCCCATATTTCTCAAAATTCCTACGAAGATCAGACCCAAGCGATCGCTCGTAAACTGTTGTCAGCTACCCGCGAAGCTCGCTCCCTTTTTGCTCAAGTGCGGGATCAAATGCGCTGGGACGACAAATTGCTAGGGTGGGCCATGAGTAACCCTGGGTTGCGCGTTCAACTTTTTCGGTTTATTGATTGTTTGCCCGCTCTACGGAGCAAGGCCGAGATTGCCCGTCACCTACAAGAGTATCTCAGTCGTGAGGAAGTGGAACTACCCGCCGCTCTCAAAGGGATGTTGGGCTTTGCCAGTCCGGACTCAATGCCGGGTCAATTAGCAGCTACGACCGTTTCAACAGCGGTTGAGACGTTGGCTCATAAATACATTGCAGGCGAAACAATTCAACAGGTGACTAAAACGGTTGAACAACTGCGCAAGAACAAAATGGCTTTTACCGTTGATTTGCTGGGTGAAGCTGTGATCACGGAGGTTGAGGCGCAGTCTTACCTCGATCGCTATTTAGAACTGATGGAGCAATTGACCGATGCGGCAAAGCGCTGGTCTACGGTTGATCAAATTGATCGCGCCGATGGCGAAGACCTGCCCAGGGTGCAAGTTTCCGTAAAGCTAACAGCTTTCTATTCCCAGTTTGACCCCCTGGATGAGATTGGCAGTCAGCAGCGCGTGACCGATCGCATCCGAATTTTGCTGCGCCGTGCAAAAGAATTGGGGGCAGCGGTTCACTTCGATATGGAGCAGTACCACTACAAAGACACGACGCTGGCAATCCTCAAGCAATTGTTGATGGAAGACGAGTTTCGCGATCGCTCAGATGTAGGGGTGACGCTGCAAGCCTATCTGCGCGACAGTAAAGCCGATTTGCAAGACTTGATTGCGTGGGCCAAACAACGGGGCACACCGCTGACCGTTCGCCTGGTGAAAGGCGCGTATTGGGATCAGGAGACGATCAAGGCCGTGCAAAAAGATTGGGCGCAGCCTGTGTTTAACGACAAGGAATCGACGGATGCCAATTTTGAGCAGATGACGCAACTTTTGTTAGAGAACCATGACTATCTCTATGCAGCGATCGGTAGTCACAATGTGCGATCGCAAGCCCACGCGATCGCGATCGCAGAAACGCTGAAAATTCCCAAGCGGCGGTTTGAGTTGCAAGTGCTGTATGGCATGGCGGATAAATTAGGGAAAGCGATCGCGGATCAGGGTTATCGCGTGCGGGTCTACTGTCCCTATGGGGAGCTGATCCCCGGCATGTCCTATCTGATTCGTCGCTTGCTCGAAAATACAGCAAACAGCTCCTTCTTACGACAAAACTTAGAAGAACGTCCGGTAGAAGAATTATTGGCTGTTCCAATGATTCAAGCGGAGACAGACGCAGGACAAAAGATAGACAACCATGCATTTCATAATGCAGCCGACACTGATTTTGCCGAAAGCCAACATCGGCAAGAGGTTCGAGCCGCATTGCAACAGGTACGGCAACAACTTGGAAAGCAGTACTTGCCGCTGATCAACGGGGAATATGTGCAAACGGTGACATTTGTTGATTCAGTCAATCCGTCGCAGTCGAGTGAAGTAGTCGGTCAAATCGGGCTGATCACAGTCGAGCAGGCGGAACAGGCGATCGCGGCAGCCAAGGCAGCGTTTCCCGCCTGGAAGAAGACCCCAGTGAGTCAACGGGCGGCAATTTTGCGGCGAGCCGCCGACATCATGGAAGAGCGGCGGGCTGAGTTAACAGCCTGGATGGTGCTAGAAACAGGAAAAGTCGTACAAGAGGCAGACCCTGAAATTTCGGAGGCGATCGATTTTTGTCGCTACTACGCCGATGAAATGGAGCGGTTAGAGCAGGGCGTGGCCTACGACTACCCCGGTGAAACCAATCGCTACTTCTATCAACCGCGCGGCATTTCGCTGGTTATCTCACCCTGGAATTTTCCACTCGCGATTCCAGTCGGGATGACGGTCGCTTCACTAGTGACAGGTAACTGCACCTTGTTGAAACCCGCCGAGGTTTCGTCGGTGATTGGCGCGAAGATTGCCGAGATTCTGGTTGCAGCTGGGTTTCCCCCAGGGGTCTTTCAGTTTGTGCCGGGGAAGGGTTCGGCAGTAGGCGCTCACCTGGTGAAGCATCCCGATGTTCACATGATTGCGTTTACAGGTTCGCAGGAAGTTGGCTGCCGGATTTATCGAGAAGCAGCAGATGTACAACCCGGCCAGAAGCACTTAAAGCGGGTAATTGCTGAAATGGGTGGCAAAAACGCGATCATTGTGGATGAAAGTGCAGACCTGGATCAGGCAGTGCAAGGGGTGGTGCAGTCGGCATTTGGCTACAGTGGGCAAAAGTGCTCAGCCTGCTCGCGGGCGATTGTGCTGGAGCCGATTTATGACATGTTCTTACAACGGCTGGTTGAGGCCGTGCGATCGCTGAATGTTGGCATAGCGGAGCAACCAGCAACCAAGGTGGGGCCAGTGATTGATGGCAACGCGCAGGCACGCATTCGAGAGTATATCGAGAAGGGCAAGCTTGACTGTGAGTTGGCGTTGGAGTTGCCGAGTCCGAGTGGTGGTTACTTTGTCGGTCCGGTCGTGTTTCGCGATGTGCCACCCACAGCAACGATCGCTCAAGAGGAAATCTTTGGTCCGGTCTTAGCAGTGATGCGAGCCAAAACATTTGATGAAGCACTTGAAATCGCAAACGGCACAAACTTCGCCCTAACGGGTGGTCTGTACTCGCGCACTCCCTCCCATATTGATCGCGCTTATGCCGATTTTGAAGTAGGGAATTTGTACGTGAACCGGGGCATTACGGGGGCGATCGTGGCGCGGCAGCCCTTTGGCGGATTCAAGCTGTCAGGAGTTGGCTCAAAAGCAGGTGGTCCCGATTATTTATTGCAATTTTTAGAGCCACGCGTGGTGACTGAGAATGTGCAAAGGCAAGGGTTTGCGCCAATTGAGGGAGCAGAGTAGGAGCGATCGCCCTGGCAACCTCCGCATCACGTCACCCGTCCCCTCTGTCAGCGATCGAAGTGCCCAACCTGTCACTCGCAACAGATGACTAGCTAACCCTACAACACCCACACGCACGACCTTGCGGGGGTTGTAGGGGAGTGAGTCCCCTACGAGCGGGGGCGCGGGGGGAAGTCCCCCGATTCGGCGGCTTCGCCGCCCCCAAATCTCCGCTCAACTCCGACAAAAAGCTGCCTCTGGAATTAAATCATCCCGAACCAGAACCCTTGAGGACATTGCCCACAACCCCATGCGATCGCACCTGAATCTTCCATCACATAGTCTAAAAACCGTCTTCATCCACTCGCTGTTGCTTCAACTTTTTAACGGAGGCTTCCAATTTAGGAAGCGACGCAACTCATTCCGCATTTTCAAATACGCAGTTGGACTTTCACCTTTTAGACAAATCAACGCATAAAGCGGAATTGTAGCACCGTGCCCTTTTACTGCATGTTCGCCTAAATAGGAAGCTTCAACCTGATCGCACACCAGGTCATACACATTCTTTGTAATCAGAATGTCAGTGCCCCAAATTTTGGTTGCCCCTTCGACCCTACTCGCCACATTCACCGTATCCCCAATCACCGTGTACTCCAGTCGCCGCTCTGAGCCAATATTGCCAGCAATCAGCTCACCATAGTTGATACCAATGCCATTAAAAAAGAGGACGCGATTTTCTTGATGCCAGCGATCGCGCAACTCAATCAACGCCTGCCGCATCTTCAACGCCGCCCGCACCGCATTCATCGCATCTTCCTTTTCACCTTGCGAGATAGGCGAACCAAACTCCGCCATTACCGCATCCCCAATAAACTTATCCACCGTGCCGCCTGCCTCACTAATCGCTTGCACCATCGCATCCAGGTAAGTGTTGAGCTGCTCCACCAGATGCTCAGTTTCATGCTCAGCTGCCATACTTTCTGAGATGGTGGTAAAGCTGCGAATATCTGAGAAAAGCACAGCCGCCTTAAGTTTACGCCCCCGTAAAAGGCTGTGATAATCGTCCGGTTGTTTCAAAATCTCTTGGACGATCGCGGGTGCAACGTATCGCTCCAAGGTGCGCCGGAGGCGACGCTTCTCTAGCTGTTCGGTGATGGTGCCAGATACAAAGTAAGTAATACCATTCAACGCGATCGCCCCGGCTGGTACGACGACGGGCAAAACCGTTTGTCCATAAGTAAAGCTAGCGTAGCCTATTCCCACCCAACCGAGGGCAATCCCCATACTAAAGGCTAACCGCTGCCAACTTACTCGTAGTAAGCGCGTCATCAGCCCAATCGCCCCAACAAAAACCAGCACAAATAACCCTCTAACCCAGAAGTTAGGCATACCCTCAGCGATCGCCCGGTCTTTAAGCAAGGTAGCAACCGCATTCGCGTGGATTTCGACCCCTGGCATCCGGCTAGGGTAAAGGAAGGATTCGGCAAAGGGAGCCGCTGCAAAGTCTTGATAGGATTCTGCGGTGGCACCGACCAACACAATCTTGTTTTTGAATACCTGCCGCTGTTGGAGGCGTTGCCATTCCTGAGGATCCAGCACATCCCAAAATGAAATCGTCTCGAAAGTGCGACCGCTCGGCCCGTAGAAGTAAATGCCTTCGCCTTTGGGTGGCTTCAGCTTGGGATTAGCAATCTGAGCGATCGCCTCACTAAAGGCAGGAATTTCAGTCAGCCCCAGGGATGCCAGAACTTGTTGGCGATATTGACCTGGCAAATCGTGAATTCTGCCATCAGCGGCAGGTAGAGCATTCACATAGCCGATTTGCAGGGGAGGCTGAATCTGGAGCGTGGGGCTTGGTTCTGACAAGCTGATGCCAAACCCTTGTGATGTATCTTCGGCATATTCGGCGGCTAACACAATCCGCTCACGATAGCGCTGCAACACCTGCTGCAACTCGCGATCGTCCTGTTCGCCATGACTACTGGCATCTAAAAATAGCACGTCAATCCCAACAACTTTTGCCCCACCTGCCATCAGTCGCTGCAACACCACTGCATGCGCCTGTCGCTTCCAGGGCGAGGTTTCTAGCCACTGCACAAAATCAGGTCGAGCGGTGGCTGACTCAAAAAAGCGAACCTGGCTATCGGTTCGCTCATCCATTGCCAACACAACAAGCTCTTGGGGCGCAGCAATCGGACCCCGCACCTCAAAAAAACGGGTTTGTGCCTGCTGATCCCAGACCTGGACTAGCGGGAAATCCAGCGCCGTAGCGATCGCCCCCACGCCTGTCCACAGCCCAATTAAGAGATAGCTCGCACCTACTGGCTGAAGCAATCGGGCAGGCAGAGTGGGCAAGAATTTTAGCAATTTAAGCATCATTCAATTAAGCGGTAGAAGCGGCTTGCGAGCTAGGAAAGATGAAAGTTTTTCGTCAAAAACGGCTCACACATCGAGTGGTCTGCCAAGCCAACTTTGCCAAGTAGAGAAAACGAATGACCAATGGCTCAGTCATTACCAACCCTGCAAAGTTCTTTTAGTGAACTGCCAGTTCCGTTGCTGCGCTAGTTGCAAACCTGCATCCAGCCATTAGAACGGTAAGCGAATTGGCAGGGATGGTGTGGGGATGCTGGGCAAACCAGGGAAGGCTGCCCCCGGATAGAGACGTTGAAACGCGCTTTTGACTTTGGCGATACCTGGAATCTCAGTGCTAAATCCTTTGAAGAGTTCCCCCATCAAGAGCTGCTCAAAGTCGGCTCTTGATAGCTGAATCACTTTGCCAACAGCCCCTTCAGGGGTAATCGAAAGCCGTTGCCCCGCTTTTAACACAACTTCAGGTTGGGTCGCTTCCGGGGCAGCTGAGGCTGGTGTGTCAAGATTGGCCGACTCAAGTGGGGCAACCGCCACTTCGCCTTCGAGTACCGTAATTTGAGACTGGTCGTTGTCATCGACTTCTACGGCATAGGTGGTGCCTCTCACACTTAAACGGCGCGACTTTGTGCAACCATTCGCCGCGCCGTTGACCAAAATCTGCCCGCGCTGCACTTGAAAGCATTGGCTACCGACAATCAACTGTGAATTTTTGCCCAACCGACCAATCGCCCCATTGTCAAACTTGAGTTCGGTGCGAGAACCCCCAGTGCGCACTTGTTGCTGGCGTCGAGCAATATCCTTTTTCTTAGCTTGTTTGTTTTGAATATAGACCTGGTTGCCATCCAAAATTTCAACGACGGTGGCCTGGTTAATGGCTGCCACAGCAGGTTGCCAGGGAATAGCCGCGATCGCGCTGATTAGTAAAAGACTACTGAGAAACCACAGCAGCGATCGAGTGAGTGGAGTCTGCCCAAAACGACGGCGGGATGCGTAGAACATGGCTGCTTACATTCATGAAGGGTTTCACGCCGCTTGTGCTGGAGTTCAGCAATATCACGGTGTAGGCAGCACCCTGTAGTAACTTGCTTCACGAGAACTGATCTTAATTTTGGAAAAAATTCTGTAAACGTAATGATTCGTTTTTGCTGCTTCGCGAACTCTTAATAATTAAGCGCTGGATCATCAAATTCTGGACACTCACGAATTCCCCGGTGTACTCATGTCGAAACCGTTGAGAAAGGTTACTCTACTCTCAAATTAACCTTTCACCTTCACCTTATGAGTTGCTCTCACCTCAGTCAACTAGATCTAGAGAATCTCGTTCTCAAGTCAAACTTTCCCCGATTTCAGTGCGAGGAGTGTATTAAGGTCAACGATCGCTGGATTCACTTGAGAATCTGCCAAGCCTGCGGCAAGATGCTGTGCTGTGACTCATCTAAAAATCAGCACGCACGTCGCCATTACGAAGCGAGTGGACACCCAGTAATTAGCTCTGCCGAGTTAGGCGAACAGTGGCTCTGGTGCTTTGTAGATGAGCAAAGCGCTAAATATTAATCGTTTAATTGCTAGCTGTAACCAGCGAAGAATTTAGCCCAGCCGATGCCAGCAGATCATTCCAGGCTGAGGCGATCGCGCGGTCATCTGGTTTTTCACGACGCAGTGCATCTAGCTCAGCGATCGCCTCATACCAGATCCCTGATTCGGCATAGAGAGCTGCCCGCTCAAGCGGATCAGTAGTCATTTCTAGCTTCTGAGCCAGGTCAGCCTCGTCTGCAACTCGCCGAATTGAGCCGACAGCAAAGGGATCTTCAGGACGGGCACCTTCTTTGCTGCAAACTAGCGTCACCATCCAAGCGTAGTCTTTCTCTATTTCTAACTTCGCCTCTTCATTCGTTAGATCTAGCCGCAGGACGCTTGGCGTCTCAACCCCCTCAAGGTCAATCGATTTTTGATAGAAGCCAATGCCCTTTGCATCGAGTAGGGTCACTTCAACAGCAACCGCCGATGTCTTGGGTAACTGCACGAGTAGGGTTGGTTGCTCTGCCATTGTTGTTGCAACCGTCTCAGCCGGAACTAAAGCTTTCATGCGCTCTGGTTGGGCATCAGCCGGAGTATTGGTCACATCTTGGGGACACACACCGCGATGCCGCCGCCCACCCCCCAGCGTTGTTTTTGGGGCAGGTTGACCCTTACGCGGGCGAAATATGACCTTGCGTTTTTTCGCCTGAGCGACTTGAACGGGAGCTGCAATAGAGGCGTTTACTTCAATAAAAGAAAAGCTAAGCCCAGTCAAGCAAAAGCTGGCCAGGAGAAGGCTGAGGCGACGATTTAAGGAAGAGTAACACATAGGCAGCTAGTTATATAGTGCAATTTTAGATACGGAAGTAAACGGTATTTGTCCGGAAACACTCCCCCTCTTCAAGTGAATCAAGATTCCGAGAAAATTGCCACACTTCTTAGATGAACTTTTAGCAAGGTTCTCGTGAAATCACGCTTGCTTCAAGATCTGGCCAGGATTACTGCCAGTTGCCAACCAGCACAAAGGCGGCCCAAAAGTAGGGTTGGGGAAAATCTTTGAGCAACCCTAGTTGAGCCTGACGAAGGGCACCCGCTTTTGTTGCACCCGGTTTCACCAACTCCTGATAGAACAAGGTCATAAATTCTGATGTTGCCTTGTCATCAACAGGCCACAGTGTAGCAACGGTGCTGCGTGCCCCTGAGCGGACGGCAACTCCGGCTAGCCCTAAAGTGGCGCGGCGATCGCCCTCCGCTGTTTGACAAGCACTCAGCACCAGCAACTCGATCGGGCGTTTGGCTTCTTCTTCGCGTTTTTGTAGCAGTTCCCCTAATTCCCGCACATTTAACTTTTCATCCCAAGCAAGAATAAAGGTGTTATCAGCATCAGAACTGAATTGGCCGTGGGTTGCCAGATGCACAATGGGGTAAGGAGCCGACTCGATTTGTTGCTGAATCGCAGCGCTCGTAAAATTTTCATTCAGCAGAAGTTGAGATGGCACCTCAGCTTGAATTTGTTGCACCTCTTCTTTTACACCTGGCAAGGGAGTAAAGCCCTGGCGCGACTCACTCAGGCCACCAATTAAGACTCGTAACTGGCTCCCTGCCAGAGGTTTTGGCGCAAGTAATTGCAAGCTAGGCGTAATCGCCAGGTTGTACTTCTGGATCAGATAATTTTCGCCATCGTGCAAGATCGCCATCGGGATGTTGCGTAATGCCCCATCCAGCACAAACACCAGGGTTTTAACACCATTGGCTTCTAACTCAGCTTTAGCCGGGGCTAGCAAAAGTTGGTAAACATCTTGAGCGAGTTTGACCTGGAGCTTTGCCAGCGCCGATAACCGCAAAAATTGGCGAGTGCGGTTCAAAAGGGTGTCTAACTCAACCTGGTCAATTGGGGTTGAGTAGTGGTACAGGGTTTTGTTGGGCAGGGACACAATCACTTCAAGGCGATCGCTCAAAATAATTGGGTAAATCACCGCTGCTGTCGGATCAATCTGATCAATTTGAATGGGTTGCCCGGTTAAACAAGCCTCGCGGAAGTAGTTGTCTAGCTCAGCCAGTTGTAGTGACTCAATCACTTTACGCGCTTCCTTGAGTCGGTCTTGACTCACCTCACGCTCTTGATTCCCTGCCACTACGGGTACAGTTTGTGTCAACCGTTCCTGGCTCACCTCATTTTTTTCAGGCTCTAAGAGCAAGCTAACTAATTCACGATAAACAGGCTCTACACTTTCACGGAAAGTGAATTGCAGATCGAGATTGCTGGCTGCCAGATCATTCCGAATCAGTGCCAGCGTATTAACGGCATCATAATAGGCCGCGATCGCCGATTCATTTTGTTTTTGCGCTTTGAGCAAACGTCCCAGTTGCCACTGCCAGCGGTAGGAAATATCCGGTGCGTTACTCGCTTGGGCCAATGCTAACGCTTTTTGAGTCAGCTTCTGAGCCGTTTCAACTTGCTTAGTTTTCTCGTAAACGTTGCCCAAGTTACCCAAAGCAAAAGATTCAGCCCGATCATCAGATAACTGAGCTGCTTGCTGAGCCGCCATTGATAACAATTTTGCAGCCTCTTTGAGCAGCGACTGAGAGCGATCGCTCAACTGCTTAGTTTGCTCTGAGGTTGGAGCCTCTGCCAATTTGATCAATGCCTGAGCCAACCCAATCTGAGCATAGATGCTAGTGCGGCTAGCCGGTAATTGAGCAATTTGAGGCTGGAGCTGCTTAGCCAGGGCTAAAGCGTCAGAGACACGCTCTTCCTCCAGCAACACCCGAATTTGGTTGATTCGCGCTTGTACTTGCAGCAACGGGGCAGGTGACACCGTCGCAGCCTTTTCATAAAAATCAGAAGCAGCGGTGCGATCGCCAATGCCACGATTTAAGTTGCCCAGACTCATCAGTACCACAGCTTCATCAGCGGGTGATTGAGCCTGTTGCACCAGGGCTAAGCTTTGCTCAAGGGCAGCTTTTGCCGCGTCGCGATCGCCAGCCAATTGCAGCGCGTTACCGTAATTGAGTAAGCCAACCGCTCTCAGCAGAGAGTCTGGCTGACCTTGCAGGCGTTGATTCACCTCTTCTAAAACAGTTCGCGCCCGCAGGTAAAGCCCTAAAGTACGTAAGGCCTGACTCTGGTTAATTAATACTCGAATTACCCCAGGCTCGTCATTGGCTTGACCCAGGATTTGAGCCGCTTTTTCCCAGGTTGCGAGGGCTTGTTCGGCCTGTCCCTGAGCCAGTTGGAGACTACCTTGAATGTTAAGCGCCTGACCATAGCGAGTCTTCTGCTCTTGATCGGGCAACTTCAAGGTTTCTAAAATCGCCAGACTGTTTGCGATCGCCTGATTGGCTTCTGTCCACTGGCCCAGCTTTTCGTAAACAAGCGCTAGATTGCCGAGTGTGACGGCTTCATTGGCGCGATCGCCTTGCTCCTGATAGCTTTTGTAAGCTGTTTGCCAAAGCTGCAGGGCTTCGGTGTAGCGTCCAGCCGCAAATGCTTGTTGGGCTGAGGTCAAGCGCTGAGCCAAGCCTGATGAGGACTGCTTTAACACAACAGGATTGCTATTCGGCGTTGCTGCGATCGTTCGGGATGGCATTGCCAGAGGTAGCCAACTCAGCGCGATCGTCAGAAACACCCCAACCACGCTCCAACCGAAGATTGGCAGCAATTTACGCTTTTGCCACTGTCGCCATTTCACCGGAAAAACCATAGTTATCAGGAGAGGGAGGAAAGGAAAGTGATTTATTTCTCACAGTAATCAAACTGTTTCAAAATCATAAGCGATTCAAAAATTTTCTTCGGAATCTCTCAAGCAATGTTTAGCTTTTGTTGAGAGTTACCCCTAACAAAAATGTTGTCTCAAGTGAGAACTACCCAAAATAGTGAGAACTACCCAAAATCGTTTTTGTTATGGAAACGGACGCTTCTCAAGAGCGCGCAGTGTATCAGGTCAGGCTTACATGGGCTTAATGCTGATGAAAGATGCTAAATGCCATCAAGGTACCACCCACTGTTTTGCCCTAGTCATAACAAATCAGACAAAAAACAGGTAAGAGAAGAATGTATATTTTTCTCAACTATAAGAATTCTCAAGAAGCTGTGATTTTTATTTGATCGTTTATTTGCTGTTCCCCAATGAAAGTGAATCGTCTCTGCTCAAGCCACTATATAAAGTTTTATCTTTGCTTTAGTTTTGTTTTAAGTTACGGAAGTTTGACTTCTCAAGCAGTTGCCCAATCAGTTTCTGCTCCCTCTGTTCAAAACCTGCCCCTGAGTCAAACACCATCGCCAAATTCACCGCAAATTAATAGTCCAATTTTGCGGCAAGGTGAACCACCTTCTAGCCAACCCTTACCAGAATCACCCCCACCGCAACCGATTCCACCCCCTGAAGAGCTACTGCCATTGCCACCCACCACTCCCGGTGAGGCAGAACCATCGCTTGACTCCGTCCAGACGGTTGTAGTGAAACGGTTTAAGGTCACTGGCAGCACTGTTTTCAGTGAAGCTCAACTGGCTGAGGTGACAAAACCCTTTCTCAATCGCCCGATTACGCTGGCTGAGTTATTTCAAGCGCGAACGGCTGTGACCCAGTTTTACATCGATCGCGGCTACATTACTTCCGGCGCATACATTCCACCGCAAACGTTGGCTGGGGAAGACATTGAAGTCGAAATTCGGGTTGTCGAGGGTAGTTTAGAAGACATTCGGGTAACGGGCACGCGTCGCCTTAAGCCAGGTTACATCTCAAGCCGCATTGGGCTAAAAACGCAGAAGCCGCTCAACCGCGATCAATTGCTAGAGGCGTTGCAACTGCTCCAACTGGATCCCTTATTGGAGTCAATTTCAGCTGAGTTGTCAGCTGGGACACGTCCGGGCGAAAGCCTGTTAGAAGTGCAGGTCAAGGAAGCGCGTGCGTTTGATTTACCAATTATTCTCGATAACGGGCGATCTCCCAGTGTCGGCACCTTTCGGCGTCAGGCACAGGTGATTCACAATAACTTGCTGGGATATGGCGATCGCTTGTTTTTAGGCTATACCAACACGGATGGTAGCAATGCGGGCGACTTTAGCTACACGATTCCGGTGAGTCCGCGCAACACGACGCTGACATTTAGTTTTGGTTTGTCAGACAGCAATGTGATTGAAGAGCCGTTTAATGTGCTGGATATTGAGTCAAAGTCGCAGTATTTTGAGTTCACCGTGCGTCATCCGGTGGTGCAGAAGCCCTCACGCGAGTTTGCTGTAGGGTTGACGTTTACCCAGCGGTATAGTGAGGCGACGCTGTTTACTGGCACTGCTGATGAGTTGCCTTTTCCGGCGCTGGGTGCCGATGCAGATGGCATTACTCGCTTGTCTGCGATTCGCTTCTTTCAAGATGCTGTTTGGCGGAGTAGCAATGAGGTGATTGCACTGCGATCGCAGTTCAGCATTGGGCTGGATATCTTTAATGCGACGATTAACGACACTCCCCCCGATAGTCAGTTTTTTGCATGGCGAGGTCAAGCTCAATGGGTCAGGTTGCTGGGTCCTGACACGTTGTTGCTGCTGCGGGGGGATGTCCAACTGGCAAATCAAGCAGTGCTTCCCTTTGAGCAGTTTGCTTTAGGCGGCATTGATACGGTGCGAGGTTATCGCCAGGACACTTTGTTAACGGATGATGGTGCCCTCTTATCGGCTGAGGTTCGCTTGCCCATCTTGCGAATGCCCAAGATCAACGGGATTTTGCAATTTGCCCCATTTGTTGATGCGGGGTTTGGTTGGAATTTGTCGGGTAGACCGGACCCCGATCCACAGTTTCTTGTCGGTGTGGGGGCAGGCTTGCGCCTACAGATTGGAAATGCGGTCACGGCTCGGTTTGACTACGGGATTCCTTTAACGGAAGTCTCAGGCGAAAAAAATACTCTGCAAGAGCAGGGCTTTTACTTTTCGTTGATTGTGAATCCGTTTGCTTTTTAAGGGTATGTAGCGAAAAACTTCTCCCGGAGGCAACTTTTTTGATGGGAGTTTTAGCGGAGATTTGGGGGCGGCGCCCCCAAGGGTCGTTGGCTCGGGATAAATAGGTCAGGAGAAAATCTTTTCTAAAGAAATTCAATGCGAAAGCGCGAAGAACAGAAAAAACACCCCCCGAACCACTTGCCTTCATTTCAGCCAACAAGCTTACGATTTTTTACGAAATTGCCACTCATCTGCATCCGTTTAGAAGCCAGTGATTAGGCTTTAAAGTCAAAGCCTGCATTCACCTGTCATGCACAGGGAGCGATCGCAGCTTCTCTTTGTTGACTGAGGAACAAGATGAAATTTTGGCAAAGAGGGTTTCTCCGCCCTCTCAAACGGCGATGGTTCCCCCTACTGTTGTCGCTGATCACCCTGGCATTCATTGCAATTCCAGTCGCGTTGTCGCAGCAACCCGTCACCCTCCGGCTGCTAATGACTGCCCCCGACGTGCCACCCTGGCGCGACAATCTGGTCAAAGCTTTTAACGAACAGCAAAACCGGATTCGCCTTGAAGTCGTCGAAGGGCCAAACTCCCCGAACCTGATCGAAGACCTGTATACAACCGCTTTTTTACTTGGCAACTCGCCCTACGACCTCGTGAATATGGACGTCACCTGGGCCGCCAAATTTGCTTCCGCTGGCTGGTTGCAAGACTTAACCGACGAATTTTCTGAAGCCGATCTCGCACCCTTTTCACCCCAAGACATCGAAGGCGGAAAATACAACGGGCGACTCTATCGCATTCCCGTGCGATCGGATGCAGGCGTGCTGTATTACCGCAAAGACTTAATCGACAAAGCAGGGCTGCAACCCCCACAGAGCTTTCCAGACATTATCAAAATCTCAAAAGAAGTTCAGCAGCGCGGTTTGGCACGCTGGGGCTACCTCTGGCAAGGCAAACAATATGAAGGCACCACCGCCATGTTTGTTGAGGTCATTCGCGGGTTTAACGGCTTTTGGATCAATCCTGACACCTTAGAAGTCGGGTTAGACCGGCCAGAAGTCATCCAGGCTGTTGAATTTTTACGCAGCACGATTGCCGAAGGCGTTTCCCCCCCGGGTGTGACAACCTACGTCGAAGAAGACACCCGCCGCATCTTTCAAGCCGGGGATGCCGTCTTTCTACGCAGTTGGCCCTACGTTTGGCCTCTCGCTAATCAACCCAACTCTCCCATTAACGGCAAAATGGGCATCATGCCCATGATTGGGGCAGCAAATGGTTCCATCAGTGGCTCTTGCCTGGGTGGGTGGGGCTTAGGCGTTGCCAAAACATCCAAACACTTAAAAGAAGCCCTAGAAGCCATTCGGTTTATCACCAGTGAGGCGGCTCAAAAGCAATTTATCTTAGATGCAGGCTACGTCCCCAGTCGCCGATCGCTCTTCACCGATCCGCAAGTGGTCGCGAAGTACGAGCACTATCCACAACTGCTGCAAATCGTAGATCGCGCCGTTTTGCGTCCGCCTATTGCCCAATACGCGCAAGCTTCCGATATCCTACAGCGCTATTTAAGTGCCGCCATTACCAACCAGATGACGCCTGAAGCCGCCATGCAACAAGCCGCTAAAGAAACTCGACTGTTGCTTGAATCTGCCCGCCGCGATCGCCAGGAGAAGCCATGACCGACACCCTACGCACGCGCGAACGACGCACTGGCCTTTATCTGCTCTTACCTGCCATCGTTCTTCTGTTATTAGTGTTTGCTTATCCCATTTTGCGATCGGTTTGGCTCGGTCTATTTGACCAAAACTTAGGAACCGAATTAAAGCCTATCTTTACCGGGTTTAACAACTACCGCCGAATTATGGGCGATAGTCGCTTTTGGCAATCTTTTGGGATTACCGCCCGATTCACCCTCATCTCAGTTGTGATTGAATTAGTAATTGGCATGGCGATCGCGTTGATCCTCAATCGCTCCTTCAGGGGAAGAGACATTGTGCGAACGATTGCCATTTTGCCCTGGGCCTTACCCACAGCGTTAATTGCCCTGGGCTGGACTTGGATTTTTAACGATCAATACGGCATTGCCAATGACATCTTACTTAAATTAGGACTCGCTCAAACAGGTGTTAACTGGCTCGGCGAACCTTTCACAGCGAATGTCGCAATTATCTTTGCCGATGTCTGGAAAACAACTCCATTTATTAGCATTCTTTTACTCGCAGGCTTACAGTCCATTCCCGAAGATTTGTATGAAGCTCATGCTCTCGATGGCGCCACTCCAATACAAAGTTTTACGCAGATTACATTACCTCTGCTAATTCCCCAAATGATCATCGCAATCTTATTTCGAGTTGCTCAAGCCTTTGGCATTTTTGACTTGATTCAAGTTATGACAGGCGGGGGTCCCGGTGGTTCAACGGAAGTTGTAGCACTCTACATCTACTCCAACGCAATGCGGTATCTCGACTTTGGTTACGCCTCTACATTGGTCGTTATTACGTTTTTGCTATTAGTGCTGGCCGTCGTACTGAGCGTCTGGCTTGTTCGGCACATTCGGCAACGCACTGAGGCTTCATTACAAGGTTTGACCCGCTGAGGGAGTTTTACGTATGAGTCAACAAATTTCTCCAACCTTATCGACCCCATCAACAACCCCCTCCAGCCGTGTAAGGTTTGGCAAAGTCGCCTTTTGGCTTGCGGTGGTTGCCCTCTGCGTCTTTTGTTTAGCACCTATCTTGTGGCAAGTGCTGACCTCCTTCAAAGTGAATGAAGATATTGCAGCTTTACCCAATATCTACTTTCCGTCGCGGTTGACTGTGGCGCACTATGTTGAGCTATTTACCCGCCGTCCCTTTCTGCGCTACATCCTCAACAGTGCCTTTGTATCCCTGGCGTCAACAGCCGTTTGTTTGGCGATCGGGGCACCAGCAGCCTATGCATTGGCGCGGTTGCGTCCCCTGGGCGGCAAAGTGATCCAAGCGGGGATTGTTTTGGTGACGCTGTTTCCTGGCATTCTGTTGCTTCAGGGATTACTCGAAATCGTGCAATGGCTGCGTTTGGGCAATAACTATCTGGCGTTGATCATTCCCTACACGGCGATTAACCTACCCTTGACCATCCTGGTGATGCGCAGCTTTTTTCAACAACTCCCAAAAGATCTGGAAGATGCCGCCAAAGTAGATGGTTACAACACCTGGCAAATGCTGACCCAGATTGTCTTGCCGTTGACGCTGCCTGCCCTTGTCACGACCGGGATTTTGACCTTCATCTTCGCCTGGAATGAGTTCATCTTTGCGCTGTCTTTCATCACAGAAGAAACGATGAAAACGATTCCGGTAGCATCGGCTCAAATTGGCGGCACATCGGTATTTGAGGTGCCCTATGGCCCGATCGCTGCCGCAACTGTAGTCGGTACATTGCCCCTAGTGCTGCTCGTCCTTCTCTTTCAACGCAAGATTGTGCAGGGCTTAACGGCAGGGGCCGTCAAAGGCTAATGGAAGAGTTTTAACCTTTTACGTTACAGTCGAAACGGTGACTTCTGCGATCGCTCGCTTTTGGTATGACTCTTTCTTTGCCGCAACCTGACCTCCGCTCAACTCAGCCTAAACTACCAGAGCTACTCGCCCCGGCTGGCAATTGGGAGTGCGCCAAAGCCGCCGTTGAGAATGGAGCTGACGCGATTTACTTTGGGCTAGAGCAGTTTAACGCGCGGATGCGAGCTGAGAACTTTACCATTGCAGATTTGCCCAGGCTGATGGAGTGGCTGCACCAGCGCGGTGTAAAGGGTTATGTCACGCTAAACACGCTGATCTTTCAAGCAGAATTAGCCGCCGTCGAGCGTTATCTCCGCTCGATTATCAGTGCCGGGGTCGATGCGGTGATTGTGCAGGATGTTGGCCTCTGTCGGCTAATCCGGCAGTTATCACCCGACTTTCCGATTCATGCCTCGACGCAAATGACCATTACAAGCGCGGCAGGCGTTAACTTTGCCAAACAGCTAGGGTGCCAGTTGGTTGTGTTAGCGCGCGAGTGTTCCCTCAAAGAAATCAATCGGATTCAGCAACAACTGAGCGATCGCGCCCTTTCCTTGCCGTTAGAAGTGTTTGTCCACGGAGCGTTATGCGTCGCCTATTCTGGTCAATGTTTGACCAGTGAAGCACTGGGGGGACGTTCCGCCAATCGAGGTGAATGTGCCCAAGCCTGCCGGATGCCTTATGAACTGATCGCTGATGGGCAAGTGGTAGATCTGGGCGATCGCCGTTACTTGCTGAGTCCGCAAGATTTGGCAGGGTTTGCGGTGCTACCAGAAATTGTGCGATCGGGGGTGACGTGTCTCAAAATTGAGGGACGGCTGAAAGCACCTGAGTATGTGGCAAATGTGACGCAGGTGTATCGGCAGGCGTTGGAGAAGATCGGGCAGGCAGAAGTAGAGCCGGAGCCAGCAGCACCGCATCCTACTCAGGGTTCTGGACGTGAGATAGGAATGGAGCAGTACAACCTTGAGATGGCGTTTTCGCGGGGGTTGTATTCGGGTTGGTTTGACGGCATTAATAATCAAGCGCTAGTCCATGCTCGGTTCGGTAAGAAGCGCGGCGTCTACTTAGGGGAGGTGCTTCAGCTTCATAAAGAGGGGGTTGTCATCCAGCCTGAGGCACCTGTGAAACCGGGAGATGGGGTGGTGTTTGACTCGGGGCATCCAGAAGCGCGCGAAGAAGGGGGACGGGTCTATGCAGTTGAGCGGCAGGGCAAACAGCTCAAGCTGACGTTTGGACGACGCGATGTTGATTGGCGACGGGTCAAAGTGGGCGATCGCCTCTGGAAGACGAGTGATCCAGAGTTAGATAAGCGCTTGCAACAGACCTATAGTGGCGACACTCCCAAGTTTCAGCGTCCGATTCAGGTGGAGGTGCATGGAGAACTGGGACAAAATTTGGTGGCGATCGCCCAGGATGAACAGGGGCACATCGTTCAAGTTGAGTCCACGCTGCCTTTAGTAGCCGCCGCCAACCAACCCCTCACAACCGAGCGATTACGCGAACAGTTTGCCCGTTTGGGGAATACCCCATTTCAGCTAGGCCGCTTTAGCAATCAGATTCAGGGTGAGGTGCTGATGCCGGTCAGCGAAATTAACCGGATGCGACGGGCGATCGTGACGGAGTTAGAGGCACAGCGATCGCAACCTAAAATCTGGCAACTTAACGAAGCGGCTCATTACACCCAGCTATTACCTAACCGTTCTAACTCAGGTGAGATGGCGACAACGCCTGAGCTGATCGTACTCGTCCGTAATCTGACTCAACTCAAAGCCGCGTTGACTTCTGGAGTCCAGACAATTTACTGCGAGTTTGAAGACCCACGCCGCTACAAGGAAGCGGTCGCGCTGTTCCGCACAGAACAGGCTCAGCGACAGGATGCTACGGAAGCCTCCATCTGGGTTGCGCCACCTCGGATTACCAAACCAGGTGAACGCTGGATTTTAGAGCAGGTTCGTGCGGCTGAAGCGGATGGCTACCTGGTGCGAAATTATGACCACCTGGAATTTTTTGCAGGCGATCGCTGCGTGGGTGATTTTTCCCTCAACGTCGCCAACGCCATCACGGCGGATTACTTCAAACGCACGTTTCACCTGGAGCGGTTAACCGCTTCCTACGACCTCAATATTCAACAGTTAGACGACTTGCTGCGTGCGAGTCCGGTTGGTTGGTTTGAAGTCACGATTCATCAGCACATGCCGATGTTTCACATGGAGCATTGCGTGTTCTGCGCGTTTCTCTCAGAGGGCACTGACTTTACTAACTGTGGACGACCCTGCGAAAGCCACACCGTGAAGCTGCGCGATCGCGCCGGGGTCGAGCATCTCCTGCAAGCCGATGCGGGTTGTCGCAACACGTTGTTTAACGGCACCGCCCAAACAGGAGCCGAGTATGCACAACGATTACAGGCTGCGAATTTACGCCATTTTCGGATTGAGTTTGTAAATGAGAATGGCAAACAGGTGCAGCAAACAATTCGTTGCTACCAGCAACTCCTCAAGGGTGAAATGTCAGGTGCCCAGCTATGGCAAACGCTGAAACTGCAAAACCAGCTTGGAGTTACCCGTGGCACCCATGCAGGCGATCGCGCTGGTGGTCAAACCCAACCGCGCAACCAGTAAACAAACGTGCCGACATATTCTTTGAGGGCGCGAGTAATCACCCGCAGGCGATCGGCGTCGGGTAAAACATTCAGACTGATCGCTTCTGAGGTGCTGCTCAACCAGCCCTGCTCCTCTTCGGTGTAGAGAAAATCGGTTGGGGCAGGAATAGCCTCGATGCCCAATTTTTGAAAGATCCGCAGCGATCGCGGCATGTGCATCGCAGAAGTGACCAACAAAACTCGGCGCATCCCTTCTCGCTTGAGAATTTGCTGCACATTCACCGCATTTTGACGGGTGTTGAGCGATGTCGGATCCTGCAAGATGGCGGCGGTTGGGACGCCAAAAGCCGTGGCGATCGTTGCCATATCCTGCGATTCGGGTGTACCGCCACCATGCCAATCAATTCGGCCACCGCTAAAAATGATCTTGGGGGCTTTCCCTTGCTGATACAGCCGAATGCCCTGCAACACGCGATCGCCCTCTTCGCTCAAATCAACCCAGGGGCGCGGAGCAGATGCCGGACGTGTGCAACCACCCAACACCACAATGGCATCAGCAGTGGGCAACTCTCCCGACGGCACGTGCTGCATCTCTAGCGATCGCACGAGCCAACCCGCTAACCAGCCATTACTCCCAATCAGCAACACCGCCAGCGCCAGTGCTACAGGAATCGCAGCCCGTCGAGGTCGCTTACGCCACAGCATCACCAACGCGACCAGCAAGAGCAAACAGGCCAACCCCAACGGATAAAAGAAGAGTGGCAGTAACTTAGACAGAAAGAGAAACATAGCAGTCGTGCTTGGGTTGAGAGCAATGTCGCGACAAAAAGCCTCTCACAGCTTAGCTTTTCGTCGGGCTAATTTACGAGACAGACGCGTGAGACTGGGCTAACCGCACATCGATCGCCCGCATCCCAGCTCGCCGAGCCGCCTCTAGCCCAATGTCACTGTCTTCATACACAATGCACTCTTGCGGCTCAACGTCGAGTTTTTGCGCACTCATTAGAAAAATGTCAGGAGCAGGTTTGCCTCGTTCCACATTCTCAATCGTGACAATGCAATCAAAGTGGTCAATTAGCCCGGTACTGGTGAGGGTTGCCTCGACTAACACTCGACTGCCACCCGATGCGATCGCCAGTGGCACTTTTCCCCGATAGGCTCGAATAATGTCAGCTACGGGTTGAATCACGCTGATCTGTTCTACTAAGGCATGAAAAACCCGCTGTTTCTCGGCTTTTACTTGGTCTGCATCCAAATCAGGCTTAAACGCTTCTTTCATCATCTCAATCAATTCTGAGCTTGAGATTCCAGCGCGCGCGTAATACCACTCTGGCGTAATCTCAATATCAAAGGCTCGAACGGCTTCTGACCAGGCTTTGTAGTGAACGGGTAAGGTATTTGCGACTGTGCCATCACAATCAAAGATCAGAGCGGCAAACGGTGGGGTTGGCTCAAGAGAAACAGGATTCATAGATAAGCTAGCCATAGGACACAGTTACTCAAAAAACTAGCACTTTAAGCTCCAGCAATTTTGCTGGTTTGCGTCAGAAATTTCGGTTGAGGTTTCTGTAGCCTCGAATAATGCAGCAGTTAGTTACGGTTCAGGTGGGTTGACTCCCCTTAATGGGTAATTGTTATGAAAATTTTTCGTCTCTTAAACATAAAAAATGTCTTAGCCCCCACATTGATCTTGACTCCAATTGTGTTACCAATTAGTGACATTTCCAAGTTAAACCTGGATAACATTGGTCAACCGCTTCATCCTGCCAACCGTCCTTTGACTCCGCCGCTGCAAATGGCACGTGTTCTTTCTGGGCGAACCATTGTCACTTTTAATCGCGATGGTAAGCAACTTATCACTGCCCGCGATCGCACGATCACCTTTTGGGACTTAAAGAGCGCGAAAGAAGTAACTCACATCGAAGCGCACGATTTACCGATTTTGGCATTGACTCTCAGCCCAAACGGTCAGTTTCTCGCCAGTGCCAGCCACGACCAAACCGTAAAAATTTGGAATTTGCAAACTCGCCAACTGGTAAAAACGCTGACGGGACATCGTTCTTGGGTCGAAGCGATCGCATTTAGTCCTGATGGCAGTCTGCTAGCATCCGGTGGTGGCGATCGCACCGTTCGGCTGTGGAATCTCACGACAGGCAGCACGATTCGCAGCTTTTCGCAGCAACCCGACCCGGTTTACGCCCTCACCTTCAATGCCAAAGGCGATCGCTTGATCAGTGGTGGCTGGTCAGTGATCAATTTATGGAATGTTGCAACTGGCAGCCGCATCAGCCAGCTCGAAGGGCACGAATTTGGGGTGAATGCACTGCTGCTTAGCCCCGACGGGCAACAATTGTTTAGCGCCGCTGGAGATAAAACCATCAAAATCTGGAACCTGCAAACGGGTGGTCTGCGCCATACTCTATCAGGCCATCAATTTGGTGTAACAAGTCTGGTGGTCAACAAAGAACAGGATTTACTGATCAGCAGTGGTTTAGACAACACGATTCGCCTGTGGCACCCTCAGACAGGAGCCGCGATCGCCACCTTGCCGACTCAACCTAGCGTCGTCGAAGCGATTTCGCTCAGCCCTGACATGGCACTCCTCGCCAGTAGTTGTTGGGATGGCAAAGTTAGCCTCTGGAGCTTGGCAACTCAAAAAGAAGTTCTACAGCTCAAATTGCCGGATCCCACACCTGATATCTATTAGAGGGTGCCAAAGCTCAGCGATTCCAACCCTTACTTTAGTGGCTGCTACACTCCTATTTCCCGGTTCCTCGCGGCTCGCTTGACTCACCCCACCCGAATTTAAAGACTTGACCCTACGCCTAGACCAACTACCCTCGATCTGTGTTTTGATAGAGCGAGTTATTGCAAAAAATTAAGGCTTTTAGCTCTTGCTGTTATCAAGGAGCATTTATGAGTGATTGGTTAGCAAATGTCATTCCCCAGGTCATGCAAAACTTGGGTTATTGGGGAATCGGCTTATTAATGTTTCTTGAAAACTTGTTTCCGCCAATTCCTTCTGAGCTAATCATGCCATTAGCCGGGTTTACGGTCGCTAAGGGTAATCTCAACTTTGGTCTAGCGGTCTTTGCTGGGGTCGCCGGAACAATTTTGGGCGCTTACCCCTGGTATTACCTGGGCAAATGGGTAAGTGAACCTCGCTTACGCGATTGGGCCACGCGCTATGGTAAGTGGCTCACCATCTCTGGCGAAGATATCGATAAGGCTAATCGTTGGTTTAATCGCCACGGCGGAAAGGCGGTCTTCCTTTGTCGTTTGGTTCCTGGGATCCGGACCCTCATTTCGCTTCCGGCTGGCATTAACAACATGCCGATCGCGATTTTTACGCTCTACTCTACCCTCGGCACAACGATTTGGGTCGCTCTGCTCACGTACTTAGGCTACGTTTTAGGTGACAACTATGAAGTGGTTGACAAATACTTAGGCCCCGTCTCTAAGGTCGTCATTTTGAGTTTAATGGTTGGTTTTGCAGCCTTTGTTGGAATTCGGATGCAGAAAAGGAAGCGCAGACATCTCTCCAAGTGAATCATGACGTAATTATGGGATGATGTTTGAGCGGAATAAGGCGAAAATGCAACTGCCCAGGAGAACCTAATGGCGAAATTGTCAGCAGAGCTGCAACGCTATTTTTTTGACGAAGAACGACTATCTCAAGTGACTTTACCAGAGATCTTGACCCTTGCTGGGGAACGGATTTTTGGTTTTTTGTTTGTCATCCTATCGCTACCGTCAGCCTTGCCAGTTCCGGCCCCTGGGTACTCGACTCCTTTTGGGATTGTGATTGCCTTACTTGCATTACAGATGATTGCTGGATCAAAGTCTCCCTGGATTCCAAATTGGGTGGCGCGTCGTCCGATGGAACTTAAAGCTGTGCAAGGAGTCTTAAAAGCTGGTATCCCCTGGTTAAGAAGAATTGAGACGCTTTCTCGCCCACGCCTCTTACCGATATGCACAAGTTTTCCGGGCCGCATGACAATTGGTATTTTTATCACCTTGATGGGCATTTCGATGATTATTCCAATTCCCGGCACAAATACCCTGCCTGCAATGGGGATTTTTGTGACTGGCTTTGGCTTGATGGAAGATGATGGTGCTATTTCTCTCGCAGGCTTAGTTGTTTGTTTAATGGGCGCTGCTCTCACAACTTCGATTTTGTTGGCCTTAGCTTTTGGTGGTGCCAGCCTGCTGGATTTGTTAAAAACCTGGGTTAAAGGACTCGGTGGTTAACCTCAAAGCGAGATAATCAACATAATCAATAGGGTGAGGTTACACTTCGCCGCTCGACTCCATTCATCTTTTAGGAACTTTTTAAAGCATTGAAAGTAAGCGATCGCTATCGACTGCTGCTCACGATTCTTCAGCCGCAGTTAACCGTCATTTTGCAAGCCCTACTGTGTACGTTGGTGTTCACGGCGATGTGGCCATTGCTAGCAAGAATCGCAGGCGAGATGGCAGGGCTATTGGCGAAGGGTGATGTTTTGGCGATCGCGCGGCTTGGTGGAATTTGTACAGCCGTTTTTCTCGTTCAAAAAATTGCTCAGTTTGGGCAAGATGCGCTGATGGCAAAGGCGGCGCTGTCAATTGTCTATGATCTGCGCACCCATGTTTACGCCCACTTGCAACGGCTCAGCTCAAGCTACTTTGAAACCGCTCAAAGTGGCGACCTTGCCTATCGTCTGACCGAAGATATTGATCGCATCGGTGAGGTAATCAATAAAGTCTTTCACCAGTTTGTGCCCAGTGTGCTGCAACTGATTGTTGTGCTGGGTTACATGATTTATCTCAATTGGCAGTTAACCCTCGCCACACTGTTGATTGCGCCGTTGATGGCTCTCTTAATTACCTGGTTTGGTGAGCAACTCCGCAAGCTTTCATACCGCAGTCAAAATCAGGTGTCTAACCTTTCAGCGTTACTGGTTGAGGTGTTTAGCGGCATCCGTATGGTGCAGGCATTTGCGGCAGAAGACTACACCCTCAACCAGTTTCGTAAAGAAGCAGAAGCCAATCGGCGGGCGCGTTTTCGGACTGAAAAGTTGAAAGCAATTCAGTTTCCGGTAGTTGGCTTTTTAGAAGCTCTCAGCTTGTTATTTTTCCTGCTGTTGGGCGGCTGGCAAATCTCTCAACGCAATCTAAGCGGCGAACAGTTTGTCAGCTATCTCACAGCTGTGCTGATGCTGATCGATCCCATTTCGCTGGTAACCAGCAACTACAACGAGTTTAAGCAAGGGGAAGCCTCTGTCGATCGCGTCATGGAACTTTTAGTGATTCAGCCATCTGTGGTTGAAAGCCCCAATGCGGTGATTTTGCCAACCGTGACTGGCAAAGTTGAGTACCGCAACGTCGATTTTGGTTACCGTCCAGAGCAGCCAGTTTTACAAGATCTCAACCTCATGGCGTTGCCAGGAGAGGCGATCGCGCTGGTTGGGTCTTCGGGGGCTGGTAAAACGACTCTGGCGAATCTGCTGCCCCGCTTTTACGATCCCCAACAGGGCCAGGTGCTGATTGATGGCTATGATGTGCGCGATGTGACGCTGCGCAGCCTCCGCCGCCAAATTGGGATTGTGCCGCAAGAAATTATTTTGTTTTCCGGGACGATCGCTCAAAACATTGCCTTTGGGCAAGAAGATTTTTCCTTAGATGCGGTGCAAGAAGCTGCCAAGATTGCCAACGCCCATCAGTTTATTATTCAGTTTCCCCAGGGCTATCACACCTGGGTCGGGGAGCGTGGCGTTAATCTTTCGGGGGGACAGCGGCAGCGGTTGGCGATCGCGCGAGCCGTCCTCCTGAATCCCCGGATTTTGATTTTGGATGAGGCAACTTCTGCCCTCGACTCTGAGTCGGAAGCATTGGTGCAAGAAGCACTGGAACGGCTGATGCAAAACCGCACTGTTTTCATCATTGCCCACCGTCTCGCGACTGTGCGCCGCGCCGATCGCATTTTGGTGTTAGAGAAAGGCCAGGTGGTTGAGTCAGGCAATCACGGTGAATTAATTGAGCAAGGCGGTCGATATGCCCAGCTCTATTTACAACAGTTTCAAGCTTAAATCGACGCTGAGATTGCCTCCATAAAGGAATGCCGCAAAGCCTGGGACAGATCATTGCCCCGAACCGATCCCCCTCAGTCCCCCTAAACTCCTATAGAGATGCGCCAAGGCGTAGAAAAAGGGGGATGTTGGGAGCAGGGGAACTGGCAGGGCGCATTCACAATCTAAACGGGGATGAGGCGATCGCCTTTCATCAACCTGTATTGCGCATTCCGGCAGCGATACCGTTGATAGTTAACAGCGCACCACGCAAAAGTTCCCCTTTGCTATAGCGCGATCGCACCATGCCCGTTGCAGCCGTTTCAGCCGTGTGTTGCCGCAGCCGTTTGAGCAGGGAAACTTGTAAGAAGCCCAGCGGAACAATCGTGCCATTTCGCAGGTAAACTGATCGCTGCAAATCAGGATCCGTATCTAGCAAGCGCTCGTGTCCGGTAATCATCAGCACCATTTCTTTGGTGAGTTGATACTCATGCACGATCTGCTCATAGACCTGCATAAATCGCTCTTTATCCTCAGGCTGCGTGAGTTCGCGCACGTAGTGACCCGCAATTTGCAAATCAACCTTCGAGAGCGTCATCTCAACTTTAGACAGCACCACCTTAAAGAACGACCACTTAAAGTAGAAGTAGCGTAGTAGTTTAAGGTGTTCGTCCGGCTGCTCTTGCCAAAACGTTCTAAGAGCAGTGCCAACGCCATACCAGGCTGGCAGCAAGAAGCGACTTTGAGTCCAGCTAAACACCCAGGGAATCGCCCGCAAGCTGCTTAAATCCTTTTTGCCACCCCGACGGGCCGGACGCGAGCTGATCTGCAATTGGCTAATTTCCTGGATTGGGGTGACGTTGTGGAAGAAGTCGATGAAGTCCGGCTGCTCATACACCAGCGAGCGATAGTGTGCCCGCGATCGGCTGGCGAGTTCCTCCATGATTTCGCACCAGGGCTGAATATCATCAAACCCAGAGCGCAAGAGGCTCGTCTCAATCACCGCTGTCGTGACCGACTCAAGGTTGTAGATGGCCAGCTCCGGTAAAGAGTATTTGGAGGCCAGCACTTCACCCTGCTCGGTAATCTTGATCCGCCCGTTGACACTGCGTCCCGGTTGCGCCAGGATCGCCTGATAAGCAGGGCCACCCCCCCGACCGACCGAGCCACCGCGTCCGTGGAAGATGCGCAGTTGCAGCCCATACTTCTCCGCGATCGCCTGGAGTGCTTGCTGTGCTTTGTGAATTTCCCAGTTACTACTCAAAAAGCCCGAATCTTTGTTGCTATCGGAGTAGCCCAGCATCACCTCTTGCAAGTCTGGCGTCAACGGCGGAATCGGCAGTTCTCCGTTGTTCATCGCGCTATACCCGCCTGCCAGAAATGCCCGGTACAGCGGCAACTCAAACAATTCTGTCAAGACATGGGGTGCTTTTTTAAGGTCTTCGACAGTCTCAAACAGCGGCACCACTCGCAACGAGCCAGCCCCCGTCGCCGGATCGTACAAGCCTGTTTCTTTCGCTAATAGCAGCACCTCTAGCAAGTCGCTGACATCATGGCTCATGCTAATGATGTAAGTGTGGCAGACAGCCGACCCAAACTCTTGCTGCATCCGCCGCACAGTGCGGAACGTCTCAATCGTCTCACAAGTGACAGGCGAAAACGGCAACTCGCTAGGGATAAGAGGTCGGCGCGTTTTTAGCTCACTCACCAACCACTCGGTTCGCTCAGTCTCGTTCATCTCACAGTAAGACTTCGGCAGAATTTGCAAGTACTCTGCAATCTCGTTGATCGTGTCAGAGTGACGCGAGCTTTCTTGTCGAATATCCAGATGAGCCAGATTAAAGCCAAAGATTTCAAGCTGGCAAATCAGCATCTGCAAATCGGTACAAGTCAACCCCGTTTCTTCTAAATTGCTTTGAATCAGGCGCAACTCAGCCAAAAACTCATCGACCGAGGGGTAATAGGTGGCAGGATTTGGCTCCTGTAAGTCCTGCTTGAGAATGTTGGTATCCGCCAGTTTGTGGTTGCGCTCACGGGTATTTTCGAGCCGCTTCAAAATATAGGCCAGCTTTAACCGATAGGGTTCTTGCCGATAACGGATTGCGAGGCGATCGTAGACTTCAGGCAAGTGCAGTTGGTCTTGCTCTAACGACTCTAGCAAATTGGGGAGTACATCGCTCCAGTGGAGCGACAGACTCAACAACTCGATCAACCGCTTCACCGACTGGATGTATTTCTCTAACACCATGCCACGCTGGTAACAGGCGGTCTGCCAGGTAACTTGCGGTGTCACAGAAGGATTACCATCGCGATCGGAGCCAACCCAAGAGCCAAACTTGCAAAAGTCATATCTGGGCGGCTGCATCCCCGGAAACGAAGCTTTCATAGCCTCATTAAAACGGTGATAGAGCTGCGGGATCGCGTCAAAAATCACCTGCTGAAAGTAGTGCAGCGCGTAATCCACTTCGTCTAAAACGGTGGGCTTAAATTGGTGCAACTCATCCGTGCGCCACCACAGCCGAATCTCCTCCATCAACTGATTGCGGAGCGAGTCACCCTCCCACGAATCAGTCGGCAAGCCCTGTGCCAGCAGCCGATCTTCAACCAAGTCGAGCTGACTCAAGAGCTTGGCAATGCGACGCTGCTTATCTCGAATGGTGTGGCGCACAATCTCGGTTGGGTGTGCTGTAAAGACAAGCCGCACATCCAGTTGGTTGATTAACGCCTGAATCTGTTGTGGCGGCACATTCAACCGCTTTAATTTGGGGAACAGCCGATGCAGCGTGCCTGCCTCCTTAAGGAGCGGTGTCTCTTTCATGCTTTTTTCGAGCAGGTCAGCTTCTAAACGGCTACCAGGCATCACCTCGTCGGCAAAGCGGTAAACTGCTGGCTCTGGGTTATGCTGAATCGTCATCGCCGTGTCACGCGTGGCGCGGTAATTTTGCTGCTGATCGCGTTGCTCGTAGTGCTGCTCAACGATATTGATCACCTGAAAGTACAGCGCAAAGGCGCGTGCAGCCCGAATCGCCTCATTTAAGTCCAATTTTTCGACGACTTTTAGCACTTCTGCCTGGGCCACATCCGCCTGCCCTTCAGGAGAACACATATCCCGCAATTGTTTGAGCATGTTCACCATGTCTTGCCCACACTCTTGCAACAAAACAGCCTCCCACAAGTCTTCAATCACCTTGAGACGGTGACGCAGCAAAAGATCATTTGTGGAGGGAATTGAAACGTCTTGAGACACTTTGGACTCTGTGGTCATGGCAAAACCTACTAAAACGTTGGGACGAGTGCTATATCGAGTAAATTAGGCAGATTTAATAATGTTTCAACTTATTTTATGGGGTAAGCCTCACTTTTAGAGTTGCAGAAGTAACGGAATCGGCTATCCCGATGCAGCATAACGGTTAGACGGGCCGTGACTGGCAAGCGATCGCCCACAGAATAGGAGTTAAAACCTCCCTCAAGCAGCATCAAACTGAGAGCATGATGAACTGCCTCTGCAAACGCATTAGGCTGCTCAACTCAGCAAGGTTAACGACTCAATTGGTTAATGCTGGGTTACACAGGTGCAGCTTAACCCAAAACTGTTTAGATTTTACTGGCTATCGGTTTCACCGTTTGGCGCTTGACTTTTAGGAAAGTTCAGCACTGGCAGGCGATCGCCCCGAAAAACTTCTTCACTTAAACTGCCCACCTCTTGAGCGCACCTTGCAAGGACTTTACCCACAACTAGCCCCGTAACCAGTATCCCTGCACCTGCCCCCAGAGCAACCTCAAGGGCGACTTTTTCTAACGGGGGAGGGGGAGTGATCGGAGAACGATTTGATTGCATAGTTAGAACCAACATAACAACAGGAAAACGAGTTTTGCGGTCAGAAAGCCCTTTACTGAACCTGCTTAAGTGCTAGCCCTAATCTAGACCCAACGGATTAACCAGTACTATCTTCAATTTACTCAGACAACTTAGCCTGAAGCTGAGTTGTCACAACTGGTTATAACTCCTGTGATCCCCAAACGGGAGAGTACCTAAACCGTATCTTGAGAACATCCTTAACTCAGGCCGCTAAACCCAAAGAGCTGGGACAAATAGCTCTCCACAGCTTAAGATTTTGCTGAAATAAATTGCGCTTTGATTGAATTTTATAGCAACAGCTCTCCAGGTTAAGTGGAATTTGATGAATTAATCGGGGTAGAGTTTCCAGACGAATTTCTGGGATGCTCTCCTCTGTCAAAGCTCAGAATGTTGTTCTTGCAAGCGTTACAAGAGCTAGCTCATCCCAGAAATTGGACTTTAGACTAAATGCAATTTTCCACTATCCGTAAGGGCGAACAGCCTTTCGCCCCTCTAAATGGGGCGTATTTTTTGGATTATATCAAATCCGCTTGAACGTACATAATAAGAGTAGCGGGTTTGGAAAAAGTAATGCCACGACGGATTCAAATTGCCCCTCACTTAAGCCTGGAGGAATTGGAACAGCGCTATCGCCAAGCGAAAGC
>Ga0209172_10001785_pt1 | contig 42525 bp, 45 predicted proteins | sample LarsenN4metaG_FD_184113 | JGI IMG/M metagenome (GOLD analysis project Ga0209172, IMG submission 184113) | Hot spring sediment bacterial and archeal communities from British Columbia, Canada, to study Microbial Dark Matter (Phase II) - Larsen... ... | reverse complement strand
AGGAACGGGTGGTCGTGACGCCACCCTTCAAGCCGGCGCTCGAGGAGAAGCTCGCGTTCGCCCTCTACCACCATCCAATCCTCCGCCCGTTCTGGCAACGCGAGCTGGGCGAGGCGACGGACACGGTGTTGATGCGGCTGCTGCCGCGGACCTGGATCCTGGACCCGCGTCCGCTCCCGCCAGCGGCCGTGATCCCCGACCTGCACCTCGGCGATCGGGCCGTCGCTGATTGGAGAGACCTGGCTGCGGCGTCCCAGAAGGGACGGCGCTTCGTCGTGAAGCCATCCGGCTTTTCTGAGCTGGCCTGGGGCAGCCGCGGGGTTTCGGTCGGGCATGATCTGCCCCAGACCGAATGGGCAACAGTACTCGAACGTGCATTGGAGGCATTCCCGAGCACCCCCTACGTGCTGCAGGAATTTCACAAGGGCCGGCAATTCGAGCTTGCTTATTACGAAGACGCGAGCGAGGCCATCGTGCCGATGGCGGGGCGGGCCCGGCTCTCGCCCTATTATTTCGTGACGGGCGAGCGCGCGGAACTGGCCGCGATCCTGGCGACCGTCTGCCCGCTCGATAAGAAGCTCCTCCACGGCATGCGAGACGCGATCCTGGCGCCCTGCGCCGTCGAGCCGGAGACGCAGGAAGAGAGTCAATAGTCGACAGCCAACGATCGAGAGAAAACGAGGCCAGTCGATCGAAGCGAACACGCTCCACTCTGTTTGACCGTTGACGACTGACCAGTGACCAATGACCATGACTCTGTACCACGTCGATTGGTGCCCTGAATGTCAGCTCGTGCGGACCAAGCTCGAGGAGCTGAAGCTGTCTTACGACGATGTGGTGGTGCCTGATTTCCGGCCGTTCCGGCGACAGGTGTATGAAGTATCCGGTCAGCACTTCGTGCCGGTCTTGGCCGACGGTGATAAGGTGCTGACCGAAACACGGGAGATTCTGGCATATCTGGAAGAGCGATATGGCAAGAGGCGCGAGGCGAGTGGCCAGGGGGATGAGCGTTCGAGCGCTAGCCTCTAACCCCAACCGGGAAGGATCACAATGGAGGAATGGAGAAAGATCCTGGCAAACAGCATCGTGAAGCCGAAGGATCTTGCCGCACGGCTCGGGGTGGACGGCAAGGAGATCGAGGCAGTGATCGGGGCCTACCCGATGCGGATCACGCCCACCGTGCTCGGGATGATCAAGGAGCAGGGCGACGGCATCTGGAAACAGGTCATCCCCGATCCCGCTGAGCTGGACGATGACGACGCGGAGGATGATCCCCTCGAAGAAGACCTCATGAGCCCGGTGCCGCATTTGGTGCATCGCTATCCGGACCGCGCGCTCTTGATGGTGACCAACCAGTGCCCCATCTACTGCCGGTTCTGTACCCGGAAGCGACTCATCGGCAAGCCTGGATTCCTCAAGAAGGGCGAGCTAGACCGTGCGATCGCATACCTGCGCGAGCACACCGAAGTGCGCGATGTGATCCTCTCCGGCGGCGATCCCCTGTTGTTGCCCGACCATCTGCTGGAGCGGATCCTCAAGGCGTTGCGCGCGATCCCGCACCTCCAGCTCATTCGCATCGGTTCACGTGTCCCCGGCACCTTGCCCCAGCGCATCACGCCCAAGCTGTGCGAGATCGTCAAAAAGTATCATCCAATCTATATGAACCTCCATTTCAACCATCCCGATGAACTCACACCAGAGGTGAAAGCCGCGTGCGGGCGGCTGGCCGACGCCGGCGTGCCCCTCGGCGCGCAGACCGTGCTGCTAAAGGGCGTGAACGATGACCCCGACGTCATGAAACGACTCGTCCACCAACTCCTGCTGGCGCGAGTCAAGCCGTACTACCTCTACCAGGCCGACCTCACGAAGGGCACGAATCACTTCCGGACGACGATCGAGACCGGGTTCGAAATCATCCGCGCGTTGCAGGGACACACCAGCGGGATGGCGGTGCCGCATTTCGTGATCGACGCGCCGGGCGGCGGCGGGAAGATTCCGGTGTTGCCGCCCGACTATCTGGTGCACCTGGACAGCGAGGGGGCCGTACTCAACAACTACGAGCACAAGACCTACCACTATCCACAGCCGCCGCTGGCCGCTGTGTCACCTCAAGAATCGAGAGTGGCCGGCAAGCGGCCCCGTCGCCACCGCCGTGAACTGCCCGTCGTGGGCGCACCGCCGTCGCTCGCCGCCTGCGGCGACCCTGGCCTGAACGAGTTCTAATGAGCCCCCGCCAGACCAGCCCTGATGCCCCTCGAAGGGCCACCCCTGAGGCTTCTCCCTCGACTTGGTTCGGCCTGCGACGAGTTCAGTCGAGTCGGACGGTGACCTCGTCGAACCACCGACGGAGCGGTATCCTGCCGTACCAGCACATCAGGCAGCTCATCGCCGCTCGCGCCATCCGGGCGGATGTGCCGATCGAGCCGCGCCAGATCCAGCCGGCCAGCCTGGACCTGCGGCTCGGCACCAAAGCCTACCGCCTCCTCAGCAGTTTTCTCCCGGAGCGCACGGAGATCACCAGCCGGCTGGCCACCGTGATGGACTTCTACCAGTCCGATCTCGTGATGTATGAGATGGACCTGACCGGCGGGGCGATTCTCGAAAAGGGGCACGTGTACTTGGTCCCGCTGCTCGAGCGGCTGCACCTGCCGCCGACGCTGCGTGCACGGACCAACCCGAAGAGCTCGACCGGCCGTCTCGACGTCTTCACCCGGGTCATTACCGATCTCAACATCGGCTTCGACGAGATCCGCCCGGCCTACAACGGCCCGCTCTACCTGGAAATCGTGCCGCGCTCCTTCGCCATCAAGGTCCGGACCGGGCTGGCGCTGAACCAGATCCGGTTCGTGCGCGGTGTCGCCGCGGTGTCGGATTCCGGTCTCCGCGCGCTGCACCGGAGCGCCCCGCTGCTCTACCACAACGCTCCCGAATCCAAGCCGGTGGCCGCGAAAGACCTCCGGGTGGATCGCGGGCTCTTTCTTCGCATCGATCTACAGGGCTCGGACCGCGGCCCCAAGGGCATCATCGGGTACCGGGCCAAGAAGAACAGCCACGTGATCGATCTGGCCAAGATCGGCTACTATGCCGCGCAGGATTTTTGGGAGCCGATTCACCTGCACAAGAACGGCAGCCTGCTGCTGGAGCCCGAGGAATTTTACATTCTCGCGTCCAAGGAGCGCATTCGCGTGCCTGCCGGTCATGCGGCCGAGATGGTGGCTTATGAGGCAGCCTGTGGCGAGCTCCGGACGCACTATGCCGGTTTCTTCGACCCGGGCTTCGGCTATGGGCGCGGCGAGATCACCGGTACACAGGCGGTGCTCGAAGTTCGCCCGCACGACGTCCCTTTCCTGATCTACGATGGGCAGACGTTCTTCAAGGTTGTCTACGAGCGCATGCTCGAGGAGCCGGCGCAGGTCTACGGTGTATCGCTCGGCTCGTCGTATCAGTATCAAGGATTAACGCTGAGCAAGCACTTTAAGGTGTAAGTGTGGCCCCATCCGACCCACGTGACAGCTCCGGTGTGCCCTCAGCGCCCGGCACACCCTCTACCTACCCGCCGCGCCGGCCCTCCGACGAGAAATCCGCGGAGAGCGAGGACCGGCACTTCAACACCACCGAGATTCTGGTCGGCACGGGCATGATGTTCATCGGCTTTCTGAACGTGCTTCTGTCCATCAGCGGGGGTTACGAGATCAGCGTGTTCCCGATCATCCTCTATTTCGGCGGGCTTGCCATCTGGGCGCACGCCAAGATCGTCCACCCGACGGTGCGTTACGCGGTCATCACAGCGTCCATCGCCGCGGCGCTAGGGTTCTTCCACTACGGCGAAGTCCACTTCTGGCACAAACAACTCATCTTCTGGGGGACGATCGCCATGGTGGGCTTCTTCATGTTCACGTCCGCCAAACAACCGAAATAGCCTCTATGGTCACTGGTCACTCGTCACCGGCGGAGTCATGAGAGTTGCCCTTCCGAATGACTGTTGACCATTGACCAATGGCCTCGATAAGAATTTCCGTCATCATCCCCACGCTGAACGAGGCGCGAATGATCGCGGACACGCTCGCCCACACGGCCACGCTGGACTTCGACGAGGTGATCGTCGTGGACGGCGGCAGCCGGGATCGCACGACGGAGATCGCCGAGACGTTCCAGGTTCAAAGCTCGAATCCCCTCATCCTCCTGACCTCGCCGGCTGGTCGCGCCACGCAAATGAACGCCGGAGCGGCTGCCGCTACGGGTGACATCTTGCTGTTCCTTCACGCCGACACGCACTTGCCGGCCGACGCCCGTGGCGCGATCGAAGGTGCGCTCCGCGATCCGGCCTGTGTCGGGGGACGCTTCGATGTCCGGTTCGACCGGCCGACGCGCCTCGCGCGCACGATCAGCGTCATGATGAATGCGCGGTCGCGCTGGACGGGTATTGCGACGGGCGATCAGGCGATTTTCGTGCACCGGCTCGTGTTCGATCGGCTCGGCGGCTTTCCGGCGCTCCCGCTGATGGAGGACGTCGAGTTTTCGCGGCGGCTCAAGCGCGCCGGCCGAGTGGCCGCGCTCCGTGCCACGGTGACGACCTCGTTCCGGCGATGGGAGCGCGGTGGCCCCGTTCGAACCATCCTGTTGATGTGGGTGTTGCGGTTCCTCTACTGGATCGGGATCAGCCCTCGCACGCTTGCCCGCTGGTACCCCATGGTGCGGTAGTGTGCAGGGCGAGAGGCATTAGACGCGGCGCAGGCAGAGGCGAGAGGTGCGAGGCTAGAGGTTGCAAAGAATGGAATCCTCCCGGACTCCCTCTCGCCGGGGACCCGTTGCCACGGGGGATGCAACGGGTGCCCCCCATGCCTCAGCAATCAGGGCGGCCGAGGCCGCCCTGATCGTTTTCGCGAAGGCGCCGATTCCCGGTCAGGTGAAAACCCGGTTGTGTCCTCCGCTCACTCCCGACGAAGCGGCCAGCCTACACGGAAGTTTCGTGCTCGACACCCTGGAGCGCAGCCGTGACGCCTTTAAGGCTGCCCGCCTCGGCGTGGACCGGTTCCTGGCCTGCAGCCCGTCGCACGACCATGTTTTCTTCAAGATTCTGGCTGAGCGGCACGGCGTGCGTCTGCTCGACCAGGTGGGAGAGGACCTGGGCGCCCGGATGGATCAGGCGTTTCAGACGGTGTTCGCGCAGGGATACAAGCGGGTGGTGCTGACGGGGAGCGATCTGCCGTCTCTACCCGGCTCCTTTTTCGCGCGGGCACTCAGCCTCCTGGCCGCTCACGATCTCGTCCTGGGGCCTTCGTTCGACGGCGGGTACTACCTGATCGGGCTCACGCAGCCGACGCCGCTCCTGTTCTCCGGCATCGCGTGGTCCACTGATCAGGTGCTGCCGCTTACCAGGAACAAGGCGGACTCGCTCGGGTATAAAACGGCGCTGCTTCCCCCATGGCGCGACGTGGATAGAATTGAAGATCTCCTCGCCCTCATCGATGAGATGGGACTCGGGCACGGGGCAAGCGGCGAGCGGCGGGCCTCTCGCCCCTCGCCTCCCGCCTCGAGCCTGTCGAAGCGTACCGAAGGGGCGCTGAGGTTGATTGCCGGCCGCCTCGCCGCGCGCCAGAGCAGCCCGAAGCGCGCGTAGGCGGATTTTGCCGTTGACAACGCCTGCGGAATACCAGTAAAGCTTACGCCGCTTGGCCGGGGGCCCTCCCGGCGATTGTCAGGCGGACAGGCTCCATGGACCAGTCCTCCTCCAAACACCCCCTGCCGCGGAATTGGTCCACGGCCGCGAAACTCTCCCTGCTCGTTTTCCCGTTTCTGGCCCTATGTGCGATCTCCCTCGCGTGGATCATTCCCGACCGCCCATGGGTGCTCTGGGCCGGCGCAGTTGTCTGCGTGCTCCTGACCGGAGTGATCTTTCAAGGCACGCGCCTCGTCGTCACGCAGCCGCTCCGCCGGCTTGCCCTGGAGATGGAACGGATCGCGCAGAGCGGCGGTGAGATCTCTGCAGGGACCGACCAGGCGTGGGCGCGCCCGTCGGTGGGTGAGGAGATCCGCGGGCTCTGGCAGAAGTTTTCGGGGGCGTATCAACGCATCTGGAAGGAACAGAAGGATCGGGCGCTGGAACTCCAGCGCGAAGCCGCCGCGCACGAATCACTCACACGCCGCCTCCTGGAGTTGCATCAGGTCGCCCAGATGATCCACCAGGCCATCTCGGAACACGACATTTACCGGACGCTGGCCCATACGCTCTATGCCGTGCTGCCGCTCCGCCAGGTGCTCATTCTCCGCCTGAACCCCTCGGAAGACCGTCTGCAAATCGTCTGGACCTGGCCGAAGCGCGACGACCTATCGCTCGACGCGTACCCCGTCTGGGATAAGCCGTCCTCCTGTCCCGTCATCCGCTCGGGCCGCGAATATTTGGTGCAGCGCGTCGGCCGCGACCTCACATGCGCATCCAGCCTCTCCAACTCCGAGGGTGACGGGTACTGGTGCGTGCCGCTGGTGATCGGGGGCCGGACGATCGGGGTCGTGCACCTGGCCAGCTCCGTGCCGGATTGCTGGACAGAACAATCTCGGAAATGGGTCGAGGCGCTGATCAATTCCGCGGCGCCGATGATCGGCCACTTGCAGCACCTCGAGCGGGCCAAACGCCGCGCGATGATCGATGAGCTGACCGGCGCGTATAACCGGCGCTTCCTCGAAGAATTTCTTGCGAAGATGATCGTGCCGGAAGAGCGGCGCCGGAACCAGCAGCTCAGCCTCTTGATGATCGACCTGGACCACTTCAAGCTGGTCAACGACACCTACGGGCATCCGGTCGGCGACGAGGTGCTCAAAGCCGTGGCCTCGACCCTCCACCGTAACCTCAAGGAGAGCGACGTGCTGGCGCGTTACGGCGGCGAAGAGTTCACCGTCATCCTGCCCCGCACGGACTCGACCAGCGCGGCGATCGTCGCCGAGCGCCTGCGCAGCGCCATCGCCAATCTCTCGTTCTGCAAGCTCGCGCCCTCCGTCCCCGACCGGGTTACCATCAGTATCGGCGTGGCGGCGTACCCCTCTCACGCGCGGACGGTCTCGGAGCTCATCCGGTGCGCCGACGAAGCGCTCTACCAGGCCAAGTCCCTCGGCCGCAACCGTGTGGTGTGCGTGTGCGCCAACTCCCTGGCGACCGCCGGCCATCAAACGCAGACCGTCACCCCTGAAAGGAACTGAGTCCCGTGACGGAGCGCGTAGCCCTCATCACCGGCGGTGCGCGAGGCATCGGCCGCGCGATCGCCCTCGATCTCGCCTCCCAGCAATGGTCGGTCGCCGTTTGCTACCGGACCAGCGGCCCGGACGCGGAGGAGACCGTCAAGGGCGTCACCGAGCGTGGCGGCCGAGCGCTGGCCCTCAGCTGTGACGTGTCCAAGCCCGCCGACGCCCGGGATCTGGTCCAGCAGGTCGAGCACACGTGGGGACGCATCGACGCGCTGATCAATTGCGCCGGCCCCTATCACCGCGTCAACCTGCTCGACGAAACTCCGGAGGGCTGGGCGAGCATGTTCGCCAACAACCTGCACCCCGTCTTTTATCTCGGCCAGGCGGTCGCGCCGGGGATGAAGGCGCGCAAATCCGGGCGCATTATCAACTTCAGCATGGCCAACGCGGACCAGATGGTTGCGCAGCCGGACATCACCGCCCACTATATCGCGAAGGCCGGGATCCTGATTCTGACCCGGACGCTGGCGAAAATCCTGGCGCCGCACGGCGTCACGGTGAATGCCATCTCGCCCGGTTTCATTGAGTCAGGGAGTGCGCCGCCGGAGGAGCTCGCCCCCATGGCGAAGCGGATTCCTGCCGGCTACATCGGCCAGGTGGCCGATACGGTCGCGGCGGTGCGGTTTCTGCTGTCGGACGAGGCCCGCTACGTGACGGGCACGAATATTCACGTCAGCGGGGGCTGGGGGATCTGAACCATGGGGTGATGAGGACAGGGCCGTGCCCAGCCTCGTCACGCGCTGATCATTGGCTCACCCGAGAAAGGGGAACCATGCACAAACGAGTAAGCTGAGCTAGCCCGGCAAACGGCTGCCTGGGGCGAAGACTCACAGGACGCCCTACACTGCGAGCTCGGCGACACGAAGCTGCTCGCGGCGCTGCTCGGCGCGCCTCAATTCGTACTGGATCTGTTGGTTGAGCCAACTCTCAGCCGACGCGCCGAATGCGATGGACAAGCGCACTGCCATCTCGGGACCGATGCCAGCACGAGCATAAAGAGTCGCAGACAGGAGCTTTCGGCCGACGCCCAGCGCCTGAGCCGCCTGCGTGACACTCATCCCGAGTGGCTCCAGACAAAGACGCTCGATGATTTCGCCGGGGTGGGGAGGATCGTGCGTACGCATCATGACGAGCTCGCTAGTGATAATCCTCGTACCCACCGGCGTCTGTACGGACGACAGGGGGTGGCTCAATCATACGGAACCTGACCTCATCAACTTGCGTATCTGCGGACGTCCGCTCACCCACGAACAACCCACACCGGTAGAGGCCAGGTATCCACCCAGTTTCAGGACGGGATAACATAAAGTAGCCAGACTGGTCATTCATGGACATGATGACGCGGTCCTGTACCAAGCCGCGAGGCTCCCTCGTCATCTCGGAGGCTTCCCAAAAACATTGTGCTGTGAGGGGCACCGCATCATAAGAGGCCGAGACCAGTCCAAACACCAGGTAGATCTCTCGCTGTGTGGTGAGGAAGCTGTCGTCCACGTTAATCGGAATAAATTCATGCTCGCCGGTCGGAAAATCATCCCGCACGACGTTGCTCGCCGGAACGACAAATCGAAACCAACTGAAATCAGCATCTCTGCCCATGAGCGATGCCCGCTCATCCAGCGGTTTCTGAGGATCGAGCGGTTTAGCCGCTATCTTTTCATACATGGCATACAGCTCTTCCTCTGAAAGGTGCTTGGAACCCGAATCAGGTCCAGATAGCATGCTGTCCGCCCCGGGAACATGGGGTTTAACCTTTTCGATCCACCGTGCCAGCTTCTGCTTATCCAACACGCGGGTTCCAGGTGGGAGTTGAACATGCTTGTTGCTTTCTTCAAATTCCACGGCCGCCTCATAGAGTACTTGAAAATGGACGAGGGCGTCCGTCCACTGTTCCAGCTCCACCAGACATTGGCCGATACGAAACACCGTATCCGTATACTCTTCGTCACTCGAATCGAGCGTGGACATCAGTTGAAAAAAGGGGAGAGCTTCCCTGCACCGGCCAAGCTCCATTAAGATCAGCCCTAATTGATGGGCGGCTGTGGAATCCCTGGGATTGAGGGCCAGAAGTCTTCGATAGATCGGCTCAGCCTCCGCATAACGGCCTGCAGCGAACACCCTCCATGCGTCTGCGCGAATGAGCGCCCATTCCTTAAGCTTTTCCGCTGTCGTTTCTGGAGTGAACACGCGGGTAAAGCGTCGGCCTCGGTCCTTACCGGATCCATAAATTACGCTGAGCAGATTCTTGGCAGGAAGCTCCAGCGGAGAACCACCTGGAACCCTTTGCAAAACGTACTGAACATCATCATGGGCGCCTGCATAATCCAAGACATCAAAACGCGCCCGTGCCAGTCCCAGCCGCCAACTGAGCAGCTCTGGAACGAGGTGCACGGCCTTTTTATACCACTCGAGCGATTCCTCGAGTCGATCGAGCTTTCTCAGTTCTTGCGCCAACCGCAAATGAATCAAGGGATTCTGGGCATCAACCTGTGCGATGCGTTGCAGCTCGGCGATCGACTCCTCTCCCTGTCCCGAGCGAAGCAATACACTCCACTTTGCCCATCGGACATCCAATGCGGTTGGCTTCCTGGCGAGTACGGATTCGTAGGCCTCAACCGATTCTCGGGGGCGACGGGAAGTGGCGAGTACGTCACCACGCAATTTACGTAGGCTGAGCGTGTGAGGATGGTCCTGAATCCCTCGGTCAAGGATATCGAGCGCAGTGTCTATTGCACCATTCTCCCACGCACCTTTAGCACGTTCGGCTGTAGTCTCTTCTAAAAGGCGCTGAGGATCCTTCGCGAATACCAAGGACCCCATCGTCAACATCACAACAAGTGGCACACCAAGGACGATGGCGCTGCATTGATATCTTCGCTGGACCAAGGCCTGTTGCACGACCCATGGCACGTCTCTCTTCACCGACATGCTGATACTCCTTGCTGTGGCATAACCTTATCCAAAGCACACTGTGCCGGCGACACAGGCCACCGCGTTTGTCGGTCATTATACTAGCAGGCACGTCCCTCGGCATAGGGTAGGCCTCCGATGGTCGGCCCGCGATTCTCTGACGGTCTTGGCATTTAGGAGGCACCTCGATGGAAAAGGATTCGCGGCGCGCGGCGTGGGAGGAGGAGGAACAGATGCGCTGGGAGGTCGGCGCCCGTTTGCCTCTCCTTTGAAGAAGGGCAGGGGCGCTTGCGCTGCCACCCATTGCACCAAGCGGCAAGGATTACCTGGCCGTCTTGTGTTCAGACCGTTGCCGAGCCGGAGCGTCTCGCCGAAGCCTTGGCGGAGGCGGGTATCGAGCACTGGGCGAAGTCCCGTTCGTGCGAAGCTCCGGACGGGACAAGGTGCGCGGCTAAGAGAAGGCGAGGCTTAAAGCGGACCAACGAGGACCTGGTGCGAAGCGGAAGCAGCCCAGCCCTTCATCTGTCCGTTCGTCGGTCAGCCAAGCCTCCTCATTTCCCGAACGCTTTCTTCAGCAGCGGCTCCAGCTCGCCCTTCTTCTCCATTGGCTCCAGGATGTCGGTATCCCCGTAGAAGGTCCCATTGATGAAGACCTTGGGCAGCGTCGGCCAGTTGGTCATCTTCGTGAGCGTTTCCCGTTTGGCCGGATTCTGGAGCACGTCGACGACTTCGTACGGGTAGCCGTACTTGTCGAAAAATTGGATCGTTTCCCGCGTGAACCCGCACATGGGAAACTGCTTGGTGCCCTTGCCGTAGATCAGAATCTTGTGCTGCGCGACCTCCCGATTGATTTCGTCTTCTATCGGATCAGCCATGGTCGTTCCTCCCCGGCTATGGGCTATAGGCGATCGACAATAGGCTTGGGGGGTCCGCCTCCCCCTCACGCCTGACGCCTCACGATCCGTCGGGCGTTTCTGCTTTGATCTCCAGCGCGTGTATCCGGCCGTCTTTCATGGGTTCAGCCAGCGCCAGATAGATCATCCGGTGCCGGTCCAGGAGCGGCTTCCCCTTGAACAAGTCCGACACTACGCGGATACTGAAGTGGTCCAAGGTGCCCGTCCGGTCCGTGATGCTCACCGAGGCATCGGGCAGGGCTTTGCGAAGATAGCTCACCAGCGCCTCGTTCGTGATCATGCAGTCCCGTCCTGTCGCCTCGATTGGGGGGTCAGAATACCGTAGGCCGTTGGAGATGCGCAATCGGTCGAATCGAATCCTACTGCCGTTCCTCGTCCTGTTCGCATGTGGCGTGGCCCTCGGCGCGCTGTCGCCCGACCCCTTACGGGCCGAGCAGACCCTCACGATCCTGCACACCAGCGAGCATCACGGGCAGATCCTCCCGATCGAGCGTCGCGGCGAGCCCAAGGTCGGGGGCATGGCCGCTCGCGCGACCGTAATCGAGCAGGTGCGGCGCGAAACCCCGGCTCTCTTGCTGGTAGACTCCGGCGACATCCTGATCGGCACCGCCATGTCTTCCTTCTTCCGTGGCGAGCCGGACATCAAGGCCATGAATCTCATGGGCTACCACGCGATGGCCGTGGGCAACCACGAATTTGACTTTGGCGTGGACCATCTGCGCCGGTTGCGGGAACAGGCGCAATTCCCGTTCTTATGCTCGAACATCACAGGGAAAACCACGGATCTCCCCTGCCAGCCCTCCGTCCTGCTGCGCGTCGGGGATGTCACGGTCGGCCTGATCAGCTTGTTGGGACGCAAGAATTTTCCCGACACCTTCAACCGCGAAGTGGCGAACCTGCTGGAATTCCATGACCCGATCGCCACCGCTCGAGAGCTGTCCCGCACGTTGAAGACCACTCAGGGCGCCGACGTGGTGGTCGCCGTCACGCATCAGGAAGACGACGAAGACCTGGCGTTGCTCGCAGGCGCCCCCGAGCTCGACGTCGTGATCGGCGGGCATACCCCGGGATTCGACGGTCTTCGCACGCGGGATGGCCCGGCGCCCATCGAGGAAGCGGCCAACCCGGGACCAGTGTTCGTCAAGACGCACCGGCAGGGCCGGACGGTCGGCCGTCTTGATCTGACGATGGCCAAACCGGCCGTACCGGGCGGAGCAGTCACCATCACGCGGGCACGCGCCCACAACCTTCCGGTAACCGAAGCGGTTCAAGGGGAGCCGCGGGTCGCAGCGCTGATCGAAGAGTTTTCCAGAAAGATGGCGGTGGAAGGGGCGGTAGTCATCGGCCGGTCACTCGTGACGCTCCACGGGGAAATGACACCGGTCCGCACGCGCGAAACCAATCTCGGCAACCTCCTGACTGACCTCGTACGAGCAGAGTTCGGCACCGAGGTGGCGGTCATCAACAGCGGGCAGATCCGCGACAGCATCCCCGCGGGCCCGGTGGACCTGCAACGGGTCCTGCGCGTGCTGCCGTTCAATTCGTCCCTGGTCACGTTCACGGTCTCAGGCAGCCAGTTGCTCACCGCACTGGAGAACAGCGCCGGACGATTGCCCACCGCCGACGGCCGTTTCTTACAGGTTTCCGGGCTCCGGGTTCGCTTTGATGCGGCGGCGCCGGCCGGCTCACGCGTGCGAGCGGTCACCGTCGGCGATCGCCCCCTGGAGCCGGCCCGCCGCTATTCGGTCGCCACCGACGCGTTCCTGGCCGACGGCGGCGACGGCTACACTGTATTCGCCGCCGCCGAGGACCGGAGCGAGCGCCAGGTCCCTCTTCGCGACCTGTTGATCGCCGCCTTGAAAGCCCGCCCCCTCAGGGCCTCCGAGGAGGGCCGCATCCAATTCAGTGCGGCGGAGGTCACCACTCCCGGTCAGTCCCAGGACGCTCCGGCGCATCCCATGCCCGGGCGCTGAGCCTGGTCTGAGCCTGCTCAGCATTGGAGCCCTCACGATCGTAAACGCCTACCAGAGCGTCCACTGCTGCAGCAGTTCCGCACGTTGCCGCTCGAGTGCGGCCACCCCCGCTTCCAATTCGGCAATTCTCTCCCTGAGCTCGCGGTTCTCTCGCGCGAGCGCATCCAGCGCATCGAGGAGTTTCTCCTTCTGTATTTTTTCCCAGCGCAACTTGAGCTGGAGATCATCATCCGAGATCAAGATCGCCCTCACTTCGTGACCGCCCGTCCGGCCCGCTGTTGCTCACGGCGATGAGCCGGGTTCGGGCTCCCTCCCGTGCTCTACTGACCCGCTGCTCAAGCAACTTTCAAACCACGCTTCATTCTACCGATTTCCCGTGCGCTTGTGTGCAACTGGAGCCAGAGGGCCGAGGCAAAATACCTTCACCCTGTGTCGATCTTGCGCGCATAAATTTAGGGAGGCCTTACGGCCCGCATAAAGAGGATCGCAGGAAATGATCCGGTTCGAGCACGCGGGAGCGTCAGCCGCCCAAGCGGCCGATGGTCAGAGGCTGGTGCGAAGGGCCGGCAAAATGGCCCGGGCGCCGCAAGCACGTCGCGGAGCCCGGGCATCTCGGCTTACTTGTTCAAGCGCACGATGATGGCGCCCATCAGGTCGCCCTTCTTGAAATCCTTCTTGGGGCTGCTCGGATGTGTGTTGTGGCAGTTCGCACAGGAGTCGACGATGGCGTAGTCAGCCGCCAGCCCCTTGAACTGGTTGCCGTCGGCAAACGTCAGGACCTTGACATTGGGGTCCGCCGCCATCTTCTTCAGCGCGTCGGTCTCCGCCTGGGTCTTGGGCAGGTTGGACTTGTAGATAGGCGTGAGCCCGATCAGTCCCAGCTCGTAATCCTTGATCTCCGCCCCGGCACTTTTCACGAATTGCGCCGGGAGCATGATGGCATGATCGTCTTTCGTCCATTCCTCCTTCGGCGCGACGCCGGCTTTTTTGGCCTGCTCGACGATGCTCTTGACGTAGACCGTGCGAAACGCCTTCACGGTCGCTAACAGGTATGTCGCGACCGCCTCCTGGGAGACGTCTGCCGCCCATCCGAAGGGGAGCAGTGTCCCAATGCCGAAGATGGTCGAGAAAATCACGAGCCGGATACGACTTGGTGTGTGCATGGCGGCCTCCTGATGAACGGTGGGTGCGGCTGCGCACCAATGGGTACACAGAAAGAAAGCTGATACCTTACGCCTCGCCACCCACGGGGTCAAGTGCCCGGCGGTCGGCCTGAACCAGGAGGAACGGGATGGCGGGCTTCAGGAGCAGGGGTAGAAGGGGACGCGCTAGACCTCGTCAAAGCGCGCGGTGAAATGGCGGAGCACGGGGGCCTCGTACGTTATCCGCAGCCCCCGGATCGCATCGCGCCGGCGATACAGCTCGATGATGGACTCGGCGACGTAGGTGATCTGCATGTTCGTATAGACACGCCGCGGGATCGCCAGGCGCACCATTTCCAGTTCAGGATGGGTCGTCCGGCCGGTCTTGGGATCCTTCGTGCCGAACATCACCGTGCCGATCTCCACGCCGCGGATCCCGTACTCGCGGTACAGGGCCACCACCAGGGCCTGGGCCGGAAACTTGTCCTGGGTGAGATGGGGCAGGAATTCCTTCGCGTTCAGGTACACGGCATGGCCGCCGATCGGCTTCAGAATCGGGACGCCGCCGCCTTCGAGCAGCTCGCCGAGGTAGCGCACCTGGCCGATCCGGAACCGCAGGTATTCCTCGTCCAGCACTTCCTTGAGGCCGCGCGCCATCGCTTCCAGGTCGCGTCCTGCAAGCCCGCCATAGGTCGGGAACCCCTCGACCAGGATCAGCAGGTTGGTGATGCTCTGCGCCCAGCCGTCGTGGTTCAGGCTCAGGAACCCGCCGATGTTCACGAGGCCGTCTTTCTTCGCCGACATCGTGCAGCCATCACCGTAGCTAAACAGCTCGCGCGCGATCTCGATGATCGGCTTGTCCGCGTAGCCCGGCTCCCGCTCCTTGATGAAGAAGCAGTTCTCGGCAAAGCGGCAGGCGTCAAAGAACAGCGGGATGCCATACTTGTTCACAAGCGCGCGCGTCTTCCGGATGTTCTCCATGTTGACCGGCTGCCCGCCTCCGCTGTTGTTCGTGATCGTGATCATGACCAGCGGAATCCGCTCGACGCCCAGCCGGTTGATCGTCTCTTCCAGCCGGACCAGGTCCATGTTCCCCTTGAAGGGAAGCTCCTTGTGCGGGTCGTACGCCTCCTTGATGACCAGATCCACCGCGGCTGCTCCCTGATGCTCGACGTTCGCGCGGGTCGTATCAAAGTGAATGTTGTTGGGGACCGTCATCCCCGGTTTGCAGACCGTCGTGAACAGTAGATTTTCCGCCATCCGTCCCTGGTGCGTCGGGATCACGTGCTTGTACCCGAAGATCGAGCGGACGGTTTCCTCGAAATGGTAGTAGTTCCGGCTCCCTGCGTAGGACTCGTCGCCGAGCATGAGGCCGGCCCACTGGTTGTCGCTCATGGCAGCGGTGCCGCTGTCGGTGAGCAAGTCCACGTAGACGCTGTCCGCCGGGACGTGGAACAGGTTATAGCCGGCCTCCTTCAACAGGCGCGCTCGCTCCTCGCGCGTCGTGCGCTTGATGGGCTCGACCACCTTGATCTTGAACGGCTCGGATGGGAATCTCACGGCTGGCCCTCTCTTTCCCCGAGCCGCATGAATCGCGTCAGTTGCGTCTTGAACGACTCTTCACCGTTATACTCGAACACGTACCGCGTCATGTCGAACAGCGGTGCAGGATTGAGCTCGCGGATGATCTCCGGCCTCCAGGTGATCGTCAAGCGGTTGATCATCGTGATCGGCGTGGGCTTGCCGACCACGCCGAGCGCGACCTGGCCGTAGGACTGCGAAAAAATCAAAATCTCCCCGTCGAAGAGCGCCGCGTTGAGATCCTCCGCCGCGCCGTGTTTCTTGAAATCCTCTTCCCAGCGGAGGAAGGTGGCGCACTGGTTCAGCTCCTCGCGGAACGCGAAGAAGATTTTGATGCCCGTGCGCTGCTGATCGTCCATCACCTGGATCGCGTCGCCCACCAGTTCCGGGTCATCCATCTGCTCCCGCGTGAGGATTAGGAGCCGCCGGATCGTGACCTGACGGCGCACGGCCGCCTGGTTGGCCAGCAGGTAGTTCGGGTACAGCGGTTCGCCTTTCTTCCAGATGTTCCAGCGTTCCATGACCGCATCCACCGACCGCTCGGCCGACTCCATCAGCCGCACCGCTTCGGCGTTCGCCGCGGCTCCCTCATACGTCAGCGTCTGGGATTCGAGCTGCCGCAGCTCGTGGCCGATGGCTTCCACCTTTCGCGGGATGTAGCGAGGACTTTGCGGGACGTGCAGCATGACGTCCACGGCGGTCAAGGCGAGGGTCCAGTACTCCTTGGCTTCTGCGGGCGCTTTGTCCTTTTGCGCGACCAGCAACAGCTCAACCGGACTCCGCCCGAGCAGCTTCGCGATCCTGATGCAGAGTTCGGGTTTGGGAACCTTCAGGCCGCGACGCAGGAGATTCGCTTCGGGTTGGGCGATGCCGAGTTTTTCGGCCAGCGCGTAATCACTCGTCAGACGGAAGCGGCGCTTGACTTCTTTGAGATATTCCGCGCTCCCGGTCATCCCGAGCCTCCTCCTCAGCCGGGATCGTCCATGAGCCCCGACGGTCACGATGATAACACAATCGCTCTATCAGCCAATATCAATTTGCTATTAGTCCGGATTCCGGCCGAACCTCTCTCCCTGTCAAGTGGCAGATGACCAGCCGGCCCTTCGGCGGCCCCATGGTGTGCTTACGCACAGAAGCGGGGCCGTGGCGGTGAACAGCTCGATCCGGTTCCGCGCCCGTTCTTCGAATCGGGCAAGGGAGAGTGCGACGCCGTGGCGCGCAAACAGGTTTCGGAGCCGGCCGAACTGCTCTCGCACCACTGTCGCCGCCGAACGATACCCGCAGTGCAAGAGATGGACACGGTCACGGAAACTGAGAAAGCTCCGCTCGGAGAGACACGTCTCCGTCGGTTGCGGCGAGATCACGAACACCTCCTTGTCCGGAAAGTCCGCCCGGAAGGTTTGCAAGGCCTGGGCAAATCGCGCCGCGAAATTGATCCGCGAGGCCTGCTCGGCGATCGTCAGGAACCCTTTGTCCCTCAGCCGTTCCGGCAATGCACCGGATGAGGCCCCCGTCCTCCCGGCGGAATCCAGGTTCAGATGGAACGACGGATTCACGATGACCAGGAACTCGGCGCCTTTCTGGAACGGCAGATCAAAGAACGGAACCCGGGCGATCCCGCCGTCAATGTAATCGCGCCCATCGACCCGCACCGGGCAGAAATACACAGGCGCGGCTGACGACGCCGTGATGGCTTGCGAGATCGCGACCTTGCGCATCTCCCCCTCACCGAAGATCACGTAGAGGCCAGTTTCCAGATCCACGGCCGGAATGTACAGCTCACCGCGGAGTCCGTCGAAGGAGTTGCTCAGCCCCTGGGCCTTGAACGTCGCCTCGAGGTATCGCCGGAACGGCTCCAGCGTGTAGAGCCCGCTCGGAAGCGCGTCTTGCGCCTGGTCGAGGAGATCGATCAGGGTCATCTCGTGACGGTTCCGATAATAGAGCCTGAGCAGCGGAAGAGTCTGCTGGACCGCGCGCAAGACGGTCTTGAGCCCTTCGCCCATCGCGGGCACGAAGATGTCCCGACGCTCGAAATAATAGGGCCGCTGGCCTGTCAGATTCGCCTCCAGGATCTCGCCGGGCCGCACGCGGTTGGCCATGAGTGAGGCGGCCGCGGCTCCCGCGCTGACACCGATGTACAGGTCGAAGTCGTTGCACGTGAATCCGTTGTCGAACAGATCGTCGAGCGCCGCTAGCGCGCCGATCTCGAACAAATACCCGGTGAATCCGCCGCCGGGGAGCGCCAGCGCGAGTTTGAATGAGTACGACATGGAACCGATCACCTCTAGCCTTCTTGTTTCAGCAAGTCCTCCGCGATAATCATTCGCTGGATTTCGTTCGTGCCTTCGAAAATTCGGTTGATGCGCGCATCCCGGTAGAAGCGTTCTACCGGATGCTCGCCCATGTATCCCATGCCTCCGTGGATCTGGACGGCCTTGTCGGCGATCCGGCAGAGTGCCTCGGACGCATAGAGCTTGCTGATCGCCGACTCGCGCGTGATGCGCATGCCCTGGTCATACATCCAGGCCGTCCGGTACACGATGCTTTCCATCAGATAGACTTCAGCGGCCATGTCCGCCAGCATGAATTGGATGGCCTGAAATTGCGCGATCGCCTGGCCGAAGGCGTGGCGTTTCTTCGCGTACTCTGCGGACATCCGGATCAACTCCTTGCCGGCTCCCACGCAGGCCGCTGCCAGGCTGAGCCGCGACTCATCCAACGTTTTCATCGCCAACGCGAAGCCGGTCCCCTCCTCACCCAGGACGTTTGCCTTGGGGACGCGGACGTGATCGAGCACCAGTTCAGCGGTGCTGGAGCCGCGCAGGCCCATCTTGTCCGTGATGCGGTGAGCGGAAAACCCGGGGAACGATCGCTCGACGATGAAGGCCGTGATCCCGCCCCGCGCCTTACGCCGGGGGTCGGTGACCGCATACACGATCACGAGATCCGCGATATCGCCGTTCGAAATCCAGAGTTTGGTCCCCGTCAGCACGTAGTCGTCGCCGTCGCGTGTCGCCTGCGTCTCGATATTCGCTGCGTCCGAACCCGCGCCCGGCTCCGTGAGCGCGTAGGCGCCGAGCCAGTCGCCCGCGATCATGCGCGGGAGATAGCGCCGCTTTTGCTCCTCCGTGCCCCCCAGCAGGATCGAGAACCCGGCCAGCCCGACATGGGCGCCGACGGTCACCGAGGTGGAGGCACAGGCGCGCCCCAACTCCTCCAGCACGATGCAGTAGCCGGTCTCGCCCAGGCCGGAGCCGCCATACGCCTCAGGGAACGGCACACCCAGCAAGCCGATCTCCGCGGCCTTCGTGACGAGCGACCTCGGCACCTCATGTTCCTTGTCGATCCGTTGCGCGATCGGCCGCAGCTCCCGGTCCACGAATCGCCGCGCCGTCTCCCGCACCATCGTCTGCTCTGGAGTGAAGGTGAAGTCCATACATCCCTCGGCCAACAGCGAGTAGCCGGCAGCGAGCAGCAACTAGCTTGGGCTATTCGCTATGAGCTACTTGCTGGTCGCTAGCGATTTCTAAAGCGCGGTTGTCGCTTCTCCAGGAAGGCGGCGAGCCCTTCCCCCCGATCCTCCGTGTCGCACAGCGCCCCGAACAGGCGGGCCTCCAGATCGAGTCCCTCGGACAGTTCGCGCGACCCTCCTTCATGAATCGCGCGCAGAATGGCACGGACCGCTAGCAGCCCTTTGGACGCAATCCGGCGCGCCAGCCCCTTGGCTTGGCGCATCAGATCGTCCGCCGGAAACACCTGCGAGACCAGACCGAGATCCTTGGCCTCCTGCGCCGAGATCGGATCGCCCGTCAGGAGCAGCTCCGTGGCTTTCGCCCGCCCGATGAGCCGGGGGAGCCGTTGGGTGCCGCCAAAGCCGGGCATAATGCCCAGATTGATCTCCGGTTGCCCGAGCCGCGCTCCGTCCGCGGCCAGCCGGATGTGACAGCACATGGCCAGCTCCAAGCCGCCACCCAGGCACGCGCCGTTGATCGCGGCGATGACCGGCTTCTCGAAAGCCTCGATCTGGTTCAGCAGCGCTTGCCCCTGGAGCGCCATATCCGTGCCCTCGCGCCCCGACGGAATCGCGGCCAACACGCGGACGTCGGCTCCGGCCACGAAGAAGCGGCCGGCACCGGTCAGAATCACGACCCTCACCGCTTCATCGGTCGCCAGTGCGTCGAAGGCCGCTTTCAGCTCAACCAGCAGCTCGGGCGTCAGTGCGTTGGCGGGCGGATGATTGATCGTGAGGACTGCCACTCCGTCCTCGATCGCCCGCGTGATCAGCGAGTTCGCCATGGTGGTCATGGTTATCGGCCCTTCAGTACGGAAAGAACCCCCTCCCGGTTTGTCGTCCCATGAAGCCCCCATCCACCATCCGACGCAGCATGGGCGCCGGCCAGAAGCGCGTGCCCAGGGTCCGCGTGAACTCCTCCAGTTGCCGGAGCACCCGGTCGATGCCGACCTGGTCGGCGTAGTGCAGCGGTCCTTCTTTGTCGCCGGGGAAGCCCGTCCCGGCCATCATGGCGAAATCAATATCGCGTGCCGAGGCGACGCCCTCCTGGAGCGCCATGACCGCTTCATTGACCATCGCCAGCAGCAACCGATCAGGCGACCAGGGCGTCGCCACCCGGCCGGTCCCATTCCCTACCGAAGCAATCAGCCGGTCCAGTTCCGGATCGCGCTCCACGCCGGGCGCGTCGCCATAGGTGTAAAATCCGCGGCCCGTCTTCATGCCCAGCCGCCCCGCTTTCACCATGGCCTCCAACAACGCCGCCGGTTGCATGCGAGGCCCGTAGCTCTGATGCAGAATCCTGGCGACCTCTAACGAGATGTCCAGCCCGACGCGATCGAGCAGGGTAAAGGGGCCCGCGGGCATACCGAAGGCCGTCATAGCCTGGTCGATCTCGTTCGTGAAAGCCGCTCCTTCCTGAAGGCAGAGCACCGCTTCATTGAGATAGGCCATCAACAGCCGATTGACGAGGAAGCCCGCACACTCTTTGACCACGACCGGCGCTTTCCTGATCCCCTCCGCGAAGCCGAGGACGTCCTGGACCGTCTGCGGGTCGGTCGCGAGGCCGGGGATGACTTCCACCAATGGCATCGCGTAGGCCGGATTAAAGAAGTGGAGGCCGATCACTTTCTCCGGGCGCTTGGTGGCGGCCCCCAGCGCCGAGATCGAGAGGGCAGACGTGTTGCTCGCCAGGATGGCCCCGCTGGGGCAGGCTCGATCGAGCTCCCGGAACAGCGCCTGCTTCACCTTCAGATCCTCTGGCGCCGCCTCGATGACCAGATCCACGTCACTGAGGGCGTTGGGACCAGCCGCGGCCGTGACCAGCAACATCTTCTCTTCAAGCTGTTCGGCCGTCATTTTCCCCTTCTCCACGCGGCCCTGGTAGATCTTGCGCACGGTCTGGATGCCACGCCGTGCCAGGTCTTCGCTCACGTCCGTCAGCACGACCGGAATGCCGCCGAACGTGATCGCTTGCGCAATCTGCGCACCCATCGTCCCCGCTCCGACAACGCCGACCTTGTAGATGAACATGGCCTGAACCCCGTCACTTGTCATTCGTCATAGGTCAATCGTAGGAGAAGGCTCCCGTCGCCTGGATCTGTCATCAGCGAATGACGAATGAGCGATGACAGATGACGCCTTACACCCGCTCCAGTACGATCGCAGCCCCCTGGCCGCCCCCGACACACATGGTCGCCGCCCCGAGCGCCACGCTCCGACGCTTCATCTCGTTCAGCAGCGTGATCACCAGGCGCGTGCCGGTCATTCCGACCGGGTGCCCCAGGGCGATGGCCCCGCCGTTGACGTTGACCTTGTTCCGGTCGAGTCCGAGGACGCGCTCCACCGCCAGGTACTGGGCGGCGAACGCTTCGTTCACCTCGATCAGCTCCAGATCGCGAATTGACAGGCCGGCCCGCTTCAGCGCGAGCGGCAGGGCTTCGGCCGGCCCGATGCCCATGCGGGTCGGCTCCACTCCGACGAAGGCGTAACCCCGGATACGGCCCATTGGGCGAAGCCCGAGCTGTCGCGCCCGCTCCGCGGACATCACAAGCGCCGCGGCGGCCCCGTCGTTGAGGGGGCAGCTATTGCCCGCGGTGACGGTGCCGTTCTCTTTGAAGATCGGCGGGTAGAGCGCAAGCTGCTGCTCCGTCAGCGCGACGTTGGGGCCCTCGTCCTGCACCAGCACGACCGGCGCCACATCGCGCCCGCCCACGGATTTCGGGATCGTAACCGGTACGATCTCATCCTTGAACCGCCCCTCCCGCATCGCCCGGAACGCTCGCCGGTGGCTCTCCACCGCGAAGCGATCCTGTTCTTCACGGGTGATGCCGAACTCCTCCGCCAGATTTTCAGCGGTCCGCCCCATAATCTGTCCGCAGAAGGCGTCCGTCAGCGCCTCCCAGAGGCTGTCAATGAACTCCGCGTGGCGCAGCCGCTTCCCCCAGCGCATGTCCCGGCTCACAAATGGGGCGCGGCTCATGTTCTCGACCCCGCCGACGACCTGCACATCCGCATCCCCGCTCTGGATGTTCTGGAAGGCGTTCACGAACGGCTGGAGGCCGGAGGAACAGTTGCGCTGAACGGAATAAGCGGGCGTGCGGATCGGCAGGCCCGCCATGAGCGCGATAACCCGCGCGATATTCGCCGCGTCGCTGAACTGACCGACGCAGCCGATGATCACTTCGTCCACCAGTGCCGGATCGAGGCTCGCGCGCGCGATCACGTCCCGCACCACCAGCTCACCGAGCTTCTGGGCGGGCAGGTCCTTGAGCGCTCCACCGAAATTGCCGATCGGCGTCCGCGCCCCTTCCACGACGACGACCTCTTTCATCCCCGCTCCTTTCTCCCTGTCAGCTCGCAGCTACCGGGCATTGATCATGGCCTCATGCCTTACCGACCACTTTGGTCTCACGCCGACACTCCTCTTCCCGCCGTAGCGCTCGTCGCAGCGCCTTGCCGACCAGGGTTCTCGGCAATTCCCTTCGGAACTCGATCGCACTGGGCACCTTGAACGAGGCGAGCGATCGTCGACAGTGCTCAAGTAGCTCGCGCTCGGTCACCGAACAGCCTTCCCGGAGCACTACATACGCCTTCACCGCCTCGCCGTGGTACGGATGCGGGATGCCGGCCACGACCGCGTCGCCAATCGCAGGATGCTTGAACAGGACCTCTTCCACTTCGCGTGGATAGACGTTCTCTCCGCGCGTCTTGATCATATCCTTCTTCCGGTCTACGAGATAGAAAAACCCGGCCTCATCCCGCTTCACGATGTCGCCCGTGTACAACCACCCGTCGCGCAGCACGGCACGCGTCTCGGCTTCGTTGTTCCAGTAGCCCTGCATGAGCTGCGGGCCGCGGACTGCGAGCTCCCCTACCTCGCCAACTCCCACCTCTCGCTGGCCGGTCTCCAGGTCCAGGATACGGCAATCCGTGTCCGGAAACGGAACGCCGATCGAACCCGCGGGACGGTCTCCAAAGACCGGGTTGCAGTGCGTCACCGGACTGGCCTCGGTGAGCCCGTATCCCTCGGAAATCTTGACACCGCTCAGGCGCTCAAATCGCTCCTGCACCGCCGCGTGCAGCGGGCTCGCCCCGCTCAGACACACCCGCAAAGACCGGAGGTCGTACCGGTCGATGCGCGGAAACTCGCCGACGAGCCGGAACATCGCAGGGATGCCGGAGAAGATGGTCACACGATGCCCGTGAATCGCCTCCAGGGCTTCATCGACCTTGAACCGCGGCAGCAGAATCTGCATGCAGCCGCTCATGACCGCCAGATGCTGGGTCGTGCTCAAGCCGTACACATGGAAATAGGGAATGACGCCGAGAAAGACCTCCTTACCGTCCTGATACCCGGGCACCCAGGCCCGGCACTGAACGGCGTTGACCACGACGTTGCGGTGGCTGAGCATCACACCTTTGGGCGAGCCCGTCGTGCCGCCCGTGTACTGCAGCAGCGCGATGTCATCCGGCTTCCGCTCGGGAAGCCGCGCTCCGTCAGGGGATGATCGCTCGACGAGGTCGAGCAGGTCGTAGAGCGGGGGGCGCGTCTCCACGCGGATCCAGCGACCTTCGATCCTCGCCTTGACGGGGTAGAGCAGGCGGGCCAGCGGGGGCAGGAAATCACGAACGCTCGTGAGAACGATGCGCTTCAGCGGCGTCCGCTCCCGTACGGCCTGGATGCGCGGGAAGAACAGATCCAAGGCGATGATCGTCTCACTCCCGGAATCGACGAGTTGCGCTTCGATCTCAGGGGCGACATACAGCGGATTCATCTGCACCACGATCGCCCCCGCTTTGAGAGAGCCGTAATAGGCGATGAGCGTCTGGGGGAGATTGGGCAGCATCAGCGCGACGCGATCGCCGGGCCGGACGCCGAGCGCGCGCAGGGCGCCGGCAAAGCGCGCCGCCTGGTCGTTCAATTCACGGAAGGAGACACGGGTGCCATAAAACAGCAGCGCGGCATGGGAGGGAAACCGCTGCGCGGTACGATCCAGCAAATCGGGGAGCGTGCAGTCGGGGTAGACGCACGTGGAAGGAACACCGGGGTCGTATCGTCCAAGCCAGGGGCGCTGCATGGATCCCCTCGCTTGACCCTCTGCTCGGTCAAGCTACGCCAGACTTCAACCTGCACTGCCGCCCGATGCTCTCAGCTCGCCAATGCCCGGGCTCGTCGTTCAAGGCCCATCCAAAAGCCTTGGAGATAGTCGAGGACCGCCCTGACGCCGCGGGCAAAATCTCTCCGGTCCTGCTCCGACATGCATCCGGGGACGGAGGGATCCCTCCCATTCACGGCCGCCACAGCCTTCTGCATGGCCTCCTCGTGGGTGCATTCCAGCTCGCGGTGGAACGTGAAGTACGTCATATCCATGTCCGGATAGCGGGTCTGTTTCAACCGCCTGAGACCGGGAATCAGATGGTCCCACATCGTAATCGCCATGTTCTCCAGACCGAAGGACGCGCCCAGCGCTAGAAAATGGTTGCCGCTGCTGTAGAGCTGCTCCATCCCTTCGATGTAGGCCCGCGTCGAAGCGAGCATCGGCCGGCTCATGGCCTCATGGACATCGATGCCGATCGTGCGCAGGAAGTCCCGATAGAGCAACTCATGGCGGTTCTTCACGCGCCCATCGCCAAGTTCGGAGTACAGGACCTTGGTCAGCTCGTCCGCCACGGCTTCATCCTCGGTGTTGACAAGCTGCGATACGAGGATCTTGGGGAAGAACCGGGCGAAGTTGTAGAACTCAACCGAGAACTCACGCAACTCCTGGTCCGTCAGATCGCCTGTCTGAAACCGGTCAAGGTAGGGATTGTTGATCGCCCCATGCCGCAGCACCATGCCCCGCATCTCTTCATAGAACCCCATGGCGCACCTCCGCGTGGCTCCAGCTTCTCTGGCCGGCGGGCACTTCTCTTCGTGAGCCTCGACATTCAAAATAAATAATATAACTTTCCTATTATCGATGCAAGCGTCTTCTCAGTTAGAAAGCGAAGCATCCTGGGACTATAGCCATGAAGCCATAATTAGACCCAATTAATCGATGGGTTCACCGATTTATCAAAAGATAAAAAAATCCTATCGTCTGATATGCTCTCTCTGTTATACTGAAGCCGTTGAGGCGCCAAGCCAGTGGACGATGCGGCGGCCTTTCCTGCTTCACCGCCGCCCATGCGCGGGAGGGACCAACCATGACCGGCTTCGATCACGTCACCGTGTGCGTCAAAAACCTGGCCGCTGCGGAGTACCTGTTCACGAAGATCCTGGGATTCGATGTCATCTGGTCGGCCACCGACGTCGGCACCGACAAATCCAGCATGGACACCATCGTCGTCCAGCGGGGCAGCGCCAAGATCGCGCTGATGCAAGGGCGCGACAAGAGCGTCAAGTCCCAGATCAACGAGTTCATCGAAAAGTACGGTGAGGGTGTTCAGCATGTCGCGCTCGAAGTGGACGACATTGAGGCGGTATGCCGCGAGTGGGAGGCCCACGGCGTCCGCTTCAGCGGGCCGCTCAAGGAGGGCCGCGACGGATTCGGCCCGCTGAAGCAGCGTTTCACGTACCAGTTGTTCCCGGGTTGCGGCTTGTTCCTCGAGCTGACCCAACGCCAGCACGGGCAGGAGCACGCCCGGACATTCGTGCGCGGGACCGTCGAAGCTCTTTACAAAGACATCGAAAGGGACCAAATTAAGGGGGTTGAAGAGACGATCGTGGACTACGAGACACTGCCGTTGCCGTTCGACCAGGCACCATACCGCAAAGCCTCGTAACTGCAGCGATGAATGCTGAATGATGCGTGATGAATGTGCATCCCTCCTCAGCGACCTCCGTTCTGCGCTCAGCGTTCAGCGCTCTGCATTCCGATAACTGGGGAGGCCCGCCATGTATCTCATGAAAAAGGGCGTCGCACCAAGTCAGGCCCACGTGAACATTCCCCAGGGCCTGCACGAGGAAGAGCACGGCCGCGAGGGTTTTACCGGGCCCGCGTCGCACCTGTACCGTCGCCATCCTCCGACTGGGTGGGTGCGCATTGACGGCCCGCTCCGGCCTCGTGCCTTCGCATGTGCGGCCCTCCCCACCCCGGACCAGCGACAAGCGGATGCGCCGCCTGTGGAAGTCCTCCGGAGTCCGGATGTGCGAGTCTCACTCTCTCGCCGCACGCAGACGATGCCCTACTTCGTGCGGAACGCCGATGGGGACGAAGTGCAGTTTGTCCACGCAGGCCGAGGGCGCTTCGAGACCGATTACGGCGTTCTGGCCTACGAGCCCGGGGATTACGTCGTTATTCCCAAAGGCACGACCTACAGGATGGTGGTCGAGGGCGGCGAGTCGCTTGTCCTGATCATAGAAACGCCGGCGCCGGTGCGGCTCCCCGACCGTGGCCTGCTGGGTCACCACGCGCTGTTCGACCCCGGCGTGATCACGGCCCCCGAGCCGGCGTCCGAGGCGCCCGACGACGGCCGTGCATGGGAGGTGCGCATCAAGCGCGACGGGGTCTACACACGCGTCACCTACCCGTTCCACCCGATCGATGTCGTCGGCTGGAAGGGGGATCTCTGGGCCGCGAAACTCAACGTGCGCGACTTCCGGCCGGTGACGAGTCCTCGCTACCATCTCCCGCCCAGCGTGCACGCGACGTTTCAGGCCGGCGGCCTGCTGTTGTCCACTTTTGCGCCACGCCCGCTGGAGAGCGACCCGCAGGCGCTGCGCGTGCCTTTCTATCACCGGAACATGGACTACGACGAAGTGCTCTTCTACCATCGCGGCGCATTTTTCAGCCGCGCGGGGATCCAGCCGGGCATGCTGACCCTGCACCCCCAAGGCATCCATCATGGCCCGCAGCCGCAGGCGGTCGAGGCGAGCAAGGGGAAGACGGAAACAGACGAAGTCGCGGTGATGATCGAGTCGAGGCGGCCGTTCACGGTCCTGCCGGAACTGGAGCCGGTGGAACTCAAGGACTACGCGCTGAGCTGGAGCAAGGCATGAAGCTGGCCAGCTTCCGAGTCCGGACCCAGGTCGGTCCGTTCGTCCGCGTCGGTGCCCGCACGGACTCCTCGATCATCGATCTCAACATGGCCTGCGCGGCGATGCTGGCGGCCGAAGGGGAAGCGCAGCCGTATCGCCTCGCTAACGCAATGGTGCCCGCCGCGATGCGGGAACTCTTGGAAGGCGGCCCGTCGGCCATGGCTGCGGCCCGCCGCGCCTTCGACTTCGCCTCGGCGCGCGGCGCGTCCCTGCGCGGCCCGGATCAAGAGAGCGTCTTCTATCCGCTTCCCGATCCAGGGTCCGGAGCCTCGATGCGCGGCGAGATCACGCTCCTCGCCCCGTTGCCGAATCCATCCTCGCTGCGCGACTTTATCGCCTTCGAGGCGCATATCGCGGCGACCTCGAAAAAGCGGGGACAGCCCATCCCTCCCGAGTGGTACAAGGCCCCCGCCTATTACAAGGGCAACCACCGCACGATCATCGGGCCTGATGAGGACCTGCCCTGGCCGCTCCAGACATCGAAGCTGGACTACGAGCTGGAGCTGGCCTGCGTGATCGGGCGCCAGGGCCGGGATATCGCCGAGCGCGACGCTTCGGCGTACATCGCCGGCTACACGATCATGAACGACTTCAGCGCCAGGGATATTCAGTTTCAGGAAATGGCGTGCCGGCTTGGCCCGGCGAAGGGCAAGGACTTCGCCACCGCGCTGGGGCCTTGTCTCGTCACGCCGGACGAGATTCCCGATCTCGCCGCGCTGAAGATGGTGGCGCGCGTGAACGGCCAGGTCTGGTCTGAGGGCCGGTTTGGGACCATCCACTGGTCTTTCGCCCAGATGATCGCCCATGTCTCGCGAGGGGAGATGATCTACCCGGGCGACGTGTTCGGGTCCGGCACCGTCGGCGGAGGCTGCGGGCTCGAACTGGACCGCTTTCTCAAACCCGGCGACGTCGTCGAGCTGGAAATCCAGCCCATCGGCGTGCTTCGCAACCGGGTTGTCACAGCGGAGAAGGCCCTATGAGCATGCATACCACGGAGAATGCTACCGTCACGGAGTTGGTTGAACGGCACCGCGCCCTGTACGACGGGCCGGGCGTGGAAGCCAAGCTGAGACAGATCATTCGCGATTCCCCCCACTCAAAGCTCACCGACTGGGACATTCATCGGTTGCTCCGCACCTCCCGATCCGTCTATTTCGATACGCACGTCGAGGTCGTGTCGGGGCACCACACCGCGACCTACCTGCGGTTCGAGTCCATCGCGCGGTTTCCTCAGTTGATTACGCTGATTGCGCGGGACATGGCGGATTGGCTCCGCAAGACGTTCGAAGCGGATCCCGTGGCCGGCATCGTGACCACTGCCTCGCACGCGGGCTTGCTTGCGGAGCGCGTGGCGGACGTGGTGCAGGGTGCCTCCCGTCTCCACATCATCCTCACGCCGTTCACCCGCGAGACCGGGACGATCGGCACTACGGTCGCGGCAGGGGCCATCCGCAAAGATGAGCGCTACGTGGCGCTGAACGACGTGACCACCCGCGGCAACTGCGTGAGCAAGTTGGGTAAGGTGGTCACGGATCACGGCGGCGTCCTGGCCGGCATGATGGTGTTCGCACGCCGGGACAGCGGCCAGTTCCCGCTCATGGACGAGTTGACCGGCCGGTTCCCCTTCTACTACACGACGGATCTCGACATGCCGCAGTGGGAAGCGAGCGAGTGTCCCCTTTGCAGGGTGAAAAGGCCGCTCTTGTCGTGGCGGGAGATTCCTGAATTCTGACGAAGTTGTCGGCCGTCGGCTTTGCACCAGGTCGAGCCCGGTAGGTCCGTTGAGCCCGTTGCGCCGGTTGAACGGACGCAACAGGCCAAACAGGCTCAACAAACTAAACGGCCCCAACAACGGAGAGCTGACCGCTAATTGCAGATAGCTCACCTAGAGAGGGAGGGTTGATTATGGACCTTGCGACGGTGGCCAAGGAGATCAAGCCGGCCGACCTGCTCCAGATGTACTACTATGTAAGGCTCACGCGGACGCTGGAGGACCGCATCACCGCGCTGTACCGGCAAGGGCGCATCATGGGAGGCGTCTATACGAGCAACGGCATGGAAGCGATCTCGGTCGGCTACGCCTCGGCGCTCGAGCGGGACGACGTGATCGCCCCCTACCACCGCGACATGGGCGCCTTCCTGCTCCGTGGCATCACGCCGGGGGAAGTGTTCGCACAATATCTCGGCAAAAAGACCGGCCCGACCCGCGGCAAGGATGGCAATGTGCACCTCGGAGACCTCAAGCGCGGCATCATCGGATTCGTCAGCCATCTCGCCGACAATCTGCCGGTTGCCACCGGTGCGGCGCTGGCCTTCAAGCTCCGCGACGAATCGCGCGTGGTCGTCACGAACACGGGCGATGGCGGCACAAGCCGCGGTGACTTTCACGAAGCCCTGAATTTTGCCTCGGTGCGCAAGCTGCCGGTCGTGTTCTTCTGCAACAACAACCAGTACGCCTACTCTACGCCGTTGCGGTACCAGATGGCGATCCGCGACGTAGTGGAGCGGGCAAAGGCCTACGCCATGCCCGGAGAGATCGTGGACGGAAACGACGTGGCCGCCGTGTACCTGGCCGCCAAACGCGCGATTGCCCGCGCGCGCGCCGGCGAGGGTCCGACGTTCATCGAGGCCAAGACCATGCGCATGCACGGCCACTCGGAGCACGACGCGGCCAAGTATGTGCCGCGGGAGTTGCTCGAAGAATGGAAAAAGAAGGACCCGATCCTGAAGGCGGAGCAGATCCTGACGCAGCTCGGGTATGCGGATGAAGCCAAGTTCCGCGAGGTGCAGGAGCGAGCCAAGAAAGAGGTCGAGGCCGGACTCGCGTTCGCGGAGCAAAGCCCCTTGCCCGAAGGGCCCGAGACTCTGGAAGGGGTGTTCGCGGAAGAGCGTGATCTGTGAAATAGGAGGCTCACATGCCGACTGCCACTGCCGGGAAGGAAGTCACCTACCTGGAGGCCATCTCCCAGGCACTCGACGAGGAAATGACCCGGGATGAGCGGGTCTTCCTGATGGGCGAGGACATCGGGACCTACGGCGGCGCCTTCAAGATCACCGAGGGGTTTCTGGACAAATACGGTGAATGGCGCGTCCTGGATACGCCCCTCGCGGAATCTGGCTTCGTCGGTGCCGGCATCGGCGCCGCAATGATGGGCATGCGCCCGGTCGTCGAGATGCAGTTTGCGGACTTCATCTCGTGCGCGTTCGATCAGATCACCGAAGTCGCCGGCACGGCCTACTACCGGTTCCGCTCGCAAGTGCCGCTGGTGATCCGCGCGCCCTACGGCGGCGGCGTGCACGGCGGCCCCTTTCATTCCGAATGTCCGGAAGGCTGGTTCTTCCACTCGCCCGGGCTCAAGATCGTGGTGCCTGCGACGGCCTATGACGCAAAAGGGCTGCTCAAGGCCGCCATCCGCGATCCGAACCCGGTCATCTATTTCGAGCACAAGTTCCTGTACCGGCGGATCAAGGAAGTCCTGCCGGTAGAGGATTACACCGTGCCGCTCGGTGTCGCGGCCGTCCGGCGGGAGGGGACCGACATCTCGGTCATCACGTACGGCGCCATGGTCTACGTCGCGCTGGAGGCGGCCGAGCAGCTCGCAAAAGAGGGTATCGATCTCGAAGTCGTGGATCTGCGATCGCTGATCCCGCTGGACAAGCAGACGGTCTTCGCCTCCGTTCGCAAGACCAGCAAGGCTATCGTGCTCCACGAGGACAACAAGACGGGTGGGGTTGGCGCCGAGATTGCGGCGTTGTTGGCCGAGGAATGCTTCGACTCACTCGACGGCCCCATCGTGCGCATCGCTGCGCCGGATACGCCGATCCCGTTCAGCGCACCGCTGGAGGAGTTTTATATCCCGAAAACGAGCGACGTGGTCGCGGCGGCGCGAAAATTGGCAGCGTATTAACGCGGGCACGAGGCGAGTGGCACGAGGCCAGGGGTTGACGTTAGCCTATGATCGACGGAGGAGAGCGTGCCCACTGATGTCATAATGCCCCAGCTTGGGGAAAGCATCGCCGAAGGGACCATTGTCAAGTGGCTGATCCCGCAAGGCGGCCACGTGGAGAAGGACCAGCCTTTATTGGAGGTCGAGACGGACAAGGTGTCGCTCGAGGTCCCCTCTCCGTCCACCGGCTATCTGAACGAAGTTCTGGTAACGGAAGGCCAGACTGTGCCCGTGGGGACCCTGCTCGCACGGCTGGAATCGGACGCGGCGCCCCGCGGTGTCGTCACCCGTGTCGGCGGCGTGGTGATCCGCCACATGGAGCCGGCGCCCGGCGAAGAAGATCACTACTCCCCTGCCGTCCGGCAGCTGGCCAGAGAGCATGACGTGGACCTGGCGCAGGTCGCTGGGACCGGCGCAGGCGGCCGGGTCACGAAGAAGGACGTGCTGGATTTCGTCGCGAAGCGTTCGGGCATGCAGACGAGAGCCGCCCCGGCGGCACCCGTAACTGTCTCGGCCGAAGAGGCTCTCCCGCTCACGCCGATGCGGCGTACGATTGCCGAGCGCATGGTGGCCAGCCGGCGCACGTCCGCTCACGTTACGACATTCTTCGAGGCCGACTTCTCCGGTCCGGCCAAAGTCCGTGACGCGCATGGCCTCACCTATCTCCCCTTCGCCATCAAGGCGGTGACACGAGCGTTGCGGGATCTGCCGATCGTGAACTCGTCCTGGACCGATCAGGGCATCGTCATCAAGAAGGACATCCACATCGGCATCGCGGTCGCGCTGGAGGACGGACTGCTGGTGCCGGTCGTCCGCCATGCTGATCGCAAAGGGCTCCAGCAACTCGCGAAGGAGGTTGCGGATCTGGCGGAGCGGGCGAGGACGAAACGCTTGAGCCCGGAGGAAGTCCAGGGCGGCACGTTCACCGTTACGAATCACGGTGTGATGGGCAGCCTGTTCAGCACGCCGATCATCAGCCAGCCGCAGATCGCGATTCTGGGGCTTGGCGCCGTCCAGAAACGCGCGGTCGTGATCCACGACGCCATCGGGATCCGTCCGATGGCCTATTTGAGCCTCTCCTTCGACCACCGGGTCATTGACGGGGCCACGGCTGATCAGTTCATGAGCAAGGTCAAAGGCTACCTCGAGCAGACCAACTGGGAGACGGATCTGTGAGCCCGACACCCTCCGCGGTCATTGTCAGCGCGGTGCGCACGCCGATCGGCAGCGTCAACGGGGTGTTCAGCCCGCTGGCCGCGACGAAGCTCGGCAGCCTCGCCATCACCGAAGCGCTGGCGCGGCTCAACCTGCCCGGCGACTGCGTGGACGAGGTGTACATGGGCTGTGTGCTCGCCGCGGGTCTGGGGCAGGCCCCGGCCCGCCAGGCCGCCATCGGCGCGGGCCTTCCCCATGCGGTGCCCGCGACGACCGTGAACAAGGTCTGCGGATCCAGCCTCAAGACCGTCATCATGGCGGCGCAGGCCATCGCCGCCGGCGACGCGCGCATCGTCGTCGCGGGCGGCATGGAGAGCATGACCAATGCGCCCTACCTGCTCCCAGGAGCGCGCCACGGGTACCGGATCGGACATGGCGAGGTGCTCGACAGCATGGTGACGGACGGGCTGTGGGACGTGTACAACAAACTGCACATGGGCAACTGCGGAGAGCTGTGCGCTCAGAAATTCGGGTTCACCCGCACGGAGCTGGACGACTTCGCGTTGGAGAGTTACCGGCGCGCCCGCGAGGCGACCACCACCGGAGCGTTCCGGCAGGAGATCGTGCCTGTGAACGTGCCGCAGAAGGGCACCCCGCTCGTCGTCACGGAAGATGAAGAGCCGAACCGCGTGGACCTGAGCCGACTGCGTGCGCTGAAGCCCGCGTTCCAAGATGACGGGGTGCTCACCGCCGGCAACTCGTCCTCCTGCAATGACGGGGCGGCGGCGCTCGTGATCATGGCTGAGCAGGAGGCCGCGGCGCTGAGTCTGAAGCCGATGGCACGCATCATCGGATACGCGGGCGCGGCGCTCGCGCCGGAATGGTTCACGATCGCGCCGGTGGATGCAATTCGCACTGTCCTGAAGCGGACCAGGCTGTCGCTCCGTGACATCGATCTGTTTGAGATCAATGAGGCCTTCGCGTCCGTCTCGTTAGCCGTGAACCGTGAACTCGGCCTTGATCCCAAGAAGGTCAACGTGAACGGCGGCGCGGTCGCGCTGGGCCATCCCATCGGCGCGACCGGGGCGAGGATCGTGACGACCCTGCTCTACGCGCTCGAGGCACGCGGGCTGCGGCGTGGGTTGGCGGCCCTGTGCATCGGAGGCGGCGAAGCGCTGGCGATGGTCGTCGAAAGGACGTGATGGGCTTGGGGCAAGGGGAGAACCCGCTCCTGGCCTCGCGCCTCTAGCCACTCGCCTGGAAAGACAATGAAAATCGACGACATCAAACAGGTCGGCGTAGTCGGCGCCGGCCAGATGGGGACCGGGATTGCGCAGGTGCTGGCGACCGCTGGGTGGACGGTCCTGCTGGTGGACGTGGCGGATGCCGCACTGGACCAGGCGCTCCGGAGACTTCGCGCCGGGCTTGACAAGGCGGTGGAGAAAGGAACCTTGAGTCGCAACCAGGCGGGCGGGATCATGTCGCTCATCCGTCCGATCACCCAGCTCGCTCGTCTCCGTCAGGCCGATGTCGTGGTCGAGGCCGTTCCGGAAGACCTTGGCATGAAAACGCAGGTTTTTGCGCAACTCGATCGGCTGTGCCCGCCGCGCACGGTGCTGGCGAGCAACACCTCCTCCATCGCGATCACGAAGCTGGGCTCCGCCTCCGGCCGGGCGGACCGCGTGGTCGGCCTCCACTTCATGAACCCGGTACCGGTCATGCGTCTCGTCGAAGTCGTCAAAGGCATCGAAACCTCCGACGAGACCGTGCAGTTGGCGCTGGATATCGTCACGCGGCTGGGAAAGACCCCCGTCGTGTGTCCGGACACGCCGGGCTTCATTGTCAATCGAGTCCTGATGCCGATGATCAACGAGGCCATTTTCCTGTTTGAAGAAACCGGTAACAGGGGGCTCACGCCCGAATCGATCGACCTGGCCATGACCGAGGGGACGAACCAGCCGGTTGGGCCGCTGGCTCTGGCCGACCGGATCGGACTGGACACGGTGCTTGCCATTCTCAATGTCCTGCACGAGGATCTTGGCGATCCCAAATTCCGAGCGTGTCCTCTGCTCCGCAAGTACGTGGAGGCGGGCTGGCTGGGCCGGAAGACGGGACGAGGCTTCTATTCCTATGAGGCGCGAGGCTAGCGGCACGAGGCGAGGGGGGTCTACCCCTTGCCTCTCGCCCCTTGCCCCAAACCTAAGGGACTCATGATGGACTTCACACTCACCGACGAGCAAAAAGCACTCCGCGACATGGTGCGCGATTTCGCCGCGAAGGAGATCGCCCCTCATGCGCAGGCGTTCGATGACCAGGGCGCGGTGCCCCAGAGCCTGCTCGACGCGATGGCGGCCTTGGGACTCATGGGGATTTGCGTGCCCGCGGAATATGCCGGCGCGGGCATGGATTACCTTGCCTACATCATTGCGCTGGAAGAAGTGTGCAAAGCGTCGGCGAGCGTCGGGCTGATCATGACGGTCAACAATACGCTCTATGCCGAGCCGCTCATGCGTTTCGGTACGCACGAGCAGAAGCTGCGCTGGCTCGCCCCGGCCGCAAAAGGCGAGCGGCTCGGTTGCTATTGCCTCACCGAACCCGGCTCCGGCTCGGACGCGATGGCCATGGCCACGACGGCCACGGCGGACGGCACCGGCTTCGTGCTGAACGGGACCAAGCTCTTCATCACCAACGGCCAGATCGCGTCACACGCGGTCGTGTTCGCCACTGTGGACCGGAGCAAAGGCTACAAGGGCGTGACGGCTTTTCTGGTGGACAAGCACGCCAGGGGGGTCACGGTCGCCAAGAAAGAAAAGAAGATGGGCCTGCTCGCCTCGGATACCTGTGAGCTGGTTTTCGAGAACGTCCGGGTCCCGGGCGACCAGGTGCTCGGCAAGGTCGGTGAAGGCTACAAGGTCGCGTTTGCCACCTTGGATGCCGGGCGAATCGGGATCGCGGCCCAGGCGCTCGGCCTCGCCTCCGCCGCCTTCGAGGCTGCCGTCGCGTACTCGAAGCGACGCTCGCAGTTCGGCAAACCGATCTCGGAGTTCGGCGCCATCCAGGGCATGTTGGCCGACATGGCCACGGAGTTGGAGGCGGCCCGGCTGCTGACTTATCGCGCCGCGACGTGCAAGGCGGAAGGACAGCCGCGCTTCACGCGTGAGGCGTCCATGGCGAAGCTCTTCGCCTCCGAAATGGCGAACCGCGTCACCTCGCACGCTGTCCAGATCCACGGCGGCTCGGGCTATATGAAGGACTACCCAGTGGAGCGGTATTTCCGCGATGCGCGCGCGCTGCCGCTGTACGAAGGCACATCCGAGATTCAACGCCTCGTCATTTCGCGCGAAGTGTTGAAAGAGACGCCCTGATGGCAGAGCACCGCCCGCTCCCCGAGCGCAAGCCGCGCTTCACTTCGCTCTCCGAGCTGGAGATCGCCCGGCTCTACACCGCGGACGACCTCAAAGGCTGGAATGCGCAGACCGATCTGGGCGCGCCGGGCGAGTTCCCCTTCACCCGCGGCGTCTATCCGACCATGTATCGGGGCCGTCTCTGGACGATGCGGCAGTTCGCCGGCTTCGGCGCGGCCGAAGATACCAACCGGCGCTTCAAGTTCCTGCTCGAGCGCGGCCAGACGGGCCTGAGCGTCGCCTTCGATATGCCGACGCTCATGGGGCTGGATTCCGACGATCCGCGCGCGCAGGGCGAGGTTGGGTACTGCGGCGTCGCCATCTCGTCGTTGGACGACATGGACCGGCTCTTCGCGGAGATCCCGCTGGATCGCGTGACCACCTCTATGACGATCAACGGGCCGGCGGCCGTGCTGTTCGCCATGTATCTCGCGGTCGCGGAGCGGCGCGGCATCGCCCTCGACCGCCTCGGTGGCACGATCCAGAACGACATCCTCAAAGAATACATCGCGCAGAAGGAATGGCTGTTCCCACCGGAGCCGCACATCCGGCTGATCGTGGACACGATCGCCTATTGCGCGACGCATGTGCCGAAGTGGCACCCGATCAGCATCAGCGGGTATCACATCCGTGAAGCCGGCTCCACGGCGATCCAGGAACTGGCCTTCACGCTCTACGACGGCCTGACCTACGTCGAAGCGGCGGTGAAGTCCGGCCTGGATGTGGACCGCTTTGCGCCGCAGCTTTCCTTCTTCTTCAACGTCCACAACGACTTTTTCGAGGAGATCGCGAAGTTTCGGGCCGCGCGGCGGCTGTGGGCGCGCGAGATGCGGCGCCGGTTCCGCCCGAAGGATCCGCGGTCGTTGCAGCTCCGCTGCCACGCGCAGACGGCTGGCTGCTCGCTGACGGCGCAGCAGCCGATGAACAACGTCGTCCGCACAACGTTGCAAGCGCTGGCGGCCGTGCTGGGCGGGACGCAGTCGCTCCACACCAATTCGATGGACGAAACACTGGCCCTGCCGACCGAAGAGGCCGTGAAGCTGGCCCTGCGGACACAGCAGGTCATCGCCTGCGAGAGCGAAGTCACGAACACGGTGGATCCCCTCGGCGGCTCCTACTACGTTGAGTCGCTCACGAACCGGCTGGAGGAGGCGTCGCAAACCTATTTCCAGAAGCTCGACAAAATGGGCGGCATGGTCAAAGCCATCGAACAGGGCTTCCCGCAGCGCGAGATTTTCGAGGCATCCCGGCGCTATCAGGAGGAAGTCGAACGGAAGGAGCGAGTCATCGTCGGCGTGAACGAATACGAGGAGCCGGAGGAACGCCCGATCCCGATCCTGAAGATCAGCCCCGAGGTGGAGAGGACGCAGGGGGAACGCCTGGCGAGGCTGCGCGCCGAGCGCGACTCCTACCGGACGGCTGGAGCACTGCAAGCGCTCCAGGAGGCGGCCGCCTCGGACGAGAACCTGATGCCCCATCTGATCGAGGCGGTGAAGGCGAAGGCGACGTTGGGGGAGATTAGCGCGGCGCTGAAGGAAGTGTTCGGGACGTATCAGGAGCCGGTGGTGTTGTGAAGTTCAGCGAACTGGTTCGCCTGCTCGAGCACAATGGTTTCAAGCTGGTGAAGGAGAAAGGCTCGACTCGGTATTATGGCAAGGCTGGCATGGACAGATTGATTCGCATTGACTACCAGGGGTCAAAGGAAGTTCCCACCGGAACTTGTGAGGCCATCTTGAAGGCCACTGGCCTGAAGGGAAAGGAGAAGGACCAGCATGATTGATCTCCAATACTCCCTGGTCATTGAAGCGACGGAAGACCCAACCTTTTTCGGCTTCTATTCGCCGGACATCGAAGGGTTCACGGGGATCGGACACTCGATCGAGGACTGTTTGTACAAAGCGAAATGGGGGATGGACGAACACGTGGCCCTGTTGAAGGACCAGGGCTTGCCTGTCCCGCAACCGAATCCCAATCCAACGGTCGTGATCCAGAACGAACGACGGTTGCAGCCCATCCCTGGTTGAAAACTGCGCGGCGCTCAAGGAGGTGTTTGGGACGTACAAGGAGCCGGTCGTTCTCTAACACCCTCTCCCCTCGCGGGAGAGGGGAGGGTGAGGGGGGACCAAGGACCGAGAAATGATCGCCTCGGCTGACGAACGGCGCGCGGTTCGGTTTCTCCATAATGCGTTGGCGTCCGACAGCTTCTCGTATCATACTGGGCTCTACGCAGATTGGAGTGGGTCAATGAGAGAGAGTCTTCTTCTCCAACGCCGCACCCGGTCTGTGTTGTGGCCTGGTTGGCTGAGCCTCGAATCTTGTCCGGAATAGGTGGCACACTCGTGCTGGCGTTCAGCCAGGAGGTCCCCATGAGATTCCCTCCCCCCACCGAGGGGGAGGGGAGGGTGGGGGGGCGTCGGGCCTCGCTGCACATGGGCTCCCTCTCCCCTTGAGGAAGAGGGACAGGGTGACGGGGGCGCACATCAGCATGACTCGCCCGCGGTCACTTCGCTCCACTACCCCGACCGACGGCACATGCCTCAGAAGGTCGATCGCTGGGGATTGTCGAAATGTCGGAAAATGCCAACATCGAACGCGCGGCAGCAGAGGAGTTCCTCAAGCTTTACAACGACCGAATGCGATCCAATTTTGCCATCATCGAGCATTCGGATTCTCCCGACTTCAGGTGCAGGGACGGCAAGACTGGCGAGCTGCTAGACCTTGAAATCACCCTCCTTGAGGACGTTCATGGCGATGCCCGATACAGATTGGGTCGTGGACCAAGCCAAGGTGTTCGATGCTTCAACCAGGATACCCTGTCACGATTCAAGGAGCGCATAACCGACAAGTGCGGCAAAGATTACGGGGCGCAAGCTGCGCTTGTTTTGAGACAGGTAGCGCCCCTCTGGACAACCAATGATTGGGAAATGTACCGCGACGATTTTCAAGCCGTGATCCCTTCCGCGTGTAAGGGCACGTTCACCAAAGGAATCTGGGTATTGACTTGGAAAGATGCGTTTGAACTCAAGGAAAGAGACATTGTCCAATTGCTATGAAGAGCACCGTTTTTCATCCCTCGAACTTTCGACCCGCTGCAGCTTGGCCATTGCTGCTTCTGCTAGGTGTCCTGTTCGCCAGTTTGCCTTCGGCCTCACAGGTGCTTGCAGCTTCCGCCAGTCGGCCCTTCTGGGCCGAGAAAACGTCTTTTATCGAGGGTGATGACCTGTTCGTGGTCGGTGTTGCTTCGCATGTCCGGACAATGGAAGAGGGGCGGCAAAAGGCCTTTGAACATGGGAAACTCGAACTCATGAATTTCGCCCAGGTGACAGACCTCGAAGCCCGGGGCCTCACCATTGAAACCCAGATGACTTATGAAGAGATGAATCCAGACGGAACGGTTACCGTGTTCCGACTTCTCCGTGTGCCAGTAGCCAAACTCGTCGAAATTCAGGGAAGTCTGCAAGCGCAAGGCCGCGCCCAAGAGAAAGCGCTCGACCAGGCACGACAGGAACTTCGGTCGCTACAAGAGTCGTTGGCTCAGAAGCAACAGGACCTGGAGACTCGAACGCGTGCCGTGCAACAGGCCCTTGCCCAGATCTCGCAACTCCAAACGACTCTCTCTGAGAAAGCGCAGAAGATCGATCAGCAGCAGCGGCAAGTCGAACAATTGCTGCAGCAATTGACTGCCAAATACCAGGTAAAGGGACCGCAAGCGGGAGGAGCAACGTTCGACACGCTGAAACAGGCTGAAGGTCAGCTTGAGGAGAGAGAGCAAGAGATTGAGCGTATCTATAACCGAGCAGTCGAGCGAATCAAAAGGCAGTCCCAGAAGGCATGCAAGCTTGTTCAAAAAGGCATGACCCAATCTGAAGTCAGAGCCATATTAGGAGCCCCGGACGCAACCTACGATAGTATATTCAGTTGGTGGTCGTACGGAAGCGCGAAAATACATTTCGAGCTTGACGGTCTAGTTGGCATGATTAAGTGCTAGATCAGGGCCTTGGGAACAGGAGGGTGAAAAAGAGCCCGCTACTCATAGGCTGAGATGATTACCGCTGACTGGATTGTGTGGTCCATACTTCTCTTCTTCGCGCTAGGTTGGTCCTTCGGCTGGTATTGGACTGTGACCAACCCCGGGGCTCCTTTCCCTTAAGGAAGGGAAGGGAGAGCAAGGACGCCGTGCTAACAGAACTTGAAAGGCACCAGCTTACTACGGCTGCCACGCGGGCCGAATCGGAGAGCAAACACGCGACGACCCTCACGGATGGTTTCGTGAAAAGTGTTGTCGCTCTGGCGGCTGGCGTCATGACTCTCGGTGTATCTGTTTCGGCAATGTTCCAACATCCGTACTACAGTTGGATGCTGGGAGCGGCTTGGGTTGGCCTTTTAGGAACAGTGGTGATCGGGTTATTAGTACAACGACTTTTTCGTGATTTAACGACGCTTTCCTATAGGAAGCAAGATGCTCTTTACAAGCAGGCTTTTCTCAGCTGCCTGGGCAATCACGACCAAGCCGCAAGATTGCGCGAAGGTGTGAGTGTCCTTGCCGCGAAAGAGGATGAAGAGTTCAGGAAGTATTTCCGCTACGAAACCACCCTACTGGTTCTCTTCTCGGTGGCACTCTTGCTTATGACAGTGTTCGGCATTGTCAATCTGTGGGCAGCGTCGTGACTCACTGAAAGGCACATGACGTGTAATAACTCGATGGGATGCGCAACCACTGGGGTTGGTCAATCTGCCTTGTGCGCTGTGACAAAGGGGAGCAGGATAGGTGGCCGCTGCTTTGGTGAGCGGCAGGGCATGGATGAAGGAGGCCGCTTGAGCGAAAAATCGAGTCTGAGCTAGCCCCACTTTCGTGGACACCTCAAAAAGGGGACAATAGCCCCCAGGAGGTGTCCGATGGCGAAGCGACAACCGTTCACCAAAGAATTCAAGCTCGACGCCATCCGGCTGTGGAAGAGTTCGGGCCGTCCGGCGGCGGCCGTGGCCCGCGAGTTGGGGCTCCGGCGCAACCATCTGTATAAGTGGCAGCACGAGCTGGAGACCCACGGCGAGGCCTCGTTCCCCGGTAAGGGGGGCCGCGCCCAGAGCGCGGATGAACTGACGCGGCTGCGGCGGGAAAATGCGCGGCTCCGCGAGGAGCGCGACATTGTAAAAAAAGCGGCGGCGTTCTTTGCGCGGGAGTCCCCGTGAGATACCAGTTCATCGACACGCAACGCCCCTTCCACCGGGTGGTCTGCCTCTGCGCCGTCCTCCGCGTCAGTCGCAGCGGCTCCTATGCCTGGCGGACCCGTCCGCCGAGTGCGCGCCAGCAGGCCAACGCAGGACTGCTCCTCCGCATGCGGCAGCTCCATGCGCACACCCGTGAACGCTACGGGGCCGTGAAGCTCTGGCACGCGTTGCAAACCGCGGGCGTCGCCTGTGAATGCGGGAGGATTAGGGTCAGGTCTTGACTTTAACAATCTGGTAGGCCAGGGAGATCGGGCTAGGCGCTGCTAAAGGGCGGCGCAGGAGGTGACGTCGACTGCACGCTGCATGGGATTCAGCTACAGAACCATAAGCTGGCGGGTCAGCGCAGTTGGGTCCCGCCTGGTCGAAGACCACGCTTCCGTGGGCGTGGGTGGCGACTGTCAGATGTCAAGATCAAGACCTGAGCTACCCCCGATTCCGTGGACCCCTTGTAGCCGTCATCTGCCGGATCAAGGAGACGGGGAAGTTGCTATTCATCACCGCGTACGCACTGAAGACTGATTGAAAGGGGCGCGCATCATGTACGATTACGGCAAATGCCACGTCTGCGGTGGCAAAATGGAGGCGAAAGCGATCCGGCAGGATTGCTGGATCAAAGGAAAGCTCATCGTCGTCGAGAAGATCCCGGCAGGCGTGTGCTCCCGGTGCGGAGAGAAGATCGTGCGGGCAGACATTGGTAGGAAACTGGCCGAGGTTGTCACAAGGAAGAAAGGCCTCAAAAAGGTGCGCACGATGACAGTGCCCGTCGTCAGGTTGGCGGACGAAGTGGCTTAACCTGGCTTCTAGGCCCTGGTTGTTAAGCGGAATCCATGAAACTTGGAATATTTGACATATTCTAGGTGACGGATGGACAGTTTCGGCTGGGTAGCAATGTGCGGGGAAAAGCAGGGGGTCAAATGAGATACACGGTTAAACTAGAGAAGACTGAGGAAGGTTATTCGGTCTGGTGTCCTGGATTGCCGGGTTGCTGGTCACAGGGCGGCACTGAGGAGGAAGCGCTGGAGAGTATCAAAGACGCCATAGGGACTTACCTTGCCACTGTCGAAGAATTGACCAAAGACAAGGTCACGCGCGTGGTCGAGGTTCCCGCCTAGCAATGGCAAAGGTCCCAGGTGTCTCCCATCGTCGGGCGGTCAAGGCATTTGAGAAGGCAGGCTTTTGGGTGGTCCGGGAAGGCAAACAGGTCTCCATGACCAACGGAGAAAGAATCATTATTATTCCGCGCGCTGATCCCATCAACGCTTTGACCATGGCTGGGATTATTAAAGATGCAGGGATAACGGTGGACGAGTTCAAACAACTCCTATGAAAGTCGGAGCATTTGATATTTACCCAGTGACGGATGGCCGGTTTCGGCTGGATGGGGGCGCGATGTTCGGCGTGGTGCCGAAGGTGCTCTGGGAGAAGTGCTGCCCGGCCGACGAGCGCAACCGGATCCAGCTTGCGCTGAACTGCCTGCTGATCCGCGCGCATGGGCGGAACATC
>Ga0209172_10001784_pt1 | contig 42525 bp, 32 predicted proteins | sample LarsenN4metaG_FD_184113 | JGI IMG/M metagenome (GOLD analysis project Ga0209172, IMG submission 184113) | Hot spring sediment bacterial and archeal communities from British Columbia, Canada, to study Microbial Dark Matter (Phase II) - Larsen... ... | reverse complement strand
CCTTGTTGGGCCAAACCCGCAGCCAGTTACGCAGCACCCAGAGACGCCCCGAGTTGCTTCAATCCTTCTGGAAACAAACAGGCCTGGCTTGGCCTTAGATTGTTAACAGGCTATGCGAAGCTCAGTAATCTACCTCACGCTTTCCTGCCGCTTTCCCGTGGACAGGCTCCTCCAGGGGGGGCAGGCCCGCGAGCGATGACGGTCAGGGAATCTTCTTCCGCAGCAGTCCGGCGTGGAGATCGCGCGCGCATCAAGAACAGCGGGGTTCGGTCCTGTGGGTTTTTCTCCATCCCGTGGACACGTTGGCCTCCAAGATGCTTCGATGCGCCCCGTAAGATTTGCAGGCCTTCCGCCAGGTGCGTGATCACACGGGACATCCCACCGAAGACGAGTTGAAGGCCGCCTTGCAGGAAGCTGTGGACATTTACCGCCCCACATTCGATGAAGAAAACCCCGGAGGCGATCCTGTGGGCAACACGCGCTTGGTCTGGCGGGAAATCTACGGGCACGACATCGATCTGCGGGCCGAAATCGTCCGTCCCGCACTGGAAGCGCGGCGTGAGGCCTGCGGCCTGTGCGCCCGGATGTCAAAGACACTCTGGCCCGCCGCGCGGCGGACTTGGGTTGAAGCCGGAACGGGACAGCACGCCTATTTCACCTCTATGAGTCCCCTCCCGTTCCCCGGACAAGCGGAGACCGTCAACGCAAGCTGGAACGCGTTCAGGGGGATTCAATCTCGGTTTACATGCGTCTCCCGGAGGGCAGATTACGGACATGCCACCCGCTTCGATCCAAGGCGAATGGTTCGCTGATCTGGCCGCACCCAGGGATGCGGTGGATTTCTTTGCTGAGGCTCCGGCCGAAGCGCGAGGGGCGGTCCACACCCGGCCCGAGGTGGCGCGTTTTATTCTCGATTTGGCAGGCTGGACGTCCGGGCGTGATCTGGCGGGCTGCCGTTTGCTCGAACCCAGCGCGGGAGAAGGGGATTTCCTCCTGCCGGCCGCGGAGCGGCTCCTGGAGCAAGTGCGGCCCGGGCAAGCGGATGCCATTTTGCCCTGCATCCGGGCGGCAGAGGTTTCGAACCGGTCGCTTGAACTCTGCCGCACACGGCTCTCCGCCCTGTTCCGGCGGCTAGGCTGGCGCACCCCGCAAATCCGGACGGTGCTGGATGCATGGCTTGTGCAAGCCGATTTTCTAACCATGCACTTGGGACAAGGGTTCACCCATGTGGTGGGTAATCCTCCCTACGTGCGCCTGGAGGCGCTGCCCAAGGAACTGCTGAAGGTTTACCGCGCCCGGTGGGCCTCCTTGTTTGACCGGGCGGACCTCTATGTCGCCTTCATCGAGCGGTCGCTCGGCCTGCTTGCCCCGAACGGGCGCGTGGGGTTCATTTGCGCGGACCGCTGGATGAAAAACCGTTACGGCGGGCCGCTGCGGGCAATGGTGTCTGAAGGATTCCACCTGGACGTGATGGTGGACTTCACCGGCTGCCCCGCTTTCCTCGATGAGGTCGATGCCTATCCCGCTGTTGTGATCATCCGGCGCGGTCTGGGGACGGTGACGCGCGTGGCTTTCCGTCCGGAGGTTTCGGAGCCCGCTTTGAAGCGGCTGTCCCAAGCCTTGCTTGCCGCCCGTCCTGGCAGCCTAGTCCGGCAATGCTCGGGCATTACGCAAGGCGCGCAGCCATGGATGTTTGACGAAGAGGGATCGATGGAAGTGCTCCGTCCTCTGGAGGCGCGGCTGCCGGCTCTGGAAGCCGCCGGATGCAAGGTAGGCATTGGGGTCGCTACTGGCGCAGATGCCGTTTACATCGGCACCGAAACCGAGCTGGATGTCGAACCCGTGCGGCGGCTCCCCCTGGTCATGACCCGGGACATCCGGGGAGGCCGGGTGGACTGGATGGGCCATTGGGTGCTTAATCCCTTCCACGACGACGGCGCCCTGGTGGACCCGGCGGAGTTTCCCCGCTTCCAGGCCTATATCGAACGCCACCGCGCCGTCCTCCGACAACGGAACGTGGCCGTGCGCAATCCTCGCGGCTGGTTCCGCACCATCGACCGTATTCATGCCGGCCTGACTTGCAGACCCAAGCTGCTCATTCCTGACATCAAAGGCCGGGCCCATGTGGTTTACGAGAGCGGGAAATACTACCCGCATCACAACCTTTACTACGTGCTGTCCGATGTATGGGACCTGCACGCCCTGCGTGCGGTGCTGTGCAGCCGGGTGGGACGCGCTTTTGTGGCCGCTTATTCCCCGCGGATGCGCGGCGGCTTTCTCCGCTTTCAAGCCCAATACCTCCGCCGCATCCGCCTGCCGGACTGGCACAAGCTCGATGCCGGACTGCGGCTTGCTCTGGCCGCTGCGGGCAAGTCCGCCGATCCGGACGCGGGGGACGAAGCCGTGCGGACTGCCTATGCACTGGATACTGCGGACTGGAAGCGATTGCAGCCGGAGCCTGCCCGCCCATGAATTCACCGCGCATCGGATACAAGGACCGCCTGGCCCAGGCGGTCAGGGCGTTTTGGAAGAGCCGGAGCCGGGCGGCTGCCAGTCAGCTCGCCCGCGGTGCTGCTGATCAAGGCAACCGTGGTGCGGTGACCGCCGGGAAGAATATGGAGGGGTTCCATGGCATGGTGATCGATGTAATTCGCCATCATGCGCCTGTTGGAACCGAAATCCACCAGGCCAAGGCTCTGGTGGTGATTCCCGGTTTTTTCCGGCCGGTCAAATCATGGGATTTGCTAGTGGTGCATGAAAGGCGCCTCTTGGCGGCCCTGGAAATGAAGTCCCTCTGCGGACCCTCATTTGGCAACAACGCCAACAACCGCTGCGAGGAGGCTATTGGCAGCGGCCATGATTTCCGCCGGGCGCAAAGCCAGGGACTTTTCGGATCCGGAGCCAGCCCCTTTCTGGGGTATTTTCTTTTTGTTGAGGATGATAGCGGTTCACGTGCTCCCGTCCGTGCTGCCGCACCCCATTTCCAGAGTGACCCGGTTTTCCAGCATGAATCTTATCAGGGCCGCATGCGCATCCTTTGTGAACGCCTTATGGAGCAGAGCCTCTATTCTGCTGCGGCTGTGCTTGCAGCGGCAAAAGGAACATATGGCATGAGCCGGGACCTCTCGACGGCGACATCCTTCAAGACCCTCCTCGCCAGGTTGGCCGGACATTTGGCCGGCGAAACCAACGCTCAGATTCACGAGGCTCCTGGTTCCGTCCCGCCGCCGCTGGATGGTCCTTGCTTCGAAGCTCTGGATGAAACTGCCGTCTGAGCAAGCAGCACCCTCACGCTTTCCTGCCGCTTTCCCGTGGACAGGCTCCTCCAGGGGGGGCAGGCCCGCGAGCGATGACGGTCAGGGAATCTTCTTCCGCAGGGTGAGGACGGTGCCGCGGGACTGGGGGGCGTAATCGACGGTGTCGAAGACATTGTGCAGGAGGACGGTGCCGAGGCCGCCGGGGCGGAGATCGTCCAGGTCCCGGCCTTTGATCTTGGCGGGATCGGCCGGGGTGCCCTGGTCGATGAGCCGGATGATGAGGTGGTCGTCCTCGATGGCGGCGTGGAATTCGATGGGGCCGGAATGGCCGCCGTAGGCATAGCGAAAGACGTTGGTGGTGGCCTCGTCACAGGCCAGGACGATCTGGCCGGCGGTGATGTCATCGAAGCAGGAGAAGCGGGCCCACTCCTCGATGAAGGCGCGGGCGGGGGCGAGGTTTTCCAGGCAGCATTGGCAGTTGAAGCAGGGGGCGGGGGCGGGGCCGCGCCAGAGCAGGACCATCAGGGAGGCATCGTCATGCGGCGGGGCCGAGCCGACGAAGTCTTTCCAGTTTTTGACCAGGGTGTTGAAGGTGTCGGGCGGATTGAGGCCGACGGGGGCCTGCTCCAGAAAGACGGCTTCGGTGAGGTCGAGTCCGGCGGTGTTGCGGGCTTCGGTGATGCCGTCGGAAAAGAGGGCCCAGTAGTCGCCGGGACGGAGGGGAAAGGTCTCGGCCTGGTAGGTGAAGCCGCCCATGATGCCAAGGGGCAGGTGGGGCCTGCAGGGCATGGGTTTCCAGGGGGAGTTGTTGGAGCAGGCGGGGGGGTTCTGGCCGGCGGTGCAGACCTGCAGGGTGGAGGTGGCGCTGTCGGTGAGGAGGAAGGTCATGCCGATGAAGCGGCCCTGCTTGAGTTCCTCACAAAGGACGTTGTTGAGTTCCGTGACCCAGGCGCCGAGGTCGGCGCCGATTTTCCCGGAGAGGCCGCGGATTTCCGCGGTGGCGCGGGCCATGGTGAGGGCGGCGGGGATGCCCTTGCCGGAGACATCGCCCAGGCCGCAGAGGGTGCGCTGGGCGTCCAGGGCGTGGACAAAGTAGAAATCCCCCCCGATCTCGCGCGCGGGGAAGAAGCCCATGCGGATGCGGCAGGTGGGCAGTGCGCGGACGGGCGGGGGAAGAAACGAGTCCTGGATTTCCCGGGCCAGTTCGAGTTCCTGGCGGGCCCGCTCGGTGGCGACGGCGGAGCGCTCCGCTTCCAGACGGACCAGGGTGGAGGCCAGGAGGCTGGCGTAGGCCTCGGCAATCTCGATGTCTCCTTGGTCAAAGTGGGGGCGGTCCAGGGCGTTGAGCAGCTGCATGACGCCGAGGCAGTGGTCGCCGTTGAGCAGGGGGACGGAGACCATGGAGCGGGTGACCAGGCCGGAGGCCTTGGCGGCGGCGCGGTTGATGCGGGGGTCGGTGAGGGCATCCTCGATGTTGAGGGTCTGGCGGGAATCGAAGACGAGCCAGGCGACTCCGGTGCCGCGGGGGACGCGGATGGAGACGAACTCGCGGTCCTCGGAGGCGGCGGAAGCGGCGTGGAGGACGAGTTCATCACTGTCCGGGGAGGGCAGAAAGATGGAGCAGGCCTCGGCCTGCATGACGCCGCGGGCGTTGGAGAGAATGGAGCGGAGCAGCGCGGGCAGGTCCATCACGCTGCTCATGTGGCGGGCCACCTCGATGAGGGCTTGGTAGCGGGCGATGCGGTCGGTCATGGCTTGGCCTGGCTGGGAATTCGGAATGCGGAATTCGGAATGGGGACAGGCATCGCGTTCCTACTTCTTTTTCGGCAGGGTGACGGGGAGGGGCTTGTCGCTTTGGAGGATTTCCTGTTCGGTGGGCAGGGCGGGGGTCTCGCCACCCCAGATGACACGCCAGGGCTTCTGGCCCAGGGTGCCGGTGATGGCTTTGGCGTAGGTGGAGACAATCTTGAGGTTCTGGAGAACGACATGGAGGTCGCCCAGGGTTTGGTCGATCTTGCCGTCATTTTTTTCCACCACTTCGTTAAGACGGGCGATCAGCTCGTCGGCGTTCTCGGAAAGGTTCTCGGCATTGGTGAGGAGGGCGTTGACTTTCTCGGGGAGGTCGGGGTTCTTGTCCTTGATTTCGGAGACGATGCCGTTGAGTTCCTGGAGCATGGCCAGGCCCTCGCGGGTGAGGTCGTCAAAGCTGGCCACTTTCTGGGCGGCGATGGCCTCGCCGGGCTGGAGGTCGGGGGCGCCGGGGGAGCCGGGAGTCAGGTCGAGGAACTTTTCGGCCAGGATGGTGTCGGAGGTGATCTGGGCCATGGAGTCCTGCTTGAGGGCGGGCATCTTGCGGTCGATCTCGGCGATGACGCGGACGGCGAGTTCGGGGCGGTTGCGTTCGGCCAGGTCAAGCGGGGTGATGGAGAGGATTTTGCCGACGGGGGCGCCGGCGTAGCGGACCTGGGAGTTGACACGGAGGCCGGTGACGGAGGGCATGTCGATGGCGACGGTGCCGCCGGGGGGCTTGCCCGGGCGGAAGCCGGTGAGGGCCATGGCCATGGCGCCGAGGAGCACGATGCTGCAGCCGATGACGGTGACGGAGATGATGATGTCGGTGGAGTTTTTCAGTTTCATGGGGGTGGAGGTCAGCCGCCGATGAGGCGTTTGAGGTAGTCGTCTTTGGAGAGTTTCAGCGGGATGGGGCCGTCGGCCTCGCCTTTGATGAATTGCTGGAGGACGGGGTTGGGGTTGTTCTGGATTTCCTGGGGGGTGCCTTCGGCCACGATGGTGCCCTGCCAGGGGCCATTGCCGAGCATGATCATGCGGGAGCCGATGCGGAAGGCGGAGGTCATGTCATGGGTGACGACGACGGCGGTCATGCCGAGGTTTTTGGTGAGGTCCTCGGTGAGCTTGTCCACCACGGCGGTCATGACGGGGTCCAGGCCGGAGGTGGGCTCGTCGGAGAAGAGGAGTTCGGGATCGAGGGCGACGGCGCGTGCGAGGCCGACGCGCTTGCGCATGCCGCCGGAAATTTCCACGGGTTTGAGGTTCTCAAAGCCGGTGAGGCCGACGAGTTCGAGCTTCATTTTGACGACGAGGTCGATGATGGAGGGATCGACGGCGGAGTGTTCGACGAGGGGGAGGGCGACATTCTCGCCGACGGTGAGGGACTGGAGGAGGGCGCCGAACTGGAAGTTCATGCCGAAACGGCGGCGCATGCGGTCAAGCTGCGGCTCGGACATGGTGGAGATTTCCTCGCCGAAGAGCTTGATGGAGCCGGAGGTGGGCTTGATGGAGCCGATGAGGTGGCGGAGGAGGGTGGACTTGCCGCAGCCGGAGCCGCCCATGATGATCATGGTTTCGCCGCGGTGGACTTTGAAGGAAATGCCGTTGAGGACTTTGCGTCCGTTGAATTCCTTGACCAGGTCGGTGACCTCGATGATGGGCTGGTCGGTGGTGGAAGCGCGGCTCATGGCGGTGGGGCTCAGATGAAGAAGAAAAGGCCGGTGATGAGGGCGTTGGCGATGAGGACGGCCAGGAGGGAATAGACGACGGAGAAGGTGGTGTTGCGGCCCACGCCTTCGGCGCCGTCCTTGACGGTCATGCCGTAGTGGCAGGCGATGGTGATGATGAGCCAGGCGAAGACGAAGCTTTTGATGATGCCGGAGTAAAGATCGACGAACTCGGCGCGGTCCAGGCCGCGGATGATGTAGTTGGCCGTGTCCATGCCGAGGGTGAAGTGGCAGATGAGCCAGCCGCCGAACATGCCGACGTAGTTCCCGAAGACGGTGAGGACGGGCAGCATGATGAGCATGGCGAGGAAGCGGGGGACGATGAGGAAGCGGACAGGATGGATGGCCATGACGCCGAGGGCCTCGATTTCTTCGGAGACGACCATGGTCCCCAGCTCCGCGGTGACGGCGGAGCCGCTGCGCCCGATGACGATGACCGCGATGAGGAGCGGGCCGAGTTCGCGCAGCAGGGTGACGATGACGAGGTCGGGGACGTAGGCATCCGCACCCAGGCGGCCCATTTCCCGGGCGGCCTGCATGGCCAGGGTGAGGCCGACGCTCATGGCGGTGAGGCTGGCCATGGGCAGGGCCTGGACGCCAATGCGGACGATCTGGTGGAAGACCTCGCCGAGGTTGAACATGCGCCCGCGGAAGGGGGCGAGGAAGAGCCAGTAGAGGATGGACCCGTTGAGTTGGAAATACTGCTTCAAAGCGGGGTCCGGTTGAGGGTCAGCCCGCTCAGCCCTGGGCCAGCGAGGCCTTGGCTTCATCCAGCGTGGGGAAGATGGGGAAGACTTCACTCAGGCGGACGAGGTCAAAGACGCTTTTGACGCGGGGACTCATGCAGGCCAGGGCGATTTTTCCGGAGTAGGGGCGGGAGCCCTGGAAATAGGCCACCAGGGTGGCCAGGCCGGAGGAATCGATGTAGCTGACCTCGGTGAAGTTGACCAGCAGGGCGGGGGTCTTGGCCTGGATTTTGGTCTGGAGGTGGGTGCGCAGCTTGGGGGAATGCTGCAGGTCGATATCCCCCTTGAGGTTGAGGATGACCGTATTTCCGTCCTGGATTTCAGCAAGCTCCATGGGGAGTTGGTAGCATCGAACGCTTGGGGGGTAAAAGCCCTTTTTTTCAGCAAAAACGCCTGCCGCCGGCAAATCGGCCCTCGCCTGTCTTGCTTGGGCCGGGCGCTGCAGCTTATTTCCGCCATGCGGAATTTGATTTTAGTTTTCGAGCTGGGCGTGAGAAGTAGATTAAAGCAATGGCTACTTCCTTATCAAAACCTTCAACTCACCAGGCGGAGGGCGCTCGCAGCAAACTGAGCATCAGCACGTTTGGATTCTCCGTGGTCATCCATGGGGCGGCGTTGCTTTTGGCGGGCGGGTATGTGGTCTTCGAGGGCGTGGTGCCGCGGGACAGCTTTGTGGCGGTGGATGCTTTGTCCATGGCCCAAGAGGATGCGGAAGTGCTGCCCGAGCCGTCCGAAGAACTGGACCCGCTTCCCTCCGCTCCCATGGCGCCGACACTGGAGATGGGCGGGGCCACGACCGATGAAGAAGTGTCCAACCCCTTGATGCTGGATGTGATCACCGCGGCTTCAGCCGCTGGAAGCTTCAATCTGGCCCTGCCCGCTGCGGCGGTGCCCAATCCGCATGGAATTCCAGGGCGCGGCCAGAAAGGAAATGGCGGAGGCGGTGGCGGCAACGCATCGGCCAAGGGTGCGGTGCGGATGCTGTTCAACCAGGCGGTCGAGATCAAGAGGCTGGGCGTGGTCGTTGACCGGTCTTCCAGCATGGGTCCCTATCTAAAAGTTGTCTTTGACGAGATTGGCAGCAAGTTTTCGGATGCGACCTACGTGGCAGTGGATGGGTGCGGCCTGCTGCGGCATGCCTGGACGATGCCGCTCTTCAAGGGAAAGGAGTTGAAAAACGGACTGGAGGGTGCGCTGCATTTTCTGAGGGATCCGAAAACCCGGCAGCTTGATGCCGATTACCTGTTCAAGGCCAGTGAGAACGGCCGTCTCTTCATGACCGTGAGGGACACCAGCCTTCCGGGGTTTCCGAAGGAATGGCTCAATGAAAGCGGCCAATACAACAGCGAGGCCCGCCATTACATGGTTCACCCGGCGTTCGACCTGCTGATTGCGGAGAAGGTCAATGCGATCTACTGGTTCAGCGATTTCACCGACAAAGTCGAACCCGAGCTGGTGCGCGAGTATGCGCAAAAGTTCAAGCAGGCGGGCGTGGTGCTGTATATGCACCATCCGCTGGGCCTGCCCGACGGGCCCAACAGCCGGAGTTTCCCACCGCAGGCCGTGGAAGCCATCGAGCTTCTGCACAGCAGACTGGCCAGGCCCACGGGAGGCGGCATGGTGCGGCAGGCCCTGGTGGAATCGTCTAACAATAAATAAAGAGGGCCGGCCCGGCGCCTCTGCGGGCATTGTGGTCAGGCGGGGCGGATCGCGGCCGGCTGGTAGACCGCGGTGCGGGACTTGCGGATGCGGAGCGAGGCGGCCTGGTAGGCCTGCTGCAGGGATTCCGCGCTTCCGGATGTCATGTCCAGGTCCCGCAGCAGGCCATCCTGCAGGGAGTAAATCCACCCGTGCAGGCTGACTTTCTGGCCCCGTGCCCAGGCGTCCTGGAGGATGGTGGTGCGTCCGACGTTGAGGACCTGCTCAATGACATTGAGTTCGCAGAGCAGGCCGGCCCGCGCCTCCTCCGGGCAGGCGGCCAGGCAGCTTTCATGCAGCTGGATCACGTCCTGGATGTGGCGCAGCCAGTTGTCGATCAGGCCGAACTTCTGGCCCGCCAGCGCGGCCTGCACGCCGCCGCAGCCGTAATGGCCGCAGACGATGACATGGCCCACCTTCAGGACGTCCACCGCGTATTGCAGGCAGGAGAGGCAGTTGAGATCGGTGTGGACGACGACGTTGGCCACATTGCGGTGGACGAAGACTTCCCCCGGGAGCAAGCCGATGATCTCGTTGGCGGGCACGCGGCTGTCCGCGCAGCCGATCCAGAAGTAGCCCGGGTTTTGCTGGCGGGAGAGCTTTTCAAAAAACGAGGGATCCACCGCCTTGGTTTGGCCGGCCCAGGTGCGGTTGTTGTCGAAGAGGTGGGGAAGCTCCTTCATCGCGGGCCAGGCTAGCGTGCAGCCTGCCGTTCGTCCCGCGTTTTCCGCCGTTCGTCCCGGAATCGTCTGCCGGAAGGGCGATGGCGGCGGACAGGGCGCGGGTGAGGGCGCAGGGTGGAATCAGAAACCAACCCAGGAGAATTATGAAAAAATCCATCAAATCCGCCTCCGCCTTCACCTTGGTCGAACTGCTGGTGGTCATCGTGATCATCGGCATCCTCGCCGGCCTGGCCATTCCGGCCGTCCAGCGCGGCCTGATCGCCGCCCGCCAGATGCGGGATGTGAACAATGCCAAGCAGATCGCGCTGGCACTGATTCTGGACGCCAACGACCACGCCGGCACCCTCCGCACGGGAATGCGCCGGGATGAAGAAACCGGAGCGCCGGGCACAGCCCGGGAGGTGTTCCAGGGCCTGCTCAACGACGGCTACATCGATGATCCCACCGTGATGCTGGGGGAGGGGGCCAAAGCGGCCCGCACCTACCAAATCACGGATGAAAACATCGGCTTCCATTATGTGGCCGGGCTTTCCACCTCCTCGCCTAGCCGGCTGCCGCTGGTCTTCACCAAGGGGGTGGGCGTGGACCCCGCCGGCCTGCTGGAGGATGAATTCAGCCCGGGCAGCTCGGCCTGGGGCAGCCGCGGTGTGGCTGTGGCCTATGTGGGGGGCAGCGCGCAGTGGATTCACGGCAAGTCCGAAGGTGGGAAAATGAAGCTCTCCACCCCCCTGGGCCTGGCCGCAGAAGTGCCCGAAGTGGTCATTTGCTAGTGAGGCGGGGATTGCCCAAGCCGCCCTGGACGCGCCATGATCAGCCGATGGACGCGGAACCCTGCCGGATTTCTGCGCTGACCCTGGAATTTGCCGATCCGTCCGTGGAACGGCAATTCCAGGAAGAACTCTGGCCCCAGCGCTCACGCCAAAACCTGATCACCGCGGTGGCCTGGGCGGTGGTCGTGCTCGGGGTGCTGCTTTCCGGTGGGCTGGGCCAATTCCGGGGTTTCGATGCCTTGTTCGCCATGGCCAGCCTGCTGGTGGCCAGCGGGGCGGTGCTGGCTTCTTCGCGGCGGCACTTTGATCCGGTGTATGACGCGCTCTTCGCGCTTCTGGTGGCGGTGCTGCTGCTGGTGGCGGCGGGCGTGTCGGTGCGGCGTCCGGAAATCCAGACCTTCAGCGCGGCGGTTTTTGTCGCGGTGCCGCTGATCCTGACTTTGGCGGTCAGCCTGCGCATTCACCTGACCGTCCTGCTGGTGGCGCTCTGTCTGGCCGCCTATTACTGGATGCTGCGGCTGGCCACGGGCCTGGACCCGGAATCCCGGCTCACCCTGCTCCTGCAGGCATTCACCGCAGCTGGGGTGGGCCTGGTCATCTACCGCCTGATTGCCGCTTCCCGGCGGATCGAATTCCGCCGCCTGGCCGAGGAACGCCGCCTCAACGCCCGACTTCAGGAAACTCTCGAGGCATTGTCCCGCGCCAAAGAAGGGGCCGAAGCGGCCAACCGCGCCAAGAGCCGCTTCCTCGCCCGGATGAGCCATGACATCCGCACCCCCATGAATGGCGTTCTCGGCCTGGCTGCCCTGCTCGAGCAAACTCCGCTGGAGGCCGGCCAGCGGCGCTACGTGGCGGCCATCTGCGAGAGTGCCGGCAGCCTTCTCGGCCTGCTCCAGCGCCTGCTGGACTGGGCCCGCACGGACGACGCCGAGGCCGCCCCTGCGGATGCCGCATTCCCTCCCGCGCGGGACCTGGAGACCCTGGGCACCCTGCTCGCGCCATCCGTCCAAGAAAAAGGCCTGGAGCTGCGCCTTCAGGTGGATAGGGAAGCCCGGGGCTGGGCCCGGGGAGATGCCGGGAAAATCCAGCAAATCACCCTCAACCTCGCCTCCAACGCGGTGAAATTCACCCCGTCGGGCGCCGTCACCCTCGAACTCCGCCGCAGGCCCGCCACCCCGGGCCGCTCCTGCTGGACCTGGGGGGTGGAAGACACCGGGCCGGGGGTGGATGCGGCGGAGCGCGGGCGCATCTTCGAGCCTTACACCCGAGGCGCGCGGGCCGCCGGGGAGGGCGCGGGCCTGGGGCTTTCCATCGCCGCCACCCTGGCCCGGGAGCTGGGCGGAACCCTGGCCTGTGTGGACGCCCCCGGCGGAGGCGCCCGTTTCGAGTTCAGCCTGGAGCTTCCGGATGCCCCCGCGCCGGTTCCGCAGCCTGCTGCGCCGCCCCGGGGGCTGCCGGACAACTTCGATGTGCTGGTTGCGGAAGACAACCGCATCAACGCCCTTGTCGCCCTCGACATGCTGCGCGGCCTGGGCGCCCGGCCGCGGCATGCCCTTCATGGGGGTGAAGCGGTGGAAGCGGTCCGCCGCCGCGTGCCCGATGCCGTGCTCATGGACTGCGGCATGCCGGAGATGGATGGATTTGCCGCGCTCAGCGCCATCCGCCGCATCGCCCCCTCCGTTCCGGTCATCGCGGTCACGGCCTGTGCCGGCCAAGAGGACCGGGAGCGCTGCCTGGCGGCGGGATTCGACGGCTTTCTGGCCAAGCCTTACACATTGGCAGAACTAGCCGCCGTGCTGGCTCCGTCCCCGGATGCCGGGCGGGAAGAGCCCGCCTGGGACCGGGACTCGGCTCTGGCGCAGATGGGAGGTGCGGCGGACGTGCTTTCCCGGGCCCTGGAGATGGCCCGGGAAGACATCCCTGCCGCGCTGCGTCAGATGGAGGTTCTTGAGGGCAGCGGGCGCGGCGTGGAGCTGGCCGCGGAAGCCCATGCCCTCCAGGGCATGCTCCGCACCCTCCATGCGCCGAGGGCTGCCGCCGCTGCGGCCGCGCTCCAGGCCGCGGCCCGGGAAGAAAGCCGGAAGGACACCGCAGACGCTCTCGCGCGGCTGCGCCAGTCCTGCGCCGCCCTGCTCCGGGAATGGGATGGGGGGATTGCGCTTGCCGGGGCAGGCCGGGGAAAGCATCTTCGCCAGCCATGACGCTGCGCTTGTGGCATCCTGATTTGGATGAGGTCCGGGGGAGGGCCGGGGTGCCCCGCTGCTGGCCCTGGCTGGCCCAATGCCTGCCGCTGCGCGGCCTGTTCGCCTGGGCCGCGCGCTGCGCCTTCGGCCTCCGGGTCCGCGGCTTTGAGCACGTGCCCCGGGACCGGGCCTGCGTCTTCGTCGCCAACCATGGCTCGCACTACGACGGTTTTTTTCTCTTCGCCGCCATCAGCCATGAGGACCCGCGCGGCCTGGTGCCGGTGGCCTGGGACGGGCTGCTGGATTATCCCATCCTGGGGGGGCTGCTCCGCTCCGTCCAGGCGGTGCCTGTGGCCTATCAAAATGCCGCGGGCATGGGCCGGATGGACAACATCCGTGCCATGATCGGACACCTCCAGGCCGGGCGCCACGTGGTCGTCCAGCCGGAAGGACGGCGCGATGACCGGCTGGGCCCGTTCCATCCGGGGGCGGCGGCGGCGGCCCTTGGCGCCGGCGCGCCCCTGGTGCCGGTCACCCTCCGCGGCGTCCAGCCGCTCTTCAAGGAACTCGGGCACATGCCCCGCCTGCACGGACGGGTGGAGCTGGTGTTCCATCCGCCGCTTTTCCCCGCGGGGGAGGCCGCGGAAGCGCCCGTTTGGATGCGCCGGGCGCGCGAGCGCGTCGCTTCCGCGCTCGATTACCCGGACGCGCTTGCCTGACCGGGCGCTGCACTCATGAACATTTTCGGGGCCGCCTGCGTCAAAAACGAGTCCGATATCATCGAGGCCTTCGTCCGCCACAATCTGGCCCGCCTCGACCGGCTGCTTGTCCTGGACCATGGCAGCACCGATGGCACCGGCGCCATCCTCCAGGCCCTGCGGGATGAGGGCCTGGCCCTGGAAATCATCCATGACGCGGGCATCGGCAAGCTGCAAGGGGCGCGCATGACCCGCCTGATGCGGGAGGCGGTGCGGCAGGGCGCGGACTGGGTGGTGCCTCTGGACGGCGATGAATTCCTCCGCCCCCGGACGGGGGCGCTTCCGCGTCCGGGGCCGGACAGTCCGGAAGTGCTCAAGCTGGCCTGGCGGACCTATCTTCCCGATCCCGCCGATGACCTGTCCGAACCGGACCCCGCCCGCCGCCTGCGCCGCCGCCTGGCCGCCGAGCCCCTGGAACACGCGCCCCTGGCCGGCCGCCGCTATTTCCTCAAATCAGCAGTGAGTGCGCGGACCGCCGTGCACCCCGGATTCCAGGTGCTCCAGGGCAGCCACCAGGTCCTGGTGGACGGCGTGGAGCCCGTGCACGCGCTTTGGGAGGGTGTGGAACTGGCCCATTTTCCCATCCGCTCACCCGGCCAATACGCCTCCAAAATCGCCACCCATCTGCTCCAGCATCTGGCCCGCGGCTCCACCCGCGAGCCTTTCAGCTGGTTCTACCTCAGCCATCTGGAGCAGCTGCGGCAGGACTTCGATGGATTTGCCCGGAATTTTCACCGGCTGCTGCCTGCATACATGGAAACGCGCAGCCACCCGCGGGATCTGGTGGAGGACCCGCTCGCCCGCCGCGGCGGCCCGCTGCGGCACACGCCGGTCCTGGCGGACGGGCAGCGCTTCACCGGCAACCTGCTGGGCTATGCGGAGGCACTGGCCCGTTCCCACGGGCGCCTGGCCCTGGCGGAGCCGTCCGATCCGGAAACGGAGATCGTGCTGGAGCTGGAGCATGCCCGGGGAAGCGCCACCGTGCGCGCCACGCTCCACGCGGATGCCTTGCGTCCAGTGGTGCTGGAAATTCCGCCCTGGCGCGGGCCGGAGCCGCTGGTGCTGGCCTGGGCCGGCCCGGTGAGCCTGGTGCACTGCGCCGGACTGCGCCTTTTTGCCGGGGCGGTCCTTTGGCGGTCTTGGGCCGGGCCGGATATCTTGAAAGACTGGTCCGTCCGCGGCGGGCTGCATCCGGTGCGGGACGGGGCGAATCTGGCCTTCGTCAAAGGCATCGACCGCGCGGAGTTGTCACTGGATTGCCAGGGCAAGGGGGAGTGTGCTGGTGTGACCCGCGTGGAACTGGACCTGCGTGCGGACAGCCATCCGGCCAGCATCGGCCTCCGTTACTTCCAGCAGAATCCTTTTGAAGCGGAGGCCCGGCAGCTGGAAATCATCCGTGGTTTGGAGGCCAAGGTGTCCAAACTCGTCCGTGTGCGCGGTTTTTTGGAACACCAAGCCGGCTGGCTCGCGGGGCTGCTGTGCCGGCGTTTCCGCCGGTGATTCATGGCCTAACAGAGTTGCTGCGGTTATTTCGGGGTTCTGGGAGCGCCCGGAGAACGGGTGTCGGCGGCCTGCAGGCACGGATCGTCTTCCCTCTCGGTCGCTCCGCTTCTTTCCAGTTTTTGTCGTTTGGCAATAAATCACATCCGTAGAAACGGCGGCGGGCCGGATGGGCAGGGCCGCCAAAGAGCGGCCGGACGTGCCAGGGCGGCGGCGGCACGGGCGCGGGCGTCCTGAACTTGCCGCTCGAAGGCCTCCAGCCGGGCAGGTGCTGCGAGGCCTTGTTCCACCCAAAGTTTCACGCCGTGGCGGTGGTCCTGGATGAAGCGCTCGTTCTCCTCCGCGATTTCCTCCGCGCTGTGCCGGAGCGGCCCGTGGCGTCCGGCGAAATAGAGTTTCGAGGCCACAATGGCGGTGTGGTCCTGGAGGATGCTCCCCTGCCGGATTCCCGAGGAGGCGCTGTGGTGGATGACGCAGGCCCCATCCAGCTGCCGGATGGCCCAGCCGGCATCGTTGACGCGCAGGCAGGCTTCGGTTTCATCCAGGTAATAGGCAAAAGCCTCGTCAAAGCCGCCGGCCTCCTCCAGCACCGCGCGGCGGAAGGCACAGTTGGTGCCCTGGAGGTAGGGGAACCAGTAGCTGCCGGGATAATTCCGCTCCGGACAGGAGGATGCGAGCTTCCAGGTGCTGCGGCCCAGGCGGTCGGAGGAGGCGTATTCGTATTGATAGGCCAGGCCGGAAGGGTCCAGGACTTTTCCTCCGGCGGCGCCCACTTCCGGATCGGCAAAGGCGGCGGCCAGTTCATCGAGCCAGCCCGGCTCCGGACGGGCGTCATCGTCGAGGAACGCGGTCCATTCACCCGCGGATGCGGCCAGGCCGAGGTTGCGGGCGATGGAGAGGCTGGCCTGGGGGCAGGGCACGCGCTTGATCCGCCCGGCCCAGCGGTCGAGCAAAGCCGCGGTGCCGTCCCGGCAGGGCCCCTCCACCACGACCACCTCACAATCGGAATAGTCCAGGCGCTGGAGGGCATGAAGGGTTTCCTCCAGCTCTTGGGCCCGGTCCAGGGTGCAGAGGATGATGCTGAACGCGCCGGCTTGGATGCCGGGGGAGCAGGGCGGTTTGCCGGCCCGCAGGCGGGCGCGCCGCCTCAGGCCGGAACGTGCCGGCTCCGTCCAGGGCTGCCGGGCGGCCCAGCGGCCTGCGGCTCCGGGCAGCCGGAGAGCGGACGAGGCCAGCGGCGCCAGCAGGCTGGCGGGTGGGCGTCCCGGGCGCAATTCAAGCCGGGCCAGCCCGATGCCCAATTCCCGTTCATCCCTGCCCAGCCCGAGGCTGGCGGGCGAGCGCGGGTGGCGGATGGTGCATTCCACCCTCCAGCACCCGTCCCCGTCCGGGCAGCCCAGGGGGATGCGGACGGTGCGGAAGCCGAGGACCCACGCCAGCAGAGCCCGGCCTGCCGGACGCCCGTTGGCCTGGAAATCCACCCTGACACCGGGGTGGCGCAAGCCCACAAAACCCCGCAGCCGCAGCCACAACTCTCCGGGCCCGGTCCCGCCGGCGGGGGCGTTCAAAAAAAGCGTGCACCGCCTCCCGCGCGACCAGACGCCCCAGGATTCCACCTCGCACCAGCCGGTGCCGAGCAGGTCGTGCAGGCAGGGGCATCCCTCCGGCCCGCAGGCCTGGCCAAACTCCAACACGGGCAGGAGGGATGCCGCCGCCGGGCTGCCTCCCGTGGCTGGGGCGTCCCGCCCCGGTTCCCCCGTCCTTGGAGCAGCCATTGCTGCGGATGCCCGGGACGGCGGCAGCGCCGCCTTCCGCTGCGGCCCCACCAAGGCCTCAAAGGCATCCCAGGCCCGTTCCGCCGTCCGCTCCCAGGAAAACTCCCGGGCCCGCTCCCGGCCGTGGCGGCGCAGCGCCCCGGCAAAGTCCGCATCCCCCAGGCCGCGGGCGATCAAGGTGGATAGGGCGCCGGCATCATGGGGATCGAAGAGGGCGTCCTCCCAGCCCACCACCTCCGGCAGGCTGGTTGCCCGCGCCGCCAGGACGGGCGCGCCGCATTGCATCGCCTCCAGGACCGGCAGGCCGAAGCCTTCATGCCAGGAGGGGAAGACAAAAAGCCGGCACAGGTTGTAAAACGCGGCCAGCGCGGCGTCCGGGACGTAGCCGGTCACCACATACTCGCCGTCCCCCAGGCCGCAGGCCCGGGCTTCTCTTTCCACACGCAGGCGCGCCGGATCACCGATCTTGCAGGCCAGCACCAATTGGTGAGCACGCCGCACTTCGTGGGGAAGGCGGGCATAGGCTTGGACCAGGGTGCCGATGTTCTTCTGGGGGCTGTCCCCGCCAGTGAACATGACAAAAGGGCGCCGGATGCCGTAGCGCCCCAGCAGGCGCCGCCGGTCCGCAACCGGCACTTGGAGGGGGTGGAACTGTTCGTCTGCTGCCGCGCCGATTACCGGGGCGCGTGCAGGATCAAAACCCAGGTGTTCCACGGCCTCGCGTGCGGATGAGGCGGAGACGGCCAGGAGCGCGTCCATCCGCTTCATTTGCTCCGCTTTGCCCAGGAACCACGCCCGTTCGTGCGGATCGGTGACAAAGACATCCGGGCGGGCCAGCGGCATCAGATCGTGCAAGGTGGCGGTGGAGCGCGGCCAGTTGCGCGGCACGGGCGGCCTCGGCCCGCGGGCGGAACCAGGAACTGCCCAGCGCGTTCCAACCCGCCGGTCCGGGCAAATCCAGCACGATGAAATGTTCCGGCGGGACAAGTCCTTGGAAGGCCCTGCGGACCGGTTCGACCGCTCCGGGCATGCGGGCGGAAACCGCCAGCAGGACCTCGTGGCCGCGGGGCCGGGCGGCCAGTGCACGGGCCAGGGCCAGGGAGTGGCGTCCGATGCCGCGCCGCCGGCTTTCCCCTTGCGCGGACTGTAGATCAATGACAAGTCTCACAAGACGGTGCTCTCTCCCCTGTGCCGCAGCAGGATGAAGCCGCGGGAGCGGGGGAATTCCAGCCGCTCGAACTCCGGCCCGGGTGCGCGCAGTGAGGCGATGCCGGCGAAGCACTCCGCCCCGCCTCCGGGGATGCCCTCGGGACGCAGCGGGGAGGTGTCATGCACCAGCACCACCCCGCCAGGCGCGAGCAGGCCGCGCTCCCGCAGCAGGCGGAATTCCTCCGTCCGCACCTCCAGGCCGGAATCCAGGAAGCATAAATCGAAGGGCTCCAGGCCCGGGCGCTGCAGATAATCGAGGCTGGAGGCGTTGACCAAATCGACCAGGCCCTCCAGCCGGGGGTCGTGCGCATGCAGCCGGCGGCGGGCGGCTTCGAGTTGAAAGGCATTGGTTTCCAGGGAGGTGATGCGCCCGAAGCCGTTGGCACGGGCGGCGGAAGCCAGGGTCAGGGTGCCGAATCCCTGCCAGGTGCCGGTTTCCAGGATGCGGCGGGGCTTGAAGAGGCAGACCAGGGCGGCGAGGAACTGGAGGACTTCGAGTTCCGTGCTGCCTTCGTCCAGCGTGTGATAGAGTCCGGCCAATTCCTCCGGGTGGTGGGGGTGCAGTTCCGCCTCGCTGCGGGTGGGATGGCGGGCGGCCAGCAGCGTCCACCAGTGCTCCGGCAGGGGCGGCGGTGGCAGGACCGGTTCCGGCAGCGCGTCCGGCTCCTTGAAAGCCGGGCTGCCCCAGGTGGAGTCCTCCGGGAGGCGGGCCAGGGTGCGGACCAGCCCCGGCACCGCACAGACGGCCAGGCCGCGCTTGGCCGCGGAGCGCGGCGCCCAGCAGGTGATCCAAAAATCCTCATCCGCGCCGCGCCCGGGCCGGGGTCCGTCTTTTTTGGGAGCGCCCAGATAGGGGGTGGGGATGGGGAGGACGTCCTGCCAATAGTCCCGGTGGGCGTGGAGGTGGATGCCGGGGCAGCTGCGCTGCCAGGCCGCCTCGATGCCGCCGATCCGCTCCCTCCGCAAGACCGCATGCAGGGCGTCCAGGCGTCCCGTGAGCAGGGGGCGTTCCACGGGGTGCTGCACCCGGGCGAGCACGTCCAGCGCATCGGCGCGGACCTCGGTGTCGTCCTGGAAATAGGAAATCCAGGCCACCTCCGGATCGGCCAGCCAGAAGGCCAGGCCGGCGTTGAGGGCCGCGGGCAGGCCGCGGTTTTCCGGCATCTGGAGCCATTGGATGGGAAACTCCCGCGCCAGGGCGGAGTGCGCGGCCCGGTGCTCGGGGCGGGAGCCGTCATCGACCACCAGCACGGGCGCGCCCAGGCGGCAGATGGTGGTGAGGGATTGGCGGAGCAAGTTCGGGCGGTTGTGGGTGGTGACGAGGATGGCGGTGCGCGCGGACGGGGCCGTCACGGGGCGGGCGCGCAGCCCGCGGGCGGCCTCATGGAGCGGGAGCACGTGGCCGAACCAGGGCGGGCGGGGCCAGGCCGGAAGGCGCAGCCGGGCCTGACGTGGCTGCAGGACAATGAAAACGGGATTGGCGAAGACCGGCTTCCACTGTTCCGCCCATTGCAGCAGCAGGGCGGGAGGGATTTCATCGAAGATGCCTTTGTGGACCACCGCGGCATCCAGCGGCGGGCCTTCGTGGCGGGCAAGGGCATCGTAAGGCACGGCCCGGGGGAAGCGATCGACAAACTCCGGCGGAGCGGCGAAAGCGGCATCCTGCCCCCAGCGCGTGCGGATGAAGCCGGACACCTCGGCCCAATAAGCATCCTCCTGCGGAAATGGCATGCGGAGAACTATGGAGGGGCGGGCTCTGGACGCAACACCCGGGGGCGGAGCGGCGGGGGGAGCAGGGTGTGATCGAGCCGGGCAGGATAAAAGAGAAAACGGCCGTCCGAGCGCGTCCGCGTGCCCAGTGCTCCGGGCGCCTGCCGGTCCCCGGTGCGCCCTGCCGGCAATGTGCTTGCCTGCCGCGGGGGAGTGATGATCTCCGCGGGTGGGATGGATATGAACTGCGGCGGTGAGTGCTCGTTCGTTAGCCCAACACATGGGCTTTCCGGGCTTGTGCCTTGAAGGCCTTTGTGGTGCGGCCATAATGCGGGGCAGCAATGCGGACCCTGGTGTTTTTTTCCCCTGTGGTGCCGGATTTCCGGTTCCAGGGCCTGGCCATGCGGGCGGCGCAGAACTTGCGGGCGCTGGCGGGGCATTTCCGCATCCATCTCCGGGTGCTGGACCTGTATGGCCCGGAACGGAAAGCGCCCCCGGAGGATGTGGTCCGGTTCTGCGCATCCTGGCGCATCCAGGCCGTGCCTGCGGGACCACGGCCGTCCGGGTGGCGGCGCTGGACCGGCAGGGCGGTCCCGGAGGAGTGGCGCGAGCCGGACCGGGCATCCCTCCGGCGCCTGAGTGAGGAGGTCCGCGCCCTGGAGCCCGATGCTGCCTGGTGTTTCCGCTTTTACCTGGCCCCGTGGGTGCTGCCAGCCATGGAGGGAGGCGCTCCGGTCTGGCTGGATGTGGATGAAGTGGAGTCCTCTGTGCGCAGGCGGCAAGCTAAGGCGGGACTGGATGGTGAGGCAGAGGCGGCCTTTTACCAAAAGCAGGAGAGCCGGCTGCTGCCGCGGTTTGCGCGGATATTCGCGGCCTCCGGGTGCGAGGCGGAATGCCTGAGGGCGCGGGTTTTGCCTCCCGTCGCGGCATGGCCCAACGTGGTGGACATCCCGGCGCAGCCGGAATGGGCCGGGCCGAGGCAGGGGCAGGGCCGGGCGGTTTTTTTATTTGTGGGCAGCCTTGGGCACGCGCCCAACCGGGACGCCATCCACTACATGCTGGAGGAGATTCTGCCGCGCTACCGGGCGCGGGCGGGCCGGGAGGGGGTGCTGGCAGTGGCAGGCCGCGCCGCGGCGGCGCATGCGGGGAAATTTTCCGGGCGTCCCGGGCTGCGCTGGCTGGGGGAGCTGGAGGATTTGGCGCCCCATTACCGGGAGTGCGATGCCGTGGTGGTGCCGCTGCGCAGCGGCGGAGGCACCCGGATCAAAATCCTCGAAGCCTTCGCCCACGGCTGCCCCGTGGTGTCCACTCCGCTGGGTGCGGAGGGGCTGGAAGTGGTGGACAAGCGGGAGCTGCTTCTGGCGGAGGGTCCGGAGAATTTCGCCACTGCGTTGCAAGAGCTGCTGGAAAAGCCGGAGCGGGCAGCCGCCCTGTCCCGTGCGTCGCGGGACTGGGCCGCCCGGCTGCACAGCCCGGCGGTGCTGGACCGTGCGGCCCGGGAGCTGGCGCATCCCTCCGGAGGCTGAGGCTGAGCCTGATCCGCTGGGCATGGGCCGCCTCATGGAAAGGGAGGGTTCTGCACCAGGCCGGGTATTTTCCAGACCCCATGCCGGGCGCAGGACCAGGCCAAGCCGGTGGAGAAGGCCCAAGAGGGCAGCTGGAGCACTTCCCGCCACACCCGGCGGTGGCCATGGACATGCGTGCTCCCGCACCGGCGGCTGTGGAGGATGGCAAAGCCGTCCACCCGGTGTGTTCCTGCCGGTGCCGCCGCCGCGGCGGCGTCCAGCCAGGGCCGCCAGCGCGGGTCCTGGAAATGCTGCAGCTCCTCCAGAAAATCCGGGCGCGCACGGGCGGGGGCATGGACCACGGACACCCAATCCGCACCCGGACCGTCCAGCAGCGCGCGAAGCGCGCAGCGGACGGAGGGACGGCCTCCGTTCACCACGGCCACGGGCCGCCCCCAGCTCCGCCAGTGCGCCTCGTCACCAGGCCTCACGGTTGAGTCATCCCAAATAACCAGCGAACATCCTCTGCGGATGCGCCCAGCCAGGTCGCGCCGCTCGGCCTCTTCTTCCTCCAGGCAGGCCAGGCGGTCGTGGAATGCCTCGACGTGGGCGCCCTCGGCGCGCGGGCCCTGGCTTCCGCGGGCGAAGAGGACGAAGACGGCATCGGCAAACACCGGACGCCAGTCCCCGTCCCGCAATTCGCCCAGCACCTCGATGGGCAGTTCCGCCAGCAGGCCTTTGTGTGCCAGCACGGCTTCCACTCCGCCTGCCTGCCAGACGGATAGGGTGAATTCGTAGGAGGTCAGCGCGGGCAGGCAGGGGGCGAGGTCCCGCGGGCCGATGATGCGAATCTGCCCGCCGCCAAGGCGCCGGGCTTCGGCCACGGCGGCGGCCCAATGCGGATCAGATTCCCAGAGTGGTGGTTTCATTGGAGGCAGACAGGTTGACCGGGCGTGGCGGAAATGTATGACAGGCAGCGGGCCATGGCATCATTTTTCACTTTCCACCGGCTGCGCCGGGAGTGGCGGCAGGCCCTGCAGCTGCGTCCGGTTTTTCCCCAGGGAAAGTTCCAGGGGCGCGGGCTGGTCTTCTGCGCGGGCGGCGCGGTTCATTTCACCAACCTCTGGGTTAATCTCAGCCTGATCCGCCGGGTTTTGGGCTGCAAGCTGCCCGCGGAGGTTTGGTTTTTTGGGCCGGAAGAAATGACGCCCCGGATGCAGGACCTGCTGGAGCGCTTCGATGTGCGGATGGTCGATGGTTCCGCCCACGCCGCGGACCTGCCCTCCGGCAAAGACCGGGGCTTTGCCCTCAAGACGATTGCGGTGCAATGGAGTTCCTTCGAGGAAGTGCTGTTCCTGGACACGGAATCGCATCCCGTGCGGGATCCGGCGTTTTTGTTCGATGAGCCCAGCTACCGCTGGACCGGGGCGCTCTTCTGGCCGGACGTCTTCCGCGTCAACCCTGAGGCGGGCTGCTGGCGCCTCTGGGGCCTGCCCATGGGCACGGACTGGGAATGGGAAACCGGGCAGATCGTGCTGCACAAGCCCTCCTGCTGGCGGGCGCTGGAGCTGGCCGCCCATCTCAATTTCCGCTTCCGCGATTATTACCGGATGGTTCATGGGGACAAGGTAACCTATCAGGCGGCCTGGCGGGCTTTGGACCAGCCCCAGGGGATGCCGTGGAAGCCGGCGCGCCATGTGATGCGTCCGGGCGGCGTGCGCATGGTCGAACAGCACGACTTCCAGGGGCGCCTGCTGTTCCAGCACCGGACGATGGCCGACTGGAGCCTGGACCCGGCGGCGGCGCCGGGGCGGGACCTCGGGTTTGTGCATCAGGAAGCTTGTGAGGGATTTCTCGAAGAGCTGCGCGGCCTGGCCGGCCGGGAATGGTCCGTCTTTCCCCGCAGGCGGCGTCCGGGAGGGGCGGAGGCGGCCGGCCCTCTCCGGTGCGCGGAGGGTGTGCTGTGGGGGGCTGCCCGGCCCCCCGGGCCGCAGGAGCTTGAGGCACTGCCGCCGGTTTGCAGCCCCTGGGAGGCGGCCGCCTGCCAAGTGTGGCGGGGGCCACGGCTGGCCACGATGGGCCAGATGGCCCAGGCCCTGCATGCGCTGCAGGGTGGGGACCCTGCGGTCCAGGCTGCGGCCTGCCGGCAGGCGGCGGTGATCGGATTTCTGGATGCGGGGCTGCTGGAGATGCTGCCGGGGGCCGGAGGAACGGAGGGCAGCGTTTTGGAGGAGGGCTGGGAGGCGCTGCTCCGCCTGAAGGAGGCAAGCCGCCGCCTGCGTCCGGCTCCGGGATGGATTCAGGCCTCCAGCCTGCTGCCGCCGGAAATGCACAACGCGCTGCTGCCGGAAAGCGAGCGTGATTTGCTCGGGCTGCTGGGTGCGGTGTTCGAGGCCACGCCGGAGGCCGGGCAGTGGAACGCCTTTGCCGCGCTTTCCGGGGTCCGCAGGCCGGGGCGGACGCCGGGTTCCCTGCGGCGTCCGGCGGCGCGCTTTCCGGAGCGTGGAGACCGGGTGCTGGTGCTGACGCCGGTGAAAAATGCCGCCGGGCTGGCCGCAGGCTATCTGGAGCGGCTGGCGTGGTTGGATCATCCCGCGGACCGGCTTTCACTCGGCCTGCTGGAAAGCGACAGCGATGACGGCACTTACGAGGTCTTCCGCGGCCTGCTGGCGTCTTCCTCCCTGATGGGACGCTGGCGCCGGACCACCCTGCTGCAGCGGCACTTTGATTTGCGTTTCCCGGTGCATGTCGGACGCTGGCATCCGTCCGTGCAGGCCCGGCGGCGGTCGGTTCTCGCGCAGAGCCGCAACCTGCTGCTGCAAGGCGCATTGCTGGACGAGGACTGGGTGTTGTGGCTGGACGCCGATGTGGTGGACTATCCGGGAGACATCATCCGCACGCTGCTTTCCTGCCACAAAGACATCCTCCATCCCTTGTGTGTGAATGATTACGGGGGGCCGATCTTTGATCGCAACGCCTGGCGGGACCAGGGCACTGTGAATCTGGGGGATTTGAAAGGGGAGGGAAAAGTCGTGCCCTTGGACGCGGTGGGAGGAACGATGCTGTGGGTGCGGGCGGACCTGCACCGGCGCGGGCTGCTTTTTCCGGAAGTGCCTTATGGCGCCGGCCACCCCAAAGCCCGGCCGCCCGGGGCGGAGTGGAAAAACGGGCAGGCTGGAGAACTGGAAACCGAGGGCCTGGGTCTGATGGCCGGCGACATGGGGTCCCCCTGCTGGGGCCTGCCCCATTTGGAAATTCTGCACCGCAAAGGTTAGGAGTCGGGCTGTGGGCGGGCCACGGCGGTGAGGGCCTGCCCGAGCTGGCGTCCGGTGAGGGCGAGGGCGGACCGGTGGAAGGAATGCCGGAGGCGGGTGCGGAATGAAGGCCGGGTCTCGACGTCATCCACCGCCCAGGCATGCACAGCAAAGCCTGCGGCGCGGAGCATGAGTTCGAGCGAGGCCGGTTCGAAGTAAAGGATGTGGGTTTCAAAGCCCCAGTGGAGGGGGCCGAAGGGATTGACGGAGGGTGAACTCCGGGAGATGGAGGGACCCTCGTTGGGCACCGCCACTGCGAGGATGCCGCCGGGCCGGAGCAGGCGGCGGCAAGCCTGAAGAACAGGCACAGGATCGGGCAGGTGTTCCAGAACGTGCCAGAGTGTCACGGCGTCAAAGGGTCCCGCACCGTGGGGGACATGGGAGAGGTCATCCGTCAAGACAGGGACGCCCCGCTTGAGGCACAAGGCCTGTCCGGCCCGGGAGCATTCCACGGCTTCCGCCGTCCAGCAGGATTCCCGGCAGAGGGCGGGGAAGTGGCCATCGCCGCTGCCGACATCCAGCAGGCGCCCGCGGGGGACGTGGCGTTCGAGCAGGCGGAGGCGCTTGCGCCAGAGGGCGCGGCGGACGGCTTCTTCACTCTTCCATCCGGCATAGTTGCCGCCCTCGTGATAGAAGCGGAGCAGTTCGCTGGCAGCGGGACGCGGGGAACGGAAGTGCAGGCTGCAGGCGGGGCAGCGGCGGATGTCGGTCCCCGCAGCCAGCAAGGACTCGGGCGTGCCGCAGCCGGGACAGAGCTGGACTTCCTCGTAGTTGCGGAAGCCGGGGGCGCCTGGGTGCACCAGGCGAGCATTGACCCGCGGGGCCTGGCCGTCAATATCCTCACCATGCTGCGCCTGCCTACGGTCACTCTGGCCATGGCCGAGAGTGCCGATCCGGAATGGGCGGCACGTGTGCTGGAGTATTGCACCCGGGGCATCCGCTTTGGCGCGGTGCGGCTTTGGACCTTTGCCCGTCCGCGGGCGCATTTCTTTGGACAGTGCCACCCGCTGCCCAAGATGGGGTATGTGGACCATTACCTGTGGATGGCCCGGGAACTGGGGGGGCGGATTCAGGCCGGTCATGTGCTGACGGTGCACCGGGATGGATTCGTGCTCAACCCGGAGCACTGGAGTGAGGCATTTCTGGAATACGATTACATTGGCGCGCCCTGGCCGGCGTCCTGGGGTTATGCGCACCGGGTGGGCAACGGGGGCTTTTCCCTGCGTTCGGCGCGGTTTCTGCGGGCCATGGCGGAGCATGGGCCGCGCATCAGGCACCCGGAGGATGCTTATTTTTGCCTGGAAGTGAGGGAAGAGATGGAGGCCCAGGGCCTGCGCTTTGCCCCGCCGGAAGTGGCCGCCCGCTTCGCCTTGGAGCATCCGGTGGAGGAAATGCCGGACGACGACCGCCTGGTTTTTGGCTTCCACGGATGGACCAAGGAATCCCGCCGCGCCCTGAGCCTGGCGGTGCGGGACGGCAGGCACCGCCGTCCGCTGGCGCTGGTGCGGGACTGGCAGTGGAATCTCCGCGCGGGCGCGGGGACAGGGGTCCCGGAGGGGATGGCGGCCGCTTTTTCATGAAACGCGCATTGATCATCGGGGTTTCCGGCCAGGACGGGTCCTATCTGGCCCAGTGGCTGCTGGAACAGGGCTACGAGGTGCATGGAACATCCCGGGACCATGAGGTGGCCTCCTTCCCGGGTGCGGAAGTTCTCGGGACCCGCGACCGGCTGCGGCTGCATTCGCTGTCCCTGACAGACTTCCGCAGCGTGATGACGGTGATCCAGCGGACGCGCCCGGATGAAATTTACAACCTGGCCGGGCAGACCTCGGTGGGGCTTTCTTTTTCCTATCCGGTGGAAAGCTTCGAGAGCATAGCCGTGGGCACGCTCAATCTGCTGGAATGCGTGCGCATCCTCGGGCTGGAGTGCCGGATCTACAATGCGGGCTCCAGCGAGGTGTTTGGAAACACGCCGGTGCCGGCGACCGAGGAGACCGCGTTCCATCCGCGCAGCCCGTATGCGGCGGCCAAGGCGGCGGCGCAATACGCGGTGGCCAATTACCGTGAGGCCTACGGCCTGTTCGCCTGCACGGGCATCCTCTTCAATCATGAATCGCCTTTGCGTCCGGCGCGCTTCGTCACGCGCAAGATCGTGCGGGCGGCCGCCTCCATCCGTGCGGGCGAGTCCAGCCGGCTGGAACTTGGGCGCACGGACATCCGCCGGGACTGGGGCTGGGCGCCGGAATATGTGCGCTCGATGTGGCTGATGCTGCAGCGTCCCGCGCCGCGGGATTACCTCATTGCCAGCGGGGCCTCGCATTCGCTGGAATCGTTTGTGGAAAAGGTCTTCGCCCGCTTCGGCCTGGACTGGCGGGAGCATGTCACCTGCAATCCGGGGTTGATGCGGCCATCGGACATCGATTTGAGCGCGGGTGATCCCACGCGGGCGCGGGAGGAACTGGGGTGGAAGGCGGAGGTGGATTTTGAGGGTTTGATCGACCGGCTGGTGCAGGCGGAAAAGGAGGCGGGGTGAAGCCCGCGCCGCGCCTGCTGGTGGTGGCGGGCCTGCATGGCTGCGGCAAGAGCACGCTGCTGCGCTCCCTGCCGCAGGATGGGCGGCTGGTGATCGACGACATCATGCGGGATGCGGCGGGGGATGAGCCGCGCTTTGCCTGCTGCCGCCACCGGGCGGCCATCTTCGCCGCGCTGGATGAAGGCCGTCCGCTGGTGCTGGCGGACAGCCTGTTTTGTGATCCGGGGTTCCGGGCCGGATTCCTGGAAGCATTGGCCGGGCGGATCGGCCCGGAGGAAGTGGAGTGGGTTTGGTTCGAGCCCCATGTGGGGAAATGCGCGGCCAATATCCGCCACCGGGCACGCGTCCGGGGGTGGGAGCGTCCGGACATCCCGCTGGACTCCAACCGGAGGCTGGCGGAAGTTTTTTCGGCCACGGAAGGAGCCCGGCCGAGGGCGGTGCATCGTGCCGCCGGCTGGGTCCGGAGGCTGGCGGCCCTCACGGGCCTGGGCCGGGCTTGAGGCAGCAAGCGCGCAGCAAGGCGGCGGTTTTTTGATAGGCTTCTTCTAGGTCCGGGACGGGGGGAATCTGGAAGGAGTGGGCGGCGGGCTCGTGGACCACGTGCCCGGCGCGGATCACCTCTGAGGGGTCTCCATGGCCGCGCTGTCCGGTATGGGCAAAAAGCTGGTAATCCGGGGAAAGCGGCTGCCGCAGGCTCAGGAAATGGCGCAATTCTTCCAGGACATGCGTGGTGTCCCCGGCCAGGCGCTCGGCGGCGAGGAAGTATTTCGGACGCCTGACGCGGCGGGCCAGCTCTGCCAGGGTGCGCAGGCGGGCGGAGTAATGCGCCCGGCCCTTGGCCAGATACTCCGGCCCGATGGGGTGGGCGGGGCCGTGGACGATCCGCTGGAGATTGAGTGAACTGGCCAGATAGGGGGCGGGACGGCGGAGCAGCAGGATGAGACGGCAGGGGATGGCATTGAGCAGCCAGGGGGAAAGCCGGTAGGCATCGTGCAGCAGCTTGTCCATCAGCCAGGAGGGCTGCTTGTCCGGAAACTCTTCCGCCAGGCGCCGGCACAGGACCCACAGGCCCGCGGGGCTGCGGTAGGCCAGGTGGTGCTCGCGGTAGCCGGCGATCTCCGGGGATGTGCCCAGGATATGGGCCAGGAGCGTGGAATAACTGTGCTGGTGGCCGGCGATGAAGAGGAAGCCCCGCAGGCCGGCCCGCCAGCGGACGAGGCGGGCGGCGGTGGCAGCGGCGCTCAAAGCAGCACGCCGTCCTTCATTTGATAGGAGACATCGGAGGCCTCCGCGATCTGGGCGTTGTGGGTGACGATGAGGAGGGTCAGCCCGGTCTCGCGGGCCAGGGTGCGCATCATTTCGAAGACGCGCTGGGAATTGGCGGTGTCCAGGTTGCCGGTGGGCTCATCGGCCAGGACGAGGCGGGGGTGGTTGGCCAGGGAGCGGGCGATGGCCACGCGCTGCTGCTCGCCGCCGGAGAGCTGGTCGGGGCGGCGGTGGGTTTTGTCCCCCAGGCCGACCAGTTCCAGGAGATGGGCGGCGCGGCCGGACATCTCGTCCTCGTCCATCAGCCCGGCGCGGCGCATGGGCAGCTTGATGTTGTCCAGGGCGGTGAATTCCCGGAGCAGAAAGTGGAATTGGAAGACGAAGCCGATTTCCAGATTGCGCAGGTGGGAGATGGCCTCGTCTTCCAGGCCGGAGACTTCCAGTCCGCCGATCCAGATGCGGCCTTCGGCGGGGCGGTCCAGCAGGCCGAGCAGGTAGAGGAGGGAGCTTTTGCCGCAGCCGGACGGGCCCATGATGGAGTGGATTTTGCCCTCCTGGAGGTCGAGGGACACGTCCTTGAGGACATGGACGCGGTTCTCCCCGGCGCCGAGATAGTGGTGCAGGTTGGCGCAGCGCAGGGAGTGAACCGGAGGAGCCTCGGCAGGCATGGCGGACCTCACCATCCGAGCACGTAGGCGAAAATCAGCGGGGCGACGATGGTGGCATCGGACTCGACGATGAATTTCGGCGTGTCGATGCCGAGCTTGCCCCAGGTGATTTTTTCGTTGGGCACGGCGCCGGAGTAGGAGCCGTAGCTGGTGGTCGAGTCGCTGACCTGGCAGAAGTAGCCCCAGAAGGGAACGTCGTGCCATTCCAGGTCCTGATACATCATCGGCACCACGCAGATGGGGAAATCGCCCGCAATGCCGCCGCCCAGCTGGAAGAAGCCCACGCCTTTGCCGCCGGAGTTTTTGCGATACCAGTCGGAGAGCCAAACCATGTATTCGATGCCGCTCTTCATCGTGGTGGCCTTCACTTCGTTTTTGATCACGTAGGAGGCGAAGATGTTGCCCATGGTGGAGTCTTCCCAGCCGCCGACGACGATGGGGAGGTTTTTTTCCGCAGCGGCAACCATCCAGGAGTCCTTGGGGTCGATCTCGTAATACTGCTGCAGCACGCCGCTGCGGATCATCTGGAACATGAATTCGTGGGGGAAATAGCGTTCGCCCTTGGCGTCGGCGCCCTTCCAGAGTTCGACGATGTGTTTTTGCAGGCGGCGGAAGGCTTCTTCTTCGGGGATGCAGGTGTCGGTGACGCGGTTGAGGCCGCCTTCGAGCAGTTTCCATTCATCCTGGGGGGTGAGGTCGCGGTAGCCAGGGATGCGCTTGTAATGGGAGTGGGCGACGAGGTTCATCAGGTCCTCTTCGAGATTGGCGCCGGTGCAGGAGATGATCTGGACTTTGTCCTGGCGGATCATTTCGGCCAGGGAGACGCCGAGTTCGGCGGTGCTCATGGCGCCGGCCAGGGTGACCATCATTTTGCCGCCGGCATCGAGGTGGGCTTCATAGCCCTTGGCCGCATCGACGAGAGCCGCCGCGTTGAAATGACGGTAGTGGTGGGTGATGAATTGGCTGATGGGTCCCTTGTTCATGCGCCTCCCATACATCACAGCATCGGTCCCGGGTCAAAGCCAAACTTGGGCCGGGGCATCCCGCCGCCGTCAAGCTGTAACATGATACTGCTTTCGGCGGGGTTGTCGGCGGGCGATTCCTGGGTAAAGTTCTTGGCTATGCGTGCCGCCTGCCTTTGCCTGCTTGCTGCTCTGGCGGCACCCCTGGCGGCCTCCCCGGTGCGCACGCTGGGCTTGAATGAGGCCTACGGATTGGCCCTCCAGCGCAGCGAGGGCCTGGGCATCACCCGGGAGGAAATCAAGATCGCGGAGGCCCGCTATTGGCAGGCCGTCAGCGCCGTGCTCCCCCAGGTGGATTTCCTCGGCTCCGTCCGCACCCAGAACAACGCCGGCGGCTCGATCGGGGGGGATTCCACCGGGGCCCGCAAAGACCGCTGGGAAGGCCGCCTCCGCATCACCCAGACCCTGTTCAGCGGCTTCCGGGAGTTCAACACCTCGGCCGCCTTAAAGGCCGACCAGCGCGCCCTGGCGGCATCCTTGGAGCGCAGCCGCCAGCTCCTTTACCTGGATGTCAGCGACCTCTACTACCAGGTCACCACGGTGGAAGAGGACAAAGCCGCCCTGGAGGAAATCCTGGGCGCCCTGCGCCAGCGCCAGCAGGAACTCACGGAGCGCGTGTCCCTGGGCCGTTCCCGCAAGAGCGAGCTGCTGGCGGCGGAGACCGAGCTGGCGGACACCCAGGCCACGCTGGAAAGCCTGCACGGCCTGCTCGGCGCGGCCCGCGAGCTTTTCGCCTTCCTCATCGGCGTGCCCTCCCACCTCTATCAACTCGCCCCGCGCCCGCCGCTGGGTGTGGCCGACAAACTGGAGTCCTACCTCTGGAACAGCGGGACCCGCCCCGACATCCAGGCCGCGTCCGAAAGCGCCACCGCCGCCCGCCGCCGCACCGATGCCGCCCGCGGCGAGTTCGCCCCCACCATCGGCGGCCAGTTCAACTGGCTGGCGCTGGAAGACCCCGAGCGCGACCAGGAATGGAACATCATCGTCACCATGGAAGTGCCGGTCTTCGATGGCGGCCTGCGCATCGCCCAGCTCAACGAGCGCAAAGCCGCCGCGCGCGCCTCGGTGCTCAACCTGGACCGGGCCCGCCGGCTGGCCGACAATGAAGTCCGCGTGGCCTATAACAACTTCACCTCCGCCGCCGCCCAGGCCGTCCGCCTGCGCACTGCCGAGGCCACCGCCCGCGCCAGCTACCAAGCCCAGCAGGAGGACTACTCGCTGGGACGGGCCAGCAACCTCGATGTCCTCACCTCCCTCCTCCGCTGGAAGGAACTCGCCCGCCGCCGCATCGCCGCCGAAAGCCAGACCCACGCCACCCTCGTCGCCCTCCAAGTCGCGGCAGGGATCATGGAAGAGGGATCAGGCAAGAAGTAAGAAATTGAAACTCCCTCCTTCTTTTCCAACTCTTTCCTGATCCCTCATCCCTTCCCCATGACCCTATCCGACCTCTCCATCAAGCGCCCGGTCATGGCTTGGATGCTCATGTTCGGGCTGATTGTCTTCGGCGCCATCTCCCTCGGGCGCCTCGGGGTCAGTTACATGCCGGATGTCGATTTTCCCCAGCTCGATATCAACGTCACCTGGGAGGGCGCCGCGCCGGAGATCATCGAGGCCGAGCTGGTGGACCAAATCGAGCAGGAAGTCATCTCTGTCGAGGGGCTCAAAGACATCCGCACCACCATCCGCCAGGGCCAGGCCAACATCACCTTGGAGTTCGAGATCAACCGCAACATCGACTCCGCGGTCCAGGAAGTCCAGACCGCCCTCTCCCAGGTCCGCCTCCCCCTGAATGTCGATCCCCCCACCCTGCGCAAGCAGAACCCGGAGGAAGACCCCATCATGTGGATCGGCATCAGCAGCACCCGCCCTTTCCGCGACCTCATCGAATACGTTGATCTCTACATCGCCGACCAGTTCGAGACCCTTTCCGGAGTGGGTGAGGCCCAGCGGGGCGGCTTCACCGAGCGCAACCTGCGCGTCAACGTGCGCAACGATGATCTCCGCCGCTACCAGCTCTCCATCCTCGATGTGGTCACCGCCGTGCGCCGGGAGCATTCCGAAATCGCGGCCGGCTTCATCGAGAACTCCGACCAGGAAATCAACCTGCGCACCATGGGCGAGGGCCTCACCGCCGAGGAAGTCGGCGCCATCCTCATCACCCAGCGGGGCGGCCAGCCCATTTACGACACCACCATCCGCCTCCGTGATGTGGCGGACGTGGTCGATGACCTGGCCGATGTCCGCCGCATCCTCTTGATCGACGGGCGCAAAGCCATCGGCCTGGGCATCAAAAAGCAGCGTGGTTCGAACGAGGTCGAGGTGGCCAACAGCGTCATCCGCAAGGTTGAGGAACTACAAAAAACGCTCCCGCCGGACATCCAAATCCGGGTCAACGTCGATTTCACCCGCTTTGTTGTCCAGTCCATTTACTTCACGCAAAAGGAGCTGGTCATCGCCTCCATCCTCACCGCGGTCATCTGCTTCCTCTTCCTGGGCAACTGGTCCTCCTCGGTCAATGTCCTGCTTTCCATCCCCACCTCCATCCTGGGCACCTTCATCGTCATCTATTTCATGGGCTTCACCCTGAACCTCTTCACCATGCTCGCGCTGACCCTGGTCATCGGCATCGTTGTGGATGACGCCATCATGGTGCTGGAGAACATCGTCCGCCACTTCCACATGGGCAAAAACCGCGTCCGTGCGGCCAGTGAGGGCGCCCGCCAGATCACCTTCGCCGCCGTGGCCGCCTCCGTGGCCGTCATGGCCATCTTCCTTCCCGTGGCCTTCATGGAGGGCATTATCGGCAAGTTCTTCTTCCAATTCGGCGTGGCCATTTCCGCCGCGGTCGCCCTCTCCCTCCTGGAAGCCATCACCCTCACCCCCATGCGCTGCTCCCAGCTCATGACCCAGGGCCAGGACAACCTGGTGACGCGGACCTCCGACCGGGTCCTCGGACGCCTGACCACTCTTTATGCTGACTGGCTCCGCACCTGCCTGGACCACCGCTGGAAAGTGGTGGCCGGCTCCCTCCTGCTTTTTACCGCTTCCATGGCCTCCGTCTTCACCCTCCGCCAGGAATTTGTCCCGGCCCAGGACCAGAACTTTTTCCGCATGTCCATCCAGACCCCGGTCGGCTCCTCGCTCCAGCACACTCTGGAAAAAGGCGTCCTGGTGGAGGAATACCTCAAATCCCGCCCCGATGTTGCCCGCTACCTCATCTCCGTGGGCGGCTTCGGCAACCAGGCCAACGCCATCTTCGTCCCCGTCGTCCTCACCCCGAAAAACGAGCGGTCCAAGACCCAGGAGCAAATCATGGCCGAGTTCCGCAAAGAACTCCCCGAGCGTGTTCCCGGCATCCGCATCACCGGGCTGATCGACCTTTCCGCCCGCGGCCTCACCTCCCGCGGCCAGACCCGTCCCATTGAGTTCAACATCCGCGGCACGGATTACGCCGAACTCAAAACCGCGTCCGAAAAAATCACCGCGGACATGGAAAAAACCGGCCTGATGGTCGATGTGGACAGCAACTACCGCGAGGGCCAGCCCGAGGTCCGCATCGTTCCCGACCGCGAGGCCGCCGCCCGCCGGGGCGTCTCCATGGACGATCTGGGCACCACCATCCTTGCTTCCATGGGAGGGCTGCGGGAGGGCAAGTTCACCAGCGATGCCCGCCGCTACGATGTGCGCATCCGCCTCACCGCTGAGGAGCGCCTCCAGCCCGAGGCCATCCAGAACCTGCAAATACGCACTGCCTATGGCGAACTCATCCCCCTCTCCGATGTGGTCCGCCTGGAGCCGGTCAGCACCGTTCAGACCGTGGCGCGCGTGAACCGCCAGCGCTCCGTCTCCATTTATGCCGGCTTGGAGCCGGGGGCTTCCCAGTCCACCGCCCTGGCCGAGGCCGAGCGCATCGCCCGCGCCCATCTGCCCGAGGGCTACAGCTTCAATCTGGAAGGCGGCTCCCAGGCCTTTCTGGAATCCTTCTGGAATCTGAAATTTGTCTTCATCCTCGGCATCGTCGCCGCCTACATGGTCCTGGCCTCCCAGTTCAACAGCTTCATCCATCCCATCACCGTGCTCCTGGCCCTGCCTTTCTCCGTCACCGGCGCGTTCCTCACCCTCCTGGGCACCGGCCAGTCGATCAACCTCTTTTCGGCCATCGGCCTCATCCTCTTGGCTGGCATTGTGAAGAAGAACTCCATCCTCCTGGTGGAATTCACCAACCAAATCCGCGAAGACGAGCACCTGCCCGTCCGCCCTGCCCTGGAAAAAGCCTGCCCCATCCGCCTGCGCCCCATCCTCATGACCTCCCTGGCGACCATGGGAGCCGCCGTTCCCACTGCCCTCTCCTCCGCGCCGGGCTCGGAGGCCCGCGTGCCCATGGCTCTCACCATCATCGGCGGCGTCGCCGTCTCCACGTTCTTTACCCTCTTCGTCGTCCCTTGCGCTTACAGCCTGCTTTCCCGCTTCGAGCGCCACCGCCACGAAGACACCCGCCTGGCCGAAGAACTCGCTGCGCTGGAAGAAAAGCGTCCGTAGCGGAAAACAGAACGTTTTTCGCGGATGAGGGGAAAGGGCGTTGGGCCGCGAAGAGGCGCAAAAGCCGCAAAAGAAATGCGGTCGAACCCGGCGCGGCGGAAGGAAACCCCGTGGCAACGCTTGCGATGCGCCCATGGGGAAGGGGATGAGGGGCACCTGCTTCCGGAGTTTGCCGGCTTGGGTTGATGCCCGCACCTGCGGCTGCGGTGCTTTCCGTCATGCCCCAGGCCGGACACAAGGTGCAGAAAAAATCCCGCGCCGAACGCCGGCGCGGGATGGGAAAGCCAGGGGCGAAGAGGCGGACGGGCTCAGCGGCGGGCCTTGCGGCGCAGCCAGACCAAGAGACCGGCCCCGGTCAGCAGCAGCGCGTAGGTGGAAGGCTCGGGAATGGCGGAAAGTTCGAAGCCGTTCAGCTGTCCGCTGCCAGTGCCTTGAACCAGTGCTCCGATCCGGATGACTCCAGACGAATCGGAGGTTACGGTGCCAAAGGTGGAGTAGTCCGTATTGCTGCTGAAGATTGGGGAAGTGGAATTGGTCACTGTGCCGATCAAGACAGAGGAAGCTCCGGTTCCGCCTGTGGTGTTATACCAATGCATCACCGTTCCGTTGTTGAATGCGCGATCGAGCGACCAGAGGCGGATGCTGTAGGTGGTGTTGGCTGAAAGGCCGGAAATGGTGAAGGTATCCGAACCCGGGCGAGTGGTGGAATCCACGTAGGTTGTCCGGTTGAAGTTGGTCGCCAAATCTTCAAGCAGGTCGCCATAGGTGAAGCTCCCGGTGTCTGCGATTTCCGAGCGGTAGCGGAATCCTGCAGCGCCCGGGAAGGCAACGGTGAACTGTGGGTCGGGAATTGTACCGAAAGTTTGGCTGGGATTGGTGGGGGTATTGCTGTTTGTAGATCCTGCGGGAACAAATCCTTGAAATCCCGATTCAACGGCACTGCCCGTGACCGTATTCCCAAAATCCACCGCCAGGATGACCTGGGCGTGGACGGACGGGGCAAAGGCGAGTATGCCGGCGGCAAGAAGGCAAAGGGTAGTGTGTTTCATGGCTTCTCCTTTTTTCCAATTATGGTGTCAGGAACTTTTGCAACAAGGTTGCAAAAAATGAAGCCGTTCAAATTTTTAGCGCATAGCTGAGTCCGCAGCCCGGTCAGGAGGAAACGCCGCTGGACCAGATCGGGGGGATGAGCAGGCAGAGCGGCTGGGCAGGCAGACCCGTTTCCCCATGGCGGATGAGGGCGTCCAGCCACTCGACCGCCCGCTGGGCTTGAAGGTCGGGCTGCTCGACGACTCCCCGGAATCCACGCTGCGGGTCTTGGGAAAGGGCCAGGAATCGCTCCAGGGGAATTTCTTCTGGGGTTCCCTGTGTCAAAAAGAGCGCGACCGAGAAGCCGACCACGACTTCGGGGCGATACTTCTTGAGCCAGTCCCTCATGCGGTTCTGCTGGTCATCCCAGGGGGCATTGAAGGCTTCCAGCAGCAGGGGCACACGGCGGGAGCGGGGCTGTTGCTCGGCCCAGACCCGGGCGACGCCCTCACGGGCGATGTCGTCGGCCAGCGGGACCGCGTGCCGGTGGAGAACCACGCCGGCCCGCCGGCCTTGGGCCTCATCCAGGACCCGGCGCATGGCCTGGGCGGCGTCCAGCTTGACCGTGTGCATGACCGGCTCCGTGCTGCTGCCGCCCAAAAAGACCAGGCTGAACGCGGACCAATCGACACTGCGGACCCATTCGGATTCGTGGAACATGCCGAAGATGAGCCCCCGCACGCCCTGGTGATACCACTGCCGCGCGGCGGCATCCAAATCCTGGCGGCGCTCGACCTGCACATGCCGGAAGCTGTAGCCCAGGCTCTCCAGCCGCTCCCGCAGCTCCTTCATGTAACGGAGGCCGTGGTTGAGGAACTGGGGGGCGGCGTGGGTGACAAAGACCACGGGCTCATGCCCCAGGCGGGATGTGCGGCGGAAGCGGCGGGTGGCCATGCGCGCCAGCAAGGTGTTGGGACGATAGCCCATGGACCGCGCCAGGGCCTGGATGCGGTCGCGGGTCTTTTTGGACGTGCGCGCGTTGTTGCGGAGGGCCTGGGAGGCCGTCCCCAGAGAGACCCCGGCGGCGAGGGCCACCTCCCGCAGCGAGGCTGCGCGCTTCATTCCAAACCGCTCCCGGCTGCCAAAATGTCCACAATGCCGCATGATGCGGAAAACCCCCGGCGCGGCAAGACCGGTGCGCGGGCCCCGCCCGGAGTGCTCCGGTCTGCCCGGAACATTCGAATGGGGCGGAACGATGGGGAGGAGGCCCATCTGGATTCCACCGCCTGCCCTCCCTCCCCCGCGCTCCGCGCGTTCCCAGAGCTCCGAAGTGATCGGAGCACTCCAGATTTCGTCTCCCCGCGCCGGCGTCCGGGGCCGCATCGCTTCTCTGCTGCCGATTGCGATTCCACCGTTGTGCAGCTGCGACGCGCGCGTTGACAGGGGGGCAGGCCTTCCGTTGATTGTTCCCCATGCACCGCATGCCGCCGATCCTGGCCCACCTCGTCGATGAGGCGCCCGCAGCCTTGCAAGCTCCGGCTCCGGAGGTGCTCCTGGCCGACTTCGGCCGCGTCGCGTTCGGCAACCTGAGGCTGGAGTGCTCCGAACCCCTGGCTGGTCCGCTGGTGGTCCACTTCGGTGAAGCTCTCGACGGGGGCCGCGTGCTGCGCCAGCCCCCGGGGACGGTGCGTTATGCGCGGGTCGAACTCCCCGCCGGTCCGGCGGGAGCGCGCCTTGTTGCCCCCGCGGCCGATGTGCGCAACACCACGCCGCCTGCGGTGCCGACTCCCCCTGAATGGGGCGTGGTGCTGCCATTCCGCTGGGTGGAGATCGAGGGCGCGGTGCCGCCCGGTGCCCTCCGTTTGGTCCGCCGCACCGCGCAAGCCGCTTCTTGGGACACCCGGGCCGCTTCGTTCGAGTGTGCCGATCCCGTGCTCACCGGCATCTGGGAGTTGTGCCGCCACACCATCCAGGCCACGACCTTCGCCTCCATCTACGTGGATGGCGACCGCGAGCGGATCGCCTACGAGGCCGATGCCTACATCAACCAGGTGGCCCATTACGCCTGCGACCCGGACCCCCGCATCGCCCGGAACACGTTCGACTGGCTGATGGAGTTCCCCACCTGGCCGACGGAGTGGGCGCCGCACCTGGTGTTCATGGCGCATGCCGATTGGTGGCAGACCGGAGATAGGCAGTGGATGGGAGAGCGCTTCGACGCCCTCCAGGCCAAGCTGCTGGATGAGCGCCTGCGGCCCGATGGGCTGGTTGGAAGCACCCCGGAACAGATGCAGCGGGGCGATTTGGTGGACTGGCCGCCGGGTGAACGGGATGGCTATGTCTTCAGCCCGGTGAACACCGTCGTTAATGCCTTCCATCTGCAGGCCCACGCCCTCATGGCGGAGATGGCTGAAACGTTAGGTCGGGAGGGCGATGCGGTGCGGCATCGCGCCCGCCGCCAGGTGGGCCGCGAGGCCTTGACCGGGGCCTCGTTCGACCGGGCCCGCGGCATCTTTCTGGATGGCCCGGGAACCGGCCATGCTTCCCTGCACGCCAACCTCTTTCCACTGGCGTTCGGCCTGGTGCCCCGGGAGGGAATCGCGCCGGTGCTGGAATTCATCCGGGGCAAGGGCATGGCCTGCTCGGTCTATGCGGCCCACTATCTGCTCGAGGCGTTGTTCCAACACGGGGAGGATGCGCTGGCGCTGGACCTCATGACCGCCCCCGGCGACCGCAGCTGGAGGCACATGCTGGCATCGGGCACGACCCTGACTTGGGAGGCGTGGGACCAGAAATACAAGCCCAACCAGGATTGGAACCATGCCTGGGGCGCGGCCCCGGCGCATCTGCTGCCGCGGCATGTGCTGGGCGTGGAGCCGGCCGAGCCCGGCTGGAAATCGGTGCGAATCCGCCCGCGGCCCGGACGCCTCCTCGGTGCGCGCGGGCGCGTGCCCACCCCGCATGGTTCGGTGGATGTTTCCTGGAAGCGGGAATCGCCTGCGGACCCGCCCGAGCTGTCGTTCCAGCTTCCCCCCGGCGTCCGCCGGGTGGAGTAGGCCCGCGGCAGAACGAAGGCCTTTGGGTGTCCTTGAGGCGGAGCCCGCCAATTTCGCATTCCCCATTGACGGTTTCCCCCCCATAGTTGGCGCCCCATGTCCTTGCAGACCCAGCTCGACCAACTGCTCCACGCTTGGATTCAAGTCCACGCCCCGGACTTGCCCCCTGGCTCCTGGGCCAAGCCCTGCCAGGACCCCCGTTTCGGCCATTTCCAGACCAATCTCGCTCTCACCGCTGCCAAGCGCCTCCAGCGCAATCCCCGCGATCTGGCCCAATCCATCGCCACCCACTGCGCCCAAGACACCGCCCTTGAACCCTGTGAAATTGCCGGCCCCGGCTTCGTCAATTTCCGCTTCACCCGAGCCGCCCTTGAGCAGGCCGCCGCCCGCCTCCTGCTGGACCCCGCCGAGGCGGTTCACCCCGAACCGCGTTCCCGCAGCATCGTGCTCGATTTCAGCGGGCCGAACGTGGCCAAGGAAATGCATGTCGGCCACATCCGCAGCACCATCCTGGGGGAGGCCCTCGCCCGCATCCTCACCGCCCTTGGCCACCGGGTCATCCGCGACAACCACCTGGGCGACTGGGGCACGCAGTTCGGCAAAATGATCCTCGGCTACAAAAATGCCGGACGCCCCCCGCTCGATCCCGCCACCGCCATTGCCGCCATGGAGGGCTTCTACAAATCCACCCACGAGGCCTGCGAGTCCGATCCCGCCCTGCTCGAACAGGCGCGCCAGGAATTGGTCAAACTCCAGAATGGCGACGCCGAGAACACGGAAATTTGGAAAACCTTCCGCGGCCTCTCCCAGTCCGCCTTCGACGCCATCTACCAGCGGCTCGGCACCACCTTCGACCACACCCTGGCCGAAAGCTTCTACAACCCCTGGCTGAACGAAGTCGTGGACGACCTCCTCGCCAAAGGCGTCGCCCGTGAGAGCGATGGTGCGATCGCCGTGTTCCACGATCCCGCACAGCCCCGGGAGAAATCCCCCTTCCTGGTCAAAAACAAAGACCAGTGGATCGATGTTCCCCTTCTGGTCCGCAAAAAAGACGGCGCCGCGCTTTACGCCACCACGGACCTGGCCACCGTCCGCTACCGCGTCCAGGAATGGCAGGCCGAAGAGCTGATCTACGTGACCGACGGGCGCCAGCAGCAGCACTTTGCCCAGGTCTTCGACACCTGCCGCCGCTGGGGTTTCTCCCCCGGCCTCCACCACGTCTGGTTCGGTGCCGTCCTCGGCGCCGATGGCAAGCCCCTCAAAACCCGGGATGGAACGCCGCTCAAACTCCGTGACCTGCTTGATGAAGCCGAGTCCCGCGCCGCGGCCATTCTCCGGGACAAGCGCCCCGACTGGCCCGCGGACAAACTCCTTGAGGCCGCCCGCGTCATCGGCATCGGCGCCCTCAAATACGCCGACTTGGCCCAGAACCGCAACCTGGATTACACTTTCGACTGGGACAAGCTCCTGGCCTTTGACGGCAACACCGCGCCCTACGTCCTCAACGCCTACGTGCGCACCCGGTCCATCTTGCGCAAGGCCCCGCCGCTGCCCGCTTCCGCGGCCCTCACTTTTGCTGAAACCGTGGAAGACGACCTGGCCCGCCAGCTCCTGGCCCTGGGGGATGTCCTCCATGCGGTCACTGCGGAATACCGCCCCCACCTCCTCTGCGCCTATCTCTACGAGACCGCGGCCCTTTTCCACCAATTCTTCGAGCGCTGTCCTGTGCTCAAAGCGGAAAGCGAAGCCCTGCGCGATTCCCGCCTGGCGCTTTGCCACCTCACCGGCCTCACCCTCCAGCGCGGCCTGGGCTTGCTGGGCATTGAGACCTTGGAGGAAATGTAACCTTCCCGCCCCTGCATATGCCCGCCCCTGTCCTCGTCATCGGCCACAAAAACCCGGACACCGACGCCATCTGCTCGGCCATCGGCTATGCCGACCTGCTGCGCCGCACCGGCACGCCGGAAGCCGAGGCCGTGCGCTGCGGCGAGATCAATGCCCGCACCGCCTTCGCCCTGGCCGAGGCCGGCCTGCCGGCCCCGCGCCTGGTCATGGATGTCCGGCCCACCGCCGGCCAGATCGCCCGCCGCGATGTCATCACCGCCCGTGCGGATGAATCCCTCCGCGAGGCCTTCGCCCGCATGCGCGGCCCGGCCTTGCGCACCGTTCCCGTCCTGGATGCGGAGGGCCGGGTCACCGGCATGCTCTCCCTGCAGAAAATCGTCGATCTCCTCCTGCCCGAGACGGGCAACAAAGCCCAGGCCCGCATCGTCCACACCAGCCTGCGCCGCATGGCCCAGAACCTGGATGCGGACATCCTCCATTCCGTCCACCTCGACGATGAGGAACCCTATCTCATGACGGTGGGCGCGATGCGCGCGGCCGACTTCACCCGCCGGCTGTCCGAATACCCCCGCGAGCGCATCGTCCTGGTCGTCGGCAACCGCAGCTCCATCCAGGAGCCGGCCATTGATTACGGAGTCCGCGCCATCGTCGTCACCGGCGGCTGGGGCCTGGAGCCGGCCCTGCTAGAGCGCGCCCGCGCCCGCGGCGTGGCCATCCTGGCCTCCCCGCATGACACCGCTTCCACCACCCTCCTGATCAAATCCTCCAAGCGCGTCACCCATGCCGTCAGCCGCGACTTCATCCACTTCGATCCCAACACCCCGGTAGAAAAAATCCGCGCCGAGGCCTCGGCCACTTCCGCCACCCTCTTCCCTGTGCTGGAAGCCGACGGGCGCCTTTTCGGCGTCTTTTCCAAGTCCGACCTGGTGGCCCCGCCCCTCCACCGCCTCGTCCTGGTGGACCACAACGAGTTCAGCCAGGCGGTCAATGGAGTCGAGCAGGCGGAGATTCTCGAAGTGCTGGACCACCACCGCCTGGGCGGCAACCTGGCCACCCGCGAGCCCATCCGCTTCATCAATGAGCCCCTCGGCTCCACCTGTTCCATTGTCGCCCGCCAATTCCGCCAGCACGGCCTCACTCCGGACCCTTCCATCGCCCTCTGCCTGGCCACCGGGCTGATTGCCGACACCCTCCACCTCAGCTCCCCCACCACCACCCCGGAGGACCGCTCCATCCTCCAATGGCTCGGCACCCTCACCGGACGGGACTGGGCGGTTTACGCCGAAGCCTTCTTCGCCGCCGGCTCCGCCCTCCAAGCCCTGGGTGCCGATGCCGTGGTCCGCGGGGACTGCAAAGAATTCAGCGAAGCCGGCTGGAAGTTCGCCATCGCCCAGGTCGAGGAACTCGGACTGGAACGCTTCTGGCCGCGCAAAGACGAACTGCGCACCGCCCTGGAATCCCTCCGCGCCGAGCGCGGCCTGGACTTTGCCTGCCTGTTCATCACCGACATCGGGCGCCACATCAGCGTCATGCTCACCGTGGGGGACAGCCAGGTCGTGGCCGCGATCGATTACCCATCCCTGGAGCCGGGGCTGCACGAACTCGAGGGCGTGGTCTCCCGCAAAAAGCAGCTCCTGCCCCACCTCACCGGCCTGCTTGACGGCCTATCCCGTTAGGGCGTATTCAGAGCCTTGACGGCAAAGAGGGCCGGCCGGATGCTAGAGCATTTCCGTATTAATATGATTTAATTGTCTGTACAACTGGTCTGGAAGTCCGTACCAAGCTTGGAATGCAACCTTATGGAATGGATTTAAGGAGACGGATCATCGCGGCCTGTGAACAGGGCCAGCGGGTGGTGGATATCATGGAACGGTTTTCGGTCAGCCGCAGCACGGTGGATCGTTATTGGAGGCGCTACCAAGACCAGGGTCATTGTCGGCCCGG
>Ga0209172_10001781_pt1 | contig 42549 bp, 37 predicted proteins | sample LarsenN4metaG_FD_184113 | JGI IMG/M metagenome (GOLD analysis project Ga0209172, IMG submission 184113) | Hot spring sediment bacterial and archeal communities from British Columbia, Canada, to study Microbial Dark Matter (Phase II) - Larsen... ... | reverse complement strand
CGGTGGCAAGCGCACCAGCGGGCATCCGTTGGGTTCCTCCGCTTGCGCGTCGGAATCGCCTGCCCTATATACGGTGCAGGTTCAGTCGGCGGCCCCGCCGGACCACCCGCGCGGTCGGCTGAACCAACACCCCACAGGCCGTCAAGCGCAACCCACTCCCGCGCTCAGCGGCCCTACCATGCCGGAGGAGGCAACGTCATGCGCAAGAAAGGTTTGATGCTCTTTGGCGTGTTCATCTTGCTGGCCGTCACCGTGGTGCCGGCTCTGGCCGTCACGGATGGCGAGCCCGACGCCGGTCGCCATCCATTCGTCGGCCTGATGGTGGCGCAGGCGGCGAATGGCAATCCCCTGTGGCGATGCAGTGGGACGCTGCTGTCCGACACGATCTTCCTGACCGCCGGCCACTGCACGGAGGCGCCCGCCGACCATGTGGAAGTGTGGTTCGCCGACGGGCCGATTCCTCTAGCCTCCGGATATCCCGCACCAGGAGCGAATCGTTGCGCGGGGATCTCCGGGTATCCGTGCACGGGCGATACCGGCGGGCAACCCTTTACGCATCCGCAGTACGACCCGAACGCGTTCTTCCTCCACGATCTCGGTGTCGTCGTCCTGGATACACCGGTGGTGATGAGCAAATACGGCGCAGTCCCGACTCTCGGGCAGCTCAACAGCCTGAAGACCCGCCGGGGCCACCAGGATGTGACGTTTACCGCGGTCGGGTACGGCCTGCAGAAGAGTTTCCCGGATGCCGCGTCGTGGAAGAACTCGGCCATTCGACAGCGGATGCTTGCCACGCCGTACCTGATCCAGATCAACGGCGGGATCGTCGGCGACTTCTCGCTGCTCCTGTCGAACAACGCCTACAGCGGCGGCACGTGCTTCGGTGACTCGGGCGGGCCGAACTTCATCGGCTCGGGGCCGACGGAGACCAACGTGATCGCCGGGGTGACGTCGTTCGGTCTGAACGGCAACTGCGCCGGAACGGGCGGGGTCTACCGCATCGATCAGGCCGACGACCTGGAGTGGCTGGCGACCTTCGGCGTGCCGTAACTGCCCTCCACGCGCGCGAACTCGCAGGGGCACGGCCGCGCCGTGCCCCTGCGCTTTTCCGCGGCTACCCCAGCGAGGCTACGCGCCGACGGGGGCGGAGGGGGTGGGATCCGCCCGGCTACACGCCCCGCCGTGGCTCGTACGGTTCGCCGTTGGCCTCGAGCCACTCCAACAGGCGGCTGAGCCGCGCCGTGGCCAGGGCGACGCAGGTGTCGGCGCCGCCGTAGTACAGGTGCAGCGTCTCGCCATCCGGCCCCAGGACGAGGCCGCAAGGGAAGACGACGTTATCCACGTCGCCGGCGCGTTCGTACGGCGCCTGGGGTCCGAAGATCCACGTGCGCCCGCGCAGCAGGCATCGCTCCGGCCTCTCCAGGTCGAGGAGCGCCAGCCCCAGCCGGTAGATCGAGCCGGAAGCAGTGACGCGCACCCCGTGATAGATGACCAGCCAGCCCTTGGGCGTCTCAATCGGGGGCGGAGATAGACCGATCTTCGCCGCGTCCCACCAGGCGCCCAGGCGCGCCTCGATCACCAGACGGTGGTCCCCCCAGTGCCGCAGGTCCGGCGAGTAGGAGATCCAGATGTGCGCGCCCAAGGAGACCGTCGACGGGCGGGATCATCGCCCAGCGTCCGTCGAACGGGCGCGGGAAGAGGGCCGTGTCCTTGTCCTCGGGCGGGAGCACGGCGCCCAGGCGGTCGAAGGCGCGGAAATCCCGCGTCAGCGCGAGCGACACCGCCGGGCCGCCGCGGGAATATGCCGTGTAGGCGACGGCGTACTGGTCGAGCTCGGAGACGAACGTCAGGCGCGGGTCTTCGACCCCCCACCGTTCCTCGGGATGGCGGTCGGGATCGGGCAGGAACGTCGGCCGGGGATCGATCTCCCAGTGACCGACCCCGTCGGGCGATCGGGCGGCCGTCAGATGGGAGATCCCGCGGCGATCCTCGACGCGACACAAGAGCAACGTCCGACCGTCGGGCAGCCGCACCGCTCCCGGGTTGAAGACCGAGTTCACCGGGTAGGGCCAATCGGCGGCGGTCAGGATCGGGTTGTGCGGGTGACGCTCGAAGAGGGGATCGGCTTCGTCAGGCGGAGTCACGGCGGCGGCCTCCGCTCGGGGGGTCGTCGTCCAGGCGCATCTCGAGAGCCGAGAGTAGGTCGGCCACCGTCGACTCGGCGCCCTGATTGTCGTTGGTGCGGTCGGCGTGCAGGCCGTCGCGACAACCACCACTCTCGGGATCGTAGAGCGGCAGGCGCAGGTCGTTGCGGCCGAGGAACCATTCGAAAGCCCGCTCGGCCTCGGAACGCCAGAACTCGTCGCCGGTCAGGCGCCTCGAGGCAGGCGGAGACGGTGGTGTAGGCCTCGATCGGCTGCTGATCGAAGCGCGCCCTGCGCTGGCCGCGCGGGTAGAACCCGTTCGAGCCGATCGGCACGAAGTGGCCGTCGTCCCGCTGCACCGTCATCAGCCACGACAGGCTCTCCAGCCCGGCCTCGACCATCTCGCCGCTGCCGAGCGCTTCGCCGCCGACGATCAGGCCATGGGGCAGCAGAGCATTGGCGTAGGGCAACTGGTCCTCGAACCACAGCCAGCCGTCGGCCGCGTGGTCTCGGCGGAGGCTCATCAGCCGCCCGGCCAGGGTCTGCCGCAGCTCGGCCGCGTCCCGGTCGCCCTCGAGGTTGCGCAAGTATTCCTGCAACGCGAGGAGCGTCTGTGCCCAGGCGCGCGGGCTTTCCAGCTCGGCTGCCGCCGGCAGACCGAGGCGAAACAGACGCGCCGCCAGCTGCCGCAGGCCGTCCTGGCGCGACCGGCCGGCGGTCGTCGCCAACCCCCACAAGGCCCGGGCGTGACAGTCCTCCGAACCGACGGCATCGGCCCAGCGGCGGTCGAAGGTCATCAGGTTGTGGAAGCGTCCCGAACCGGGGTCGAAGGCGTGCCACAGGAAGGCCAGGTAGCGCGCCGCCAGGTCCGACGCGACGCCGGCTTCTCCCGGTTCGACCTGCTCCAGGTAGACCGCTGCCGCCAGAGCCCGGGCGTTATCATCGGTGGTGTATCCGGCGGCGTAATTGGGAACGGTGTAGATCGCGTGCTGGAGCAGGCCGGTATCGTCTGTCAGCCGCCGCAAGTGTGCCAGTTTCCATCGCGGCAGCTCGGTCGGGCTGTCGGCCAGCGGGCGCATCAGGGGCACCGGGCGCGGGCGCTGGCGGCGGGACCGCCGTGCCTGGCGGAAACACTCCACGTAGCGCGCGGCGACGGCCGGCCAGATCATCGCCCGGGCGCGCAGGTAGGCCCGCTTGCGCATGGCGTGACGGCCGGGCTCGTCCTCGAGCAGGTCGATCACGGCGCGCGCGATGGCTGAAGGATCGCGGAAGGGGACGAGCACGCCGCCGCCGTCGGCGAGCAGCTCCTGCGCGTACCAATAGGGGGTCGAGACGACGGCCTTGCCGGCGCCGACGGCGTAGGCCAGCGTGCCGGAAGCAATCTGCTCGGGGTTGAGATACGGAGTCAGGTAGATGTCGGCGGCGCCGATGAACTCGATCAGCTGGCTCTGGCTGACGAAGTGGTTGAAGAAGACGACGTGGGACTCGACGCCCCGTTCGGCCGCCGCCCGCCGCAGTGCCAGGCGGTAGGTCTCGCCGTCCCGGCGCCGCACGTTGGGGTGGGTGGCGCCGAGGACGATGTAGACCACGTCCGGGCGCACGGCTAAGATCTCGGGCAGGGCCTCGATGACGTACTCGATTCCCTTGTTGCGCGAGAGGAAGCCCGAGGTCAGGAGCACCGTGCGGCCTTCGACGCCGAAGCGGTCCTTGTAGAAGTTCGGGTCGACGAAGGGCATGTCGGGAATGCCGTGGGGGATGACGTCGATCTTCTCCGGCGGCACCCCGTACACCTGCTGCAGGAACTCCGATCCGCGGTGACTCATCGACACCACCCGGTCGGAGAGCTCGGCGATCTCTTGGAGGATCGCCCTCTGTTCAGGGCCGGGCGACTGCAGGATGGTGTGCACGGTGGTGACCAGCGGCGCGCGCAGCGGCCTCACCAATTGCAGGATGTGACTGCCGTGGGGGCCGCCGAAGATGCCGTACTCGTGCTGGAGACAGACCACGTCCGCCTGGGCGATGTTGAGAAAGTCGAGCGCCCGACGGTAGGACTCGAGGTCGTGCTCTCGGAGCTCGAAGACGACCCGCTCCGGGTAGGCATACCCCTGCTCCGTATCGGTCACCGGGACGGCGACGCCGTCCACCCCCGGCGCCGCCTCCGAGACAGCCTCGCACAGATGGGTGGTGAACGTGGCGATCCCGCACTCGCGGGGTAGGTAGTTGCCGATCACCGCCAAACGACGCAGGCCGGAAGAGGTTGGATTCGCCATACTGCCGCGGTCGCCGCCGGGACGGCTAGCCGCTGGAGGCGGCCCCTGAGTGTGCCCCCGAAGTCCGGGGGCATCATACCGATGGCGACCGCCCGCCGCACCCCGTGCTAGAATCGCCCCGTCGTACTCGCGCCCCGAAAGAGGACACGCCGATGTCGACCCTCAAGGTCCCCCTCGAGGGAAGCCTCACCTATCGTGGCCGGGAAGGCCAGTGGGCCTACCTGCTCCACCGCCTCACCGGCCTGGGCACCCTCCTCTTCCTGACGATCCACATCCTCGACACCTCGACCGTCTATTTCCTGCCCGACCTCTACGAGCACGCCATCGCCATCTACCGCCTGACCCCGTTCATGCTGGGCGAGATCGTGCTCGTCTTCTGCGTCCTGTATCACGGGGTCAACGGCCTGCGCGTCGCCCTGTTCGACCTGCGGCCCGAACTGTGGAGCGAGGCCCGTCAGCGGTCGTCCTTCTGGTGGACGATCGCCCTGAGCCTCGCCTTCTGGCTTCCGGCGGCCTACCTGATGGGCCGCGCCATCGTGGAGCACAATCTCTAGCCTGGGCGCACGCCTCGTCGTGCCCCGCTGAGGCCAGCCGCATGACAGCCACCACCCCTGCTCGCACCGTCGCCCGGCCGCGGAACTTCGAGACCAAGGCCTGGCTCTTCATGCGCTACAGCGGCGTCCTGCTCATCCCGCTGGTCTGGATCCACGTCCTGATCCAGGACGTGCTCGTCGGCGTCCACGCCATCGACCTCGACTACGTCGCCATGCGCTGGGCGACGCTCGGCTGGCGGGTCTACGACATGGCGCTGCTGGCTTTCACCTTCGCCCACGGGATGAACGGGCTGCGCAACGTACTCAACGACTACCTGCGCAGCCCGCGCCTGCGCCGCGTCGCCGACGTCGTCCTGCTCGTCGGCTGGATCGTGATCAGCGCCATCGGGGCGGTGGCGATCGTGGGCGGGGTGCGGACGCCATGAACGCCGCCTTGCCCACCAGGACGCACGACTACGACGTGGTCATCGTCGGCGGCGGCGGGGCGGGGTTGATGGCCGCCCTCCACGCCACGCGCCGCGCCCGCACCGCCGTGCTGTCGAAGCTCTACCCCGTGCGCTCGCACACCGGCGCGGCGCAGGGCGGGGTGTGCGCCGCCCTGGGCAACGAAGAAGCCGACAGCCCTGAGTGGCATACCTACGATACGGTCAAGGGCAGCGACTACCTCGGCGACCAGGACGCCATCGAATTCCTGTGCCGCGAGGCGGTCGATACGATCTACGAGCTCGAACACATGGGCCTGCCCTTCAACCGCACGCCCGACGGCCGCATCGCCCAGCGCTTCTTCGGCGGCCACACCAACAACGAGACCGGCAAGCCGGTGCGGCGCGCCTGCTACGCCGCCGACCGCACCGGGCACATGATCCTCCAGACCCTGTACCAGCAGTGCATCAAGCAGGGCGTGACGTTCTTCGACGAGTTCCAGGTGCTCGACCTGCTGCTCGACGGCCGCGCCACCTCCGGCGTCGTGGCGGTCGAGCTGGCCACCGGCGAGTTGCACGTCTTCCACGCGCCGGCGGTGGTCTTCGCCACCGGTGGCCACGGCCGGGCCTGGGAGATCACCTCCAACGCCCACTCCTACACCGGCGACGGCGTGGCGGTGTGCCTGCGGCGCGGGCTGCCGGCCGAGGATATGGAGTTCTTCCAGTTCCACCCGACCGGCATCTACAAACTCGGCATCCTGATCACCGAGGGCGTGCGCGGCGAAGGCGGCGTGCTGCTCAACGACCGCGGCGAACGCTTCATGGAACGCTACGCGCCGAAGGTGAAGGACCTGGCCTCGCGCGATGTGATCAGCCGGGCGATGTACCTCGAGATGCGCGAAGGACGCGGCATCCGCGGCCAGAACTACCTGTACCTCGACGTGCGGCCGGAGACGGTCAACCGCTACGCCGAGGTCGACGGCCGCACCCGGCCCGACGGCTCTCCCTACCGCGTCACCGGCGAGGAGATCCTGGCCAAAGTGCCGGACATCATCGACTTCTGCCGCACCTACCTCGGCGTCGACCCGATCCAGCAGCCGATGCCGGTCCAGCCGACGGCGCACTACGCCATGGGCGGGATCCCGACCAACCGGAACGCCGAGGCGCTGGCCGACGAGAAGGGCACCGTCGTCGGCGGCCTGTACGCCGCCGGCGAGTGCGCCTGTGTCTCGGTCCACGGCGCCAACCGGCTGGGAACGAATTCGCTGCTCGACATCATCGTCTTCGGGAAGGTCGCCGGACAGCGAGCGGCCGAGTTCGCCCGTGGCGCCGCTCGGCCGCCGCTGCCGGCCGACCCGACCGACGACGTTCGTCGACGGCTCGACGCGTTGCGCGGCGGCGCCGGGTCGGAGCGCGCCGGCGTGCTGCGTCGCGAGATGCAGAAACTCATGTCGGACGACGTCGGCGTTTTCCGGACCGCCGACGGCATGCAGCGGGCGGTCGATGGTCTGCGCGAGCTCCAGGCGCGCTACCGCCGGGTGCGGGTCGACGACGTCGGGCGGGTCTTCAACACCGACGTGCTCGAGGCCTGGGAACTGGGCTGCCTGCTGGAGATCGCCGAAGTGACGGCGGTTTCGGCGCTGGCCCGCACCGAGAGCCGTGGGGCCCATGCCCGCGAGGACTTCCCCCAGCGCGACGACGCCAACTGGATGAAACACACCTTCGCCTTCCGCCACGAAGGAGCCATCCGGTTGGCGTACAAGCCGGTGACGGTGACGCGGTTTCCGCCGAAGGAGCGAGTGTACTAGCCGCGATCGGTGATCCCGGACGACGGATCGCTGACGGCTGGAGAAGGAGGGCTTCCATGGTCAAGGCAGGGCTAATCGTCGGTGTGGTCATGCTCGTGCTCGTTCTGATCGCCGGATCCGTAGTCTCGCCGCTGTGCGCTCTGTGCGTTCCGTTGCTGACCGGGCTGGCGGCCGGCTACCTGACCGGGGTCTTCGAGAAGAATCCGGCCACGGTCGTCGGCCGGGGGGCCGGGGCCGGCGCCATCGCCGGCGGGGTTGCCGTGGTCGGCCAGATCGGGGCCTCGCTGATCAACGCCGCGGTCCTCCAGAATCCGGCGAACCAGTTGAACCAGCTGTTCGGCCTGCCCGCAACCGATCCGTCGCTGGTGTGGGCGATGCAGATCGGGATGGCCTGCGTCGTCGGTGTGGTCAACGTGGCGTTGACCGCCGGCCTGGCCGCGGCGGGCGCCGCCCTCTGGAAGAGCACATCGGGCGCTGCGGCGCCGGCGGCGTAGCTCGCGCGTCGCGCCGGAGGCGGGACGAGGTGGAGTCGAGACGATGCAGGTGACGTTGCACATCCGACGCTACGACCCCGAGCGCGATCGCAAGCCGCATCTCGAGACCTACACCGTCGAGGCCGACCCCGGCGATCAGGTGCTCGACTTGCTGAACCGGGTCAAGTGGGAGCAGGACGGGAGGCTGTCGTATCGCCGCTCGTGCGGCCACGGCATCTGTGGCTCGGACGCCATGCGCATCAACGGCGTCAACCGGCTGGCGTGCAAGGTGCTGGTGCGCGACCTCGGCGACGAGATCACCGTCGAGCCGCTGCTCGGCTTGCCGGTGGTCAAGGACCTGGTGGTCGACCTGCGCGGTTTCTTCGACCACTACCGCGCCGTCCTGCCATACCTGGTCAACGATGAGCCGGTCGAACGCGGCGAGCGACTGCAGTCGCCGGAGGCGCGCGCCCGCTACGACGATACGACCAAGTGCATCCTGTGCGCCGCCTGCACCACCTCCTGTCCGACGTTCTGGGGTAACGACGGCTACCTGGGGCCGGCGGCCATCGTCCAGGCACATCGCTTCCTGTTCGACGACCGCGATCGCGCCGCCGCCGAACGCCTCCAGATCCTGAGCGGGCGCCTCGGCGTCTGGGCCTGCCACACCGCCTTCAACTGCACCCGCGCCTGCCCGCGCGACATCCAGGTCACGCGGGCCATCGGCGAAGTCAAGCGGGCGGTGACCACCGGACGCCTGACATGACGATGGCCGTGCGGGGGGCCGGCGCCGTCGAGCTGACGGGGATCTTCGGCCGGGCGCCCCGCGTCCTGATCGCCGACGACGACTGGCTCAACCGCGACTTGCTCCAGGCCTACCTGTCGTCGTCCGGCGCCGAGGTCGTCACCGCCGCCGACGGGCTGGCGGCGCTCGACCAGGCACGCGCCGCGCCGCTCGACCTGGCGTTGGTCGACGTGCAGATGCCGCGCCTCGACGGGCTGGGGCTGTGCCGCGCCCTGAAATCGTCGCCGCAGACGCGCTTCGTGCCGGTGATCGTCGTCACGGCGCTCGACAGCGAGGACGAGAAGCTCAAGGCGCTCGAGGCCGGCGCCGACGACTTCGTCAGCAAGCCCTACAACTCGATCGTGTTGCTGACCCGGGTGCGGTCGCTGCTGCGTATCAAGAAGCTGCACGACGACCTCGAGACGCGCAACCGCGTGCTGCGCCAGGTGCTCGACCGCTACGTGGCGGAAGACGTCGCCGACATCATCCTGACCGACCCCGAACGCTACCTGCGGCTGGGCGGCGAGGCCCGGCCGGTGACGGTGCTCTTCGCCGACATCCGCGGCTTCACGCGCTTCACCGAGCAGCACACCGCGCCCCAGGTGGTCGAGACGCTCAACCGCATCTTCCCGGCGCTCAGCCAGGTGGTGTTCAACTTCCGCGGCACCTTCGACAAGTACATCGGCGACGGGCTGATGGCCTTCTACGGCGCGCCGGTGCCGGGGAACGACGACGCGCAACGGGCGGTCGAGACGGCGCGCGAGATGATGCGCGTCTTCCGCGCCCTCGGCGAGCAGGGCGGGCTGGATTTGCGCGGGCTGAGTCTGAGCATCGGCCTGCACTCGGGCGAAGCGATCGTCGGTAACATCGGCTCCGAGCGCGTGATGGACTACACCGTCGTCGGCGATACGGTCAACGTCGCCAAGCGGCTGGAGGAGCTGGCCGACGGCGGACAGATCCTGTTGAGCGAAGCGACCTACCGGCAGGTCAAGGGCGTGCGCGCCCGGCGCCAGCCTCCGCTGCAACTGGTCGGCCGCCAGGAGCCGATCGCCGCCTTCGCCATCGACGAGAAGATAACGGCGACCAAGAAGTAGTCGCGGTCTCGACTGGGTCCGCTGCTGCGGACGATGCTGCTTGGCACGCCCTCATCGGAATCGACCGAGGCCATCGTTCCTGCCGGTGCCTTCGCCGCCGGGCGCGGCCTCCCCCACCGAATCGCCTCGCCGGCAGAATCCCTGCATTGGGATGGTCTGGTATCCTCGGCACCACAAGCCTGATGGGGAGGACACAATGTCTGGGGAGCGTTTGGGTCGCTGGCGTCGCGATCGCGCAGTCGAGAAGTTGGCCCTTTTCGCCGCGCTGTTCGCCGCCGCGTGTGCGCCGCTCGCGCCGGCCCCTGTCCCATCGCCGGAACCGACAACGGTGTTGGCTCAAGGAGCCAGCGAGGCCGTGGTGTACATCAAGGACGGCGACATCCTGGCCTGGGACGAGGCGACCGGCGAGAGCCGGACCATCTTCGACGCCGGGGATGTGATCCGTGTCGAAGTGAGCGACGACGGTCAGATGTTGGCCTTCCTGCGTCGTTCGGTCGTCCAGACGAGCGACGTCGACTTCCATGAGCAGTCCGCCATGTGGGTCGTCGATCTGAGCGGCCAGAATCGGCGCGAAGTCGTCTCCGCCGAGTCGCTGCGCGAGCTGCTCGGGGCCTCCGAGACCGATTCGTCCAACATCCCCGAGATGACGTGGATACCAGGGACCCACCGCCTGCTTTTCAACGGGTGGACCTACCTGGTCCAGGCCGAAGGGGAGTCGCACGCCATCCCGCGCGGCCTTGTTTCCGTGGATGCGGACGATGGGACGCAGCAGGTCGTGGTGCCGGCGGAAGCCGGCCTGCGTTTCGTCGCTTCCCCGGATGGTCGGCAGGTCGCCCTCCTGTCGCCGACAGACTTGAGCTTCATCGACGCCGATGGCAGCGACCTGCGGCAGGACGTGCTGACCTATGCCCAGGTGGGAGTGCCCGGGCCGGTCTTTCCCACCGGGGTGTGGACCGAGGATTCGCAGGCCTTCGTCGTGACGGGATCCATTGATGAGAATCCGGCGGGCATCGATTTCGACTTATGGCGTGTGCCGGCCGACGGATCCGCACCCAAACAACTCGCTTCGGTGCAACGGAGTCATCCTCCGTCGGTGACGTTCTCGCCGGATGGGCAGTTCGCCGCGCACATCCAGTACACCGACGCAGCCCCCCCGGAGATCGCCGGATGGTTCATCACGCCCCTGAAGGGGGAGCCGGGCCGCTGGCCATTCCAGGCGACCTCGAGGTGGGTTATGCCAGCCTTCACTGGTCGCCGGACGGAAAAGCATTCACGGGGTCACTGGCGGAGCTCTGCCCCGGTGCCACCCAGGACAGTGACATCTGCGAGTCGCCAATTTCCGGGGGAGAAACCGCCGCCGTTCAATGGATCGACCCAACCCACGTCTTGCTGCTCACCCGCGATCCGTCGGCTCTGCTCCTCGTAACCCTGGATCCCTCCGGCCAGATGGACCCCACGAGCCAGCCGATCGTCACATGGCCGCTGGAGGAGTTCGTGGGTCCGGAGAGCTTCGACGCCGTTGGGGGGCGTTGAAGGAACGCTGCCGACTCGGGGAAGCTCCTCCCCGAGGAGAGGCCGCAGAGGCGTCGTGCCCTCGTATAATGGCGCGCGCGCCCCAGTAGCTCAAATGGACAGAGCAGGGCACTCCTAAGGCCAAGGTTGGGGGTTCAATTCCCTCCTGGGGCACCTGCACAAGTGGTCCGTGCCCGATGGCCAGTGGTGAGCAGACCTTCGGATTGCTGAAGCGGGCCCACCTCGTCGCAGCCCTCACCAACCCGCACTGGTCACGACGCCGTCCGGAATCGTGATCCATCCGGCCGACTCCCCTCCGGGCCCACTTCTGGCCGCCGGCAAATGAATGTCTCGCTTCGTCAATCTCGCGCTGTTCGTTCTCGTCGTGGCGCTGACGATCACCGGCGCGGCCGCGCTCGTGTGGTCGGAGGCGTCGTGGCTGTTCGAGGCGCACCGGATCGCCGGCTGGGCGCTGGTCGTCCTGACGCCCTTGAAGGTGGCGATCGCCTGGCGCTCGTACCGGCGCGGCGCCGGGCCGCCCCTCGGACGGTCGCTGGCGATCACGGCCTCCTCGCTCGCCGCCGGATTGACGATCCTGGTCGCGGCGCTCGCCTTCGCCTGGATGTGGCGTCTCGGGCCGGATACGCTCGCGCTCGCCGGACGAGTCGACACGCTCATGTCCTGGCACTGGATCCTCGGCTTCGTCCTCTTCCCGCTGTTCCTGGCACATTCGTGGATCACCTGGCCGCGCCCGCGCCGCTCGGATCTCGTGTCGCGCCGCGCCTTCCTGCGCCTGGCCGGCCTCGGGGCGGCGGCGGTCGCCGGTTGGGCGGCGGGGGGTATCGTCGCCGCCCGTCGCGACCGTTCCGATGCCCCGCGTCGCGCGAGCGGGTCGCGCCGGGCCGGTTCGTTCGCCGGCAACGACTTCCCCGTCACGACCGGCGCCGGCGACGGGCGCGAACCCGTCGACCAGGCGGCATGGAGGTTGACGATCGACGGCCGCCGCCTGCGGCGCGTGTCGATCGATTACGCGGGATTCCTAGACCTGCCGACGACGGTCGTCGAGGCGACGCTTGACTGCACGATCGGCTGGTACACCGAGCAACACTGGCGCGGGGTCGCGCTGGTCGATCTGCTCCGGCGGGCCGGGTCGCCCGCGGCTGCCTGGGTCCGGGTCACGGCCGCAGGCGGTTACCGGCACGTGTTCTCGCCGCGCGAGGCCGAACGGCTCGTGCTGGCCACCCACGTCGGCGACGAGCCACTTTCGCACGCCCACGGGTTCCCGGTGAGGCTGGTTGCCCCGGGGCGGAAGGGGTGGTTCTGGGTGAAGTGGGTCGAACGGATCGAAGCGCTGTGATGGCGCTCGGGGCCTTGACACAGCCCGGTTGTCGTAGTACACTTGTTCTAGCACCGGTGGGAAACCGATAGCCACAGACGGCCACCCGGGCCGAACGGAACCTGACCCCCACCGGTAAGGGAGAAGCCCCATGTATCAGAAGATCATCCTCGTCGGCAACCTCGGGCGTGACCCGGAGATGCGCTACACGCCCAGCGGCCAGGCCGTCACGAACCTCAGCGTGGCGACCAACCGCACCTACAACGACAGCGCCGGCAACCAGGTCAAACAGACGACATGGTTCCGCGTCTCGGTGTGGGGCAAGCAGGCCGAGACGGCCCATCAGTACCTTCGGAAGGGCCGCCAGGTCTTGATCGAAGGCCGCCTGAACCCGGACGACAATGGAAACCCGCGCATCTGGAACGCCTCCGACGGGACGCCGCGGGCCTCCTTCGAGGTCACGGCCGACGTCGTGCGGTTCCTCGGCGGGCCGGGTGGCGAGCCGAGTGCCGTGACCGAAGAGGCCGTCCTCGGTCTGCCCGAGACCGAGGACGACATCCCCTTCTAGGGCGACCTTCGTCGCGACTGTGCCGCCCCGGTCGGAAGCGGGGCGAGGGGATGCCACGATCGCCGGGCTGAAGCGCTGGCCGGCGCCCCCGCAGCCGAAGTGGTGCGAGGCGCCGGCCAGTCGACGGCTCTCGGCCGGAGGGGCCGCCACTCGCCGACCGGACTCGCCGTAGGAGCCGCGCCGCGCTGCCTCCGCCTCCGACCGACGCCCCGTGAGGGATTCCCATGACCCCATCCTCCGACGACCGCGCCGACGACAGCGACAAGTCCTCTCGACCGACGCCCGGACCGCGAGTCCAGGTCCAGCTCCCGGCGGGGCTGGAGCCGATCTACAGCAACTTCGCACTCATCACCAACTCACCGTCGGAGATCGTCGTCGACTTCGCCCAGATCATGCCCCAGGTGCCGCAGGCGCGGGTGCGAGCGCGCATCATCATGACGCCGCTCAACGCCAAGCTCGTCCTGCGGGCCCTGACCGATCATCTGGCGCGCTACGAGGCGCATTTCGGCGAGATCCCCGTCCCCGAGACGAGCCGGCTGGCCGAGCAGCTCTTTCGGCCGCCGGGCGAGCCGCCTAGCCCTCGCCGCGGGTCGTCGTCACCCGAAGGGGAGGGAGCGTGATGGACGGCGTCTCCGCCATCGGCGAGCGTGCCCTGCGCCACCTGGAAGAGAAGAACGCCGCGCGCGACCGAGCGTTGCAGACGTCGCGCACACTCATTCGTCACAGCGCGCATGCCATCCGCGCCGTCCACCGTGGCGAGAGTGACACGGCGCGGGAACACCTGCGATCGGCGCGGGAACTCGCGGCGAAACTCCGCTCGGAGCTGGCCGCCTACCCCGACCTGTACCACGCAGGCTACACGCAGGACGCCCTCAAGGAGTTCGCCGAAGCGAGCATCGTCGCCGCCCTCGCCGCCGGCGAGCCCTATCCCGACCCCGAGGCGATCGGCGTCGGATATGCCACCTATCTGGCCGGGCTGGGGGAAGCGGCGGGCGAGCTACGCCGGCGCGCTCTCGACGTGCTGCGACGCGACGACCTGGACGAAGCCGAACGCCTGCTGGCGGCGATGGACGATATTTACGACCTGCTGGTGACGGTCGACTACCCGGATGCCATCACCGGCGGGCTGCGCCGCATCACCGACATGCTACGCGGCGTCGTCGAGCGCACGCGCGGCGACCTGACGACGACGCATCAGCAGCAGTCGCTCAAGCGCGCCCTGCGCGACGTCGAAAGCCGCCTCGGGCGAAGCTGACGCCGGAGGCCGCGCTCGGTGCCAGCTTCGCTGCCGCGCGACCGGTCCACGATCCGCGCTTCCGAAATCGGGACCTACCTCTTCTGCCGTCGCGCCTGGTGGTACCTGCGGGCCGGCACCGCGCCCGAGCCCTCGCCGGCCATCGAGGCGGGCCTCGCATGGCACCGGGCGCACGGCCGTCGGGTCCTGGCAGCGGCGATCCTGCGCGGCGCGGGGTGGGTGCTGCTGCTGACGGCGCTGGCGGGCGCGGCCGCCAGGATCGCGCGCACCACGTAGTCCCGTGCCATGGACATCGCCATCGCCTTCCTGGCTGCCCTGTTCCTCCTCGGGATGGCGCTGCTGTGGCTCGGCCGCCGGATGCGCGACGCCGCCGGGCTTCCGGAGGGGCGCATCGTCTCGCACGATATGTCGGGAGCACGGCGCCCCGGGGAGCCGCTCTACGACCCGGTGCTCGACCTGGCCGGCCGCCCGGACTACCTCGTCGAACACGGCGGTCGTTGGATCCCTGTCGAAGTCAAGTCCGGCCGATCGCACGCAGGACCGCGGCGCTCGCACCGCCTGCAACTGGCGGCGTACTGCCGACTGGTGGAGGCCGTGTACGCGCGTCGACCGCCGTACGGCATCCTGCAGTACGCCGATCGCGCGTTCGAGCTGCTCTACTCCCCGGCCGTTGAGGGCGAGCTGACGGAGGTGTTGGAGATGATGCGCCGCCAGGCAGGGCGCCCGCTCGATCGGTCGCACGACGCACCGGAGCGTTGTGCCGCATGCGGCTTCCGGACCGCGTGCGATCAGTCGCTGGGGTGAGGCTTCCGGGCGCCCTCCCGACCCGCGCGGCGGCGCTGAGAACCCGTCCGCTATAATTCCGCCCGATGCCCGCTCCGCCGCCTGCGCTGCGACGCTTCGCCATTGGCGTCCACCCGAAGATCCCCGAGGCTGCCGGGCTGGCGGCGGAGATCGCCCAGTTCCTGGACGCCCATGGAGCTGCGGCCCGTTATGGGGCGCTGCAGGACGCCGACCTGACCGATCGTCTGCGCCAGGGGGCGTTCGACGCCATGATCGCTCTCGGCGGCGACGGGACGATGCTGCGCGCCGGGCACGTGTGCGCGCCGAGTCGCGTTCCCATCCTCGGCATCAACCTCGGCCGCTTCGGCTTTCTGACCGAAGTGCGGCGCGAGGAGTGGCGGGGGGTGCTGGAGCGCGTTCTGGCCGGCGACTACTGGATCGAGCGGCGCATGATGCTCCGCGCCGAGCATGTCGCCGAAGGCTCGCCGCGCGACGCCTGGGACGTGTTGAACGAGTGCGTCGTCGGCCGCGGGGAGATCGTCCGGCCGGTTCGCCTGACGGCCGAGATCGACGGCCGCTACCTGACGACGTTCGTCGCCGACGGCGTCATCGCCGCCACCCCGACCGGGTCGACGGCCTACGCCCTGGCGGCCGGCGGGCCGATCCTGCCGCCGACCTTGCGCAACATCCTGCTCGTTCCGCTCGCGCCGCACCTGTCGGTCGATCGAGCGATCGTCCTCGACGAAGGCTCGTCGGTGCGGTTGACGGTCCACACCGACCATCAGGCGACGTTGAGCGTCGACGGCCATCCGCCGCATCGTCTGCACGACGGGGACGCGGTGTCGGTGCGGGCGGCCGATCACTCGGCGGACTTCATCCGGGTGCAGGACCCCGGGTATTTCTACCGCAACCTGACGGCGCGTATGAACCAGAATCCTTCGATCGGAGCCGAGCGGTGACGGAGGCCACGTTGACCTGCGCCAATCACCCGGCGGTCGCCACCCGGCTGCGCTGCAACCGCTGCGGCAAGCCCATCTGCAGCAAGTGCGCCGTGCAGACCCCGGTCGGCTACCGTTGCCGCGATTGCGTCCGCGGTCAACAGGCCGCCTTCGAGACGACGCGAACGATGGATTACCCCGCGGCGGCCATCGTTTCGGCGATCGGCACAGCGCTCGGCGCCGGGTTGTTGGGGAACCTCGGCTTGTGGGGATTCCTGCTGGCGCCGGTCGTCGGCGGCGGAATCGCCGAGGTCGTCCGCTGGGCAGTCGGCCGCAGGCGAAGCCGCTACCTGGGCCGCTGGGCGATCGTCGGCGGTGCCCTCGGGCTGGTCCCGGTCGTGGCGCTCCCCTTGCTCGGTATGCTTCCGCTGCTCGGCGCAGGCGCCGACGCGGGGCTGCTGGGCGGCGTTCTGCTGGCCGCCGGTTTCCCCATCATCTACGGCGTCCTGATTCTGAGCGCCCTGTACTACCGTCTGCGCGGCATCCGGCTGTAGGAGGCGGGTCCGGCGATCGGCCGGCCTACCGGGGCTCCATGCTCCAAACCCTGCGCATTCGCGACTTCGCCATCATCGCCGAGCTCGAGCTGCGGCTGGCTGGCGGTTTCGTCGTCTTTACCGGCGAAACCGGGGCCGGTAAGTCGATCATCGTCGACGCCGTCCAGCTGCTGCTCGGCGGCCGGGCGGAGGCGACCGCCGTCCGCACGGGTGCGGAGACCGCCCTGGTGGAGGGCGAGTTCGCCCTCGACGGCGCGGCCGGCGCCGCGGCGGCCGCGCTGCTCGAACGGGAGGGCCTGGTCGACGAGCCGGGGCGGGTGGTGCTCGGCCGCGAGGTGCGGCGCGAGGGGCGCAGCCTGGCGCGCGTCAACGGGCGCAGCGTCGGCCTGTCGCTGCTGCGCGAGATCGGCGAGTTGTTGGTCGACGTCCACGGCCAGTCCGAGCATCTGAGCCTGCTGCGGGTGCGGGAGCACCTGGCGCTGCTCGACCGCTTCGCCGAGAACGAAGCCCCGCGCCAGGCCTTCGCCGCCGAGCATGCGGCGCTGGTGCGCGTGCGGCAGGAGCTAGACCTGCTGCGTCAGGGCGAGCGCGACGCGGCGCGGCGGAGCGAGATGCTCGAGTACGCCATCCAGGAGATCGAGGCGGCACGGGTGCGGCCGGGCGAGAAGGCCGCGCTGAAGGAAGAAAGGCTGCGCCTGGCGAACGCCGAGCGACTGGCCGAGCTGGCGGCGCTGGCCGAGGCCGCGCTGGCCGAGTCGACCGGCGCCCGTCCGGCGCGTGACGCCGTCGGCGGGCCGGGGGCCATCGAGCGACTGGGCCAGGCCGCCCACGCCGCCGCCGACTTGGCGAAGCTCGACCCGGCGCTCGCCGACCTGGCGGCGGAGATCCAGGGGATCGAGGATCAGGCGGCCGAGACCGCGCGCCGCCTGCGGCGGTACCGTGAGTCCCTCGAGTTCAACCCGCGCCGGCTGGAGCAGGTCGAAGAGCGGCTGGCGACAATCCACGACCTGGAGCGCAAGTACGGCGAGGGCGAAGAGGCAATCCTGGCGCATCTCGAGCGCGCTCGCCTGGAGCGCCAATCGATCGCCCATGCCGGCGAGCGGATTGCCGCGCTCGCGAAGGAGGCGGCGCAGCGGCTCGAGCAGCTGGGACGGCTCGGAAGCGAGTTGTCGAAATCCCGCCGCGCGGCGGCAGCGCGCCTCGGTCGCGGCATCGAATCTGAGCTCCAGGACCTCCAGATGGCCGGCGCGCGCTTCGACGTCGACTTCCGCTGGGAGGACGATCCAGCCGGCGCGCCGGCCGACGGGCGGCGGGTGGGATTCACCCGCACCGGCCTCGACCTGGTCGAGTTCCTGGTGGCGCCCAATCCGGGGGAAGGGCTCAAGCCGCTGGCCAAGATCGCCTCGGGCGGCGAGACGTCGCGCCTGATGCTCGGGCTGAAATCGGTCCTGGCCCGCGCCGACCACACCCCGACGCTCATCTTCGACGAGATCGACCAGGGCATCGGCGGGCGGGTCGGCGGTGTCGTCGGGCACAAGCTGTGGCGGCTGGCGCGCAACCACCAGGTGCTGTGCATCACGCACCTGCCGCAGCTGGCGGCCCACGGGGATCAGCACTTCCGGGTCGAGAAGGTGCAACGCGGCGGGCGGACGTTCACCACCGTCGGGCCGCTGACGCCCGAGGAGCGCCTCGAGGAACTGGCCCAGATGTTGGGAGGCGCCACCGACGCCAACCGGCGCAGCGCCTCCGAGTTGTTGGACGAAGCCCGCCGAGCCCAGGGATAGGCCGGCGAAGGGCGGCGACCAGGCGGCCTGCGGCAGTCCGGCGGCCGAGGCCCGGCCTCACTCGGCGCGCCTGGCTCCCGGCCCGCGCGCCGCGCCGCGTTCCGCGCCGGCCCCGATCAGCGCCCGGGGCGGCCGCCTCCAGGCGCCGATCGCCGCCGCGGCCGCCAAGGCCGCCGTGAGGCCGACGACGAGCGTCAGGTTCGCCGAGGTCCGTTCGAGGCTCTCCAGCTCCTGGTCGAGCTCCGCCACCGAAGCGGTCTGGCCTTCGACGACCTTCAGCAGACGCGCCTGGTGGACCTCGAGCGCTGCGGCGAGCTGCGTCTCGCCGCCGACCGGCCCGACCGTCGGGTTACCGACGAGTAGAACGCCGGCCATCCCGCCGCCCTCGCGGCTGCCGTGCAATGTGCACACCACCCGCACGATCCCCTCGTCTTGGAGCTCGATCTCGGCTCGCTCGCCGGGCTGGAGCACGCCGGTGTCGAAGCGACCGTCGACCGCCGCAAACGAGTGCGGCAGCGCGCCCTGGTTCTCGACCAGCAGCGTCGTGCCGGCGGCGGTGAAGTGGGCGACGCCGTCGAAGCAGCTGTCGCGCATCACCACCGTCGGGCCCGAACGAAACCCGGCGCACGGCCCCCCGCCGCCCCCTCCGCCGGCCGAAGCCCCGGCCGGTGCGATCAGCAGGAGCACCGCCAGCGTCGCGCCGATCCGAGCAGACCTCTTCATGTTTCGCCTCCTCCCCGTGCCTGCGTCTGGAGTCCATACCCCGGCCGGGCGGCCCCAGTTCCTGGTCGTGCCCCGTCGGCAAGGTCTTCCAGGCCGAAGACAGATCGACCTGGGGCGGACCCTACGCGTGATCGGCTGCGAGGGAGGATGCAGGAGGCGGCGAAGGAGCGAGCGAGATGCGGCGAGCGGGCCGGCGCGGCGGCGCACGGCTGACGGAAGGACGACAGGTATCCTAGCGGGCCTTCAGCCGACAGCCCGCTCGAGCGCTGGAAGCAGCAGAGCGTAGAGGGTGGCGTGCACCGGCGTCGCCACGCCGGCTTCGGCGCCGGCCCGGACGACCGTCCCGCTGAAGGCCTCCAGCTCGAACGGCCGACCGGCCTCGACGTCGCGCTGCATCGAGGTCGTGACCTCCGGCGCCAGCCTGTCGACCCACGCCAGCGTCTTGTCCACCACGTCGGGCGCCAGGCGCACGCCGTGAGCCCGCGCCACCGCCTCGATCTCTCGGAAGGCCTGCACGAGAAGTTCGCGCGTGCGGGGCGTGCTCCGCACACCGGAGACCGGCACGCGCGCCAGGGAGGTGATGCCGCCGGCGGAGGCGATGAACAGGAACTTCGTCCACAGCGCCGTCAGGATGTCGTCGGACTGCGAGGCCTCGACGCCCTGCGAACGCCAGGCGCCGACGATCCGGTTCAGGCGTTCCGACGGCGGCCCTTGCAGCTCGCCGACGACGACCGTTGCGACGTTCCCCCCCATGCGAATCACCCCGGGCGACTCGATCTGGGAAAAGACGGCGCACAATCCGCCGACGACCGCCGACCGCGGCAGGTGGCGCAGCAGGACCTCGTGCGCCGTGACGCCGTTCAGCAGCGGGATCACCGTCGTCCCGTCGCCGACCATCGGGCCGAGCGTGGGGGCGACGGCCTCGAGGTGGTAGGTCTTGACGGCGACGACGACGTACTCGACCGGCCCGACCTTCGCCGGATCGTCTTCGGCGCGGGCAGGAGCAATGGCGAACTCGCCGTGGCTGGCGGTGATCAGGCGCAGCCCGTCGCGGCGGATGGCCTCCAGGTGCGCGCCGCGGGCGAGGAAGGTCACGTCGTGTCCGGCGCGGGCGAGCAGACCGCCGAAGTAACCGCCGACGCCGCCTGTACCGACAACCGCGATCTTCATTAGGGATCAGGCCTGCCGAACCCGTTCTGCGAAGCGGAAGGGTCTGGACTCAGAGCGGCGATCGCACGGCTCCGCCGTCGAAGAGCAGGGCGTGCCCGTGAATGAACGACGCCGCTGGAGAGGCCAGCCAGGCGACCGCCCGGCCGTATTCCTCGATCGTGCCCATGCGGCCGAGCGGGATCTCGGCGGCCGCTCTGGCGTACTCCTGCTCCGGGGTGGATCCGGAGCGCCGGGCGCGATCGGCCATCAGCTGTCCGACGCGGTCGGTCGAGGTCCAGGCCGGGTTGATCGAGTTCACCCGGATGCCCTTCGGGCCCAACTCGTCGGCCAGCGACTTCATCAAGCCGATGACCGCCAGGCGCAGCGAGTTCGACAGGATCAGGTTGGGCATCGGCTGCTTGATGGTGTAGGACTGCGTGGCGACGATGCTGCCCGACCCGCGCTCGAGCATGTGGGGGACGACGGCATAGCACAGGCGGACAGCGCTCATCACTGTCAGCTGAAAGGCGCTCTCCCAGTCGGCTTCCTTCAAGGCGAGGAACCCGCCGGGCGGCGGGCCGCCGGCGTTGAGGATCAGGATGTCGATCCGGCCGAAGCGCTCGAGCGCCTGCTGCACGGCAGCCTGCACCTGATCCGTGCGCGTGACGTCGGCCCGGATGGCGAGCACCTCGGCGCCGGTCTGCGATCGAATCTCCTCGGCCGTCGACTCCAGACGGTCGCTGCGGGCCAGGATGGCGAGGTGCGCCCCCTGGCGGGCGAGCTCCAGGGCCGCGGCGCGCCCGAGTCCTTTCGAGGCGGCGGCAACGAGGGCCACCTGGCCCTTGAGGCCTAGATCCATAGGGACCTCCTGCGGAAGCGGTGGTCGGTGGTCCGGGGCCGGTGGTCAGCAGCCGGTTCCATGGCGGGCCAGGGAGGGACGCTAGCCGAAGATGCTGTCCATCAGGTCGCGCTCGCGCAGCATGCGGCGGCGCCAGCTGTTGACCAGCGGTACGATGAACGGCAGCAGGCGCAGACTGTAGTACGGCGGCAAGACCGGCACGCCGATCAGATCGCCGAAGCTGGTCAGGACGAACAGGTGCTCGAGGGCGCCGCGCTGCCGGGCGAACTGGCGCACGCTGTCGTGCAGCGCCATGCCGTACAGCACCTGCCCGAGCATGCGGCGCAGTCCGCCCTTGCCCATGCGTGCCTAGACGAACACCGCCTCCGCCATCTGGCGGAGCATCGGCACCTGCCGTACTTCGTTCTCGAAGAGCGGAGCGCGGGCGCGCACCAGCCCCTCGAACTTGACGGCGATCTCCCCCATGTAGCGGTCCTGCATCGCCAGGCGGTTGCGCACGAAGTCGGGCGAGGCGTCGTTCACCTGCGCCCGGTCGATCAGCATGTTGACGATCACGCCGCCGACCGGGATGCCGAAGTCGTGGAACCAGCCGATGAAGCGGGTGATCACGGCGATCGGCAGCGCCTCGGGCAGCGTGACGAAGAAGAAGGCGGTCCGTTCGGGATCGGTCAGCATCTCGCGGGCGTGCCCCATGCGCTCGCGGAACGCCACCAGGTAGTCGAGCAGCGGATCGGCCTCCTTCTTCTTGGTGAACGACAGCAGCTCGCGCAGCGAGCGAGCCTCCTCGCGGCTCTTGAGCATCTTGTTGACCCACAGCGAGTAGACCTTCGACATCCCCAGCAGGCGGCGGGCGTTGGCCGTCGGGGCGGTATCGAAGACGTACACGTCGTAGGCGTCGCCCAGCATCAGGTCGACCATGTTCTCGAACATGGCCGACTCTTCGAAGGCCGGGTTCATCGTCGCCGACTCGACGAAGTCGTCGGCCTTGGTCGAAATGTCGGCGAACTTGAGGAACCACTGGATCTTCTCGCGGATCTCGCCCTTGGAACGTTCGATCGTCTCGCGCGTGTCGATCTCGTACCCCCACAGGTTGGGCACTCCCTCGACCGGTGTCGGCTGGCCGAAGACGTTCTGGCCGAGCAGGCCGCTCAGACTGTGGACCGGGTTGGTCGAAGCCAGGATCACGCGTCGACCCTGCTGCGCCAGCCACAACGCCGTACTGCCGGCCATGACGGTTTTGCCCACGCCGCCTTTGCCGCCGAAGAAGACGTAGCGCAGCCCGGGGTGATCGTGCAAGTACTGCCGCATCGTGGCGTCGAGCCCGTTCACGGCGTCCTCCCGACGGCGCCGTCGCCGTACATGATGTCGGCCAACCGCTCGATCATCGGCAGCCCGGTCACGTCGCGCTCGAGCTCGGGCACGTAAGCCCGGACCGCCTCGCCGAACGTCCGGCGGATCTCGTCCAGATAGGTGTGCTGCATCTCGATCCGATGGCGCAGGTAGGCGGGGATGTTCTGCTCGAGCAGGCCGTCCGGCACTACCCGGTTGACGACGTAGCCGGAGATCGGGACGTCGAACTGGGAGAACAGGCCGGCCGCCTTCTGCGTGTCGAGGATGATCATCTTCTCCGGGACCAGCACGAAGTAGAAGGCGGTCTTGTCCTTGTCGGTCAGAATGCGGCTGGAGGCGTTGATCCGGCCGCGAATGTACTGCAGCTCCGACAGGATCTGGTCCTCCTCGGTCTCCTTCTCGCGCTTCAGGCGCGAGACCATCTCCTCGTACTCGCGCATCTCCTCCCGCAGCTTGGTGATCTTGTTGATCCACTCGTCGTAGACCTTGGCCATGCTCAGGTAGTACAGCGCGTGGCCCAGCGGGACCAGGTCGTAGATGTAGTAGTCGTACTCGCCGCTGACGACGATGTCGACCACGGCGTCGAAGATGGCGCTTTCCTCCATCGCCGGCTCGGCGCTGGCCGCCTGGATGTACTGCTCGATTTCGTCGGGGACGGCGTCGAAGCCGTACATGTCGAGGATCTTCTTGCGGATCTCGTCCTGGTAGGCGCGGATGTGGCGGTCGGCGTCGACCTCCTGCGCCCACAGGTTGTGCCTGATCGGGACCGCCCCCTTGCCGAAGATGTCCTTTTCGAAGATGTCCGACAGACTGGCCTGCGGGTCGACGGAGAAGACGAGCACCCGATGGCCCTGCGACGCCAGCCAGTAGGCCGTCGCCGCCGAAAACGTCGTCTTGCCCAACCCGCCCTTGCCGCCGAACATGATGTAGCGGCGTTCGGGGTGATCGAGGATGGATTGGCGGAGGCTCATGAAGACGAAGTCCTTTCGCCGAAGGCGCGGTTCGTGCCCTCAGCCTTGAGCCAGACCCTTCTGCGGACCGGCGCCGAGGGCTGGCCGCTGACGGCTGGTGGCGGAAAGCCAGGTTCAGAACATCGCGTCCGAGATGTCCTTCTCGCGCAGCAGGCGGCGTTTCCAGGTGCTGATCTGCGGTACGACGTACGGCAACAGCCGCAGACTGTAGTACGGCGGCAGGATCGGCACGCCGATCAGGTCGCCCATCGTGATCAAGATGAACAGATGCTCCATGCTGGCGCGGGTGCGGATGGCGTAGCGGCTCATGTCGTGGGTCGCCATGCCGTACATGATCTCGCGCACGTTCTGCCAGACGGACTTGCGGGGCGGCGGCACGCTCATCGCGGTTCCCTCACAGGCCGTGCAAGTGGTAATCGTGTTCGTCGGTGAACTCGCGCTCGCGCAGCACGCGGCGCTTCCACGAGGCGATCTGCGGTACGACGTACGGCAGCAGGCGCAGATGGTAGTACGGAGGCAGCACCGGGACGCCGAGCATGTCGCCGAACGTCGCCAGCAGGAACAACCCCTCGATGCTGGCGCGCATCTCGAGGGCGTGCTGCGCCAGTTCGTAGCCCAGCATCCCGTACAGGAACTCGCGCACCCCATGCAGGGCGCGCCGCAGCCGGCCGGGTGGGGCGGGGGCAGACCGGTCGATCATGTCGAACACCCCCATTCTCGCACGGACCGCTTTGACGGTCGAGGGGCGCGAGGCTACAATCCGACGCGATGGACCCCGCGCTGCAACCCTTCCTGCTGGTGGCCGTGGCGGTCGTCATGGGCTGGTTCGCCGTCGGCGTCGTCTGGAACATCCGCCGCGGCAACGCTGTGCTGCGCTGGATGCAGGGAGGCCTGCCCCGCCTCGGGGAGCGGACCACCCTGCGCTGGCTCGGCACGTCGGTCGTCGAGCTCACCATTCAACGGGCGAAGCCTCCGTTCCGTCAGGTCGAGATCCTGGTGGTCCTGACGCCGCGCGACGTCCCGTGGCTGTGGCTGCTGGCCGCCGGCCGCGGGCGCCGCGACTTCCTGATCGTGCGCGGCCAGCTCGTGACCGCGCCGCGGCTCGAGTACGAAGTCGCCGCGCCCCGGAGCTGGACCGGGCGGCGATCGGTCGCCGAAGCGCGCCTGCGGCGCTGGAGCGAACAAGCCGAGGGCGAGCACCTCTACCTCGCCCCGCCCGCCAGTCAGGCGGTCTCGCGCTCCGGCGCCCTCGACCTGCTGGGCGAAGCCGGCCGCTCGTTCCGTGGGGTATGGCGCATCTCGGTGCGGCGGGAGCGCCCGCAGTTCGAACTGCACCTTCCCCTGCCGAACCCCCGGCAGGCCGACGCCGGCGCGTACTTCGACGCCTTGCGCCGCCTGGCGCAACGCGTCGCCGCCGGCACTCCCTGAAGCGTTCGCGACCACTCGGCAAGGCCCGCCGGGACGGATCCGTCCCGGCGGGCCTGGTTACTTTCGAGCCGGCCCCGCCCTCAGCGGGCGGCAGCGGCGCCGGCCGCCGGCGCCATCTCCCCGCGTGCGTAGCGCTGGTAGGCGTTGTAGCCGTCCCAGCCGATGAGCAGCGCTGCCACGATCAGCAACACGGCGACGACGATCATCGCCCAGGCGCCGCCGACCGGCAGCGCCCCCAGCTCCGGCCGGGTGGCGATCGTCACGTACAGGTTGCGGGCGGTCACGGCGGTGGCCGCCAGCGTCGTCACGTACATGAAGAGCATCGGATACAACGCGTACGACGGGTTGCGCTTCTGCGATTTGAGCCAGACGGTCACCACCAGCAGGCTCAGCGCCGCCATGAGCTGGTTGGCGGCGCCAAACATCTGCCACAGGTAGACCCACGTCCCGGTCAGGACGAGCGCCAGCGTCAGCAGCATCCCGAAGACGGTCGAGACGGTGGCATTGCGGGCAAGCGGAACCGCCTCGCCCACCCACTCGGTCAGCGTGACCCGCATCACCCGGAAGACGAGCTGGGTGACGGTCAGGACGATGACGACGAAGGCGCCGAAGCCCAGCGCCGTGCCGTATGGCTCGAAGCCCGTCCCGAAGATCACGCTCAGCAGCTTGCCGACCCCGGCGGCGAAGCGTCCGCCGCCGCCTCCGGTCCCGGCGATCGAGACCGCCACCAGCGACAGCAGGCCGAGCGTGTTCTCGCTGAACATCGCCCCGCCGCCCACCGGCAGTCCGTCGGTTTCGTACTCCAACTGCCGCGCCGTCCCGATCGAGCCGAACAGGGCGTGCCAGCCGGAGATGGCGCCACAGGCGATCGTCACGAAGAGCATCGGCCACAGCGGTTGCCAGGCCTTGCCGGCCTCGGCGGTGAAGCCGAGCGTCTTGACCGCCGGCAGCGCGAACTGCGCGATGACCGCGCCGCTCGAGTCGACGGCTTGGGTGATCGGCGCCAGCACGGCGCCGACGGCGCTCAACCCGATCGTCAGCAGCGTGATCCAGAAGCCGATGTAGTTGACCGGCTGGGCGAAGCGCCAGATCGGCAGGTTGGCGCCCAGGTAGGAGAAGACGAACAGGAACAACGCCCAGAACAGGTAGCTGGGCAAGGTCTTGATCTGGCCGGTCTCGGCATCGTAGGTGGCGGTCGTCGGCCGCACGCCCTCGGCGTTCGGCGCCGGGATGCGCGGGTCGGCGAAGGTCGGATCGACCGTGCTCAGGCCTTCGATCGGCTGGCCGCCGGTCAGCCCGTTGATGGCGGCGTTGACGCCGACCACCAGCTGGCCGATCGGGCCCTGGACGATCTTTCCTTCGGCGTCGGTCCTCCGCCCGAACGGCCCGAGAGCGATCGCCGCCACCGAGACGATGACGACGATGGCCGTCACCAGGATCAGGTCCATCTTCCAGCGGTAGAGCATCTGCCCCGCCAGCAGCCCCATCAGGGCCAGCATCAGGATGCCGAAGGGCACGTCGGGCCGGGCGGCCAGGATCGCCGCCAGGATGCCGACGAAGGCGCCGGCGATCAGCAGCAGGTAGAAGAAGATGAACACGAACAGGATCGTCCGCGTCCGGGGGGCGATCAGCCGGTGCGAGATGGCGCTCAGGCTGTTGCCGTCGTTGCGGACGGAGAGCATGATGGCCGAGTAGTCGCTCGCCCAGCCGATGAAGCTGACCCCGAGCACCAGCCACACGATGGCCGGGAACCAGCCCCATAGGTTGGCGGCGGTGATCACGCCCACGATCGGACCGGCGGCGGCGATCGACTTGAAGTGATAGCCGTAGAGCACGTTCCGGCTGGTGGGCATGAAGTCGACGCCATCCATGTACATCTTGGCCGGCGTCGCCCGCTTCGCATCCGCCTGGATCACGTTGCGGTCGATGCGCTTGGCATAGACGTTGTAAGCCAGGTAGATGGCGATGGCGGCGATGACGACGACGTACAGCGTGTTCATGGACAACCAGTTCATGATGCAATCCTCCGGGAAGGGCTACGCAGACAGTCTCGCTGGTCCGCACGAACGCTGCGTGAGGCTGCGGCTCACCTCCTTTCGCGCCCCCGGGCGCTCAGGCTCCGGCCGCGACCGCCACTCGCCGGGCGATGGCCGCCTCGGCCGCCTGGAAGTCGGGCCCGGTAAAACGGTCCCGGCCGTCGACGATCACGGCCGGGAATCTGCGCAAACGATGTCGGGCGGTCTTGATAAAGCCCTCGATCGAGGCGGCGTCGATGACTTGCACCACGACCGCCTCGCCGTAGCGGGCAAAGATGCGGCGCACCCAGTCCGAAACGGCCTGGTAGTCGTTTCGGAGATCGTCGGGCAACCCGGAGCGGAGCTGCTCCGAGCGTACCCCCCGGCTGAACCCGGTCTGGTCCCAGACGATCTCGCAGTGGCTACAGTGGTAGAAAGCGGTCGGCGCGTAGGCCACGATCTCGACGCGGAGCGGCGCTGTCACGTCGTCAACCTCCGGCTACGGCCCGTCCTCGCGGGGGATCAGCCTCCCGCCAGGAAAACCCATCGGCCCTCGATCGGTCGCGCCGATCGGGGAGGCACGCGGGTTCGTTGCGGAGGTCTCGCTGGATGTGCCCATGCGCCATCGGGCATGCGAGGACATTAGGCGCCGCCAACGGAACGAATGCGGCGACGCTACCAATGTAGGCGACCCCGCGACGCCCGTCAAGATTGGGAAGCCCGTCACAAGCCTCCGGAGACATCCAGCTCTGACTCAGTATCTCCATTGCCGACCTTTGAAGGCGTATTCCTGGCGCCGCCGCGGGCCCGTCTCGTAGAATCCCTCCCGACGAATGAGAGGATTCCTGGACCCGCTGCGTAGTTCACCTCTTGGTCTCGACCGGCCCGGCCTGAAGGCCAGGACTGCCGGATCCTTCGAGGCGCGTTCGCCGCGCGAACGGCGGCATCTCGCGGCGATGGCCCTCGCCCTCCTCCTGCCAGCCTGTGCGCCCGCCCGCATTCCGGTCGGCACCGACACGCCGACGCCTCCGACGGCCGCTCCGACACCCTCCCCCACACCCGCCGCCGGCGAGACCTCGACCCCCGGCGGGCCGCTGACCTTCCGCCTCGTCGGCGGCCAGACCTTCGCCCGCTTCATCGTTCACGAGGTGCTGCGCGGCAACCCGAACCGGGTCGTCGGCGAGAGCGGCTCCGTGAGCGGAGAGATCGTCGTCGACCCGGCGCACCCGGATCGCGCGGCGGTCGGTCCGATCCTGGTCGACGCGGCGTCGTTCGTCACCGACAGCGAACTGCGCGATAGCTCGCTGCGCGCCTTCATCCTCGAGGCCGATCGCTTTCCGGGGATCGTCTTCACCGGCACGGCGCTGGAAGGCATACCGCACTCGCTGGCGGTGGGCGATTCGCCGGCCTTCGACCTCATCGGCGACCTGACGATTCGCGACGTGACGCGGCTGGTGACCTTCGAGGTCCGGCTGCGGATCGAGTCGGCCGACCGCGTGTCCGGTGAGGCCGAGGCCGTCGTCCGGCGGTCCGACTTCGGCCTGACGATTCCCTCCGTGCCGGACGTGGCCGAAGTCGCCGAGCAGGTCACCCTGCGGCTGGTCTTCGTCGCCGAGCGGGTTCCCTGACCTCGGCGGCCTCCGCCCGGTATAATCCGGAGCGACGGTGTCTGGTTCGCCTCCCCGCCCGGGCCGCCAGCGCCCGACCCATGAGGCAGTCCGCATGCGGTCCATCCGCCAAGTCATCGAGCCGCAACTCGTGATCGAAGGCGCCGGCGTGCTGTTGCGCCGGTCGTTCGGCCCGACGCGCGCCAACCCGTTCGATCCGTTCCTGCTCTTCGACCACTTCGCCTTCAACGACCCGCGCGACGCGCCCATTTGGGGCTTCCCGACCCACCCGCATCGCGGCATCGAGACCGTCACCTACATGCTGGAGGGCAACGTCCGGCACCGCGACAGCCTGGGGAACACCGGCGTCATCGGCCCGGGCGACGTACAGTGGATGACCAGCGGCCGTGGCATCCTGCACGAGGAGATGCCGCGCCCCAGCCCCACCGGGCGGGTCGACGGATTCCAGTTGTGGGTCAACCTGCCGGCGGCGCGCAAGATGGACCCGCCGCGCTATCAGGAGGTGGCCGCCGCCGACATTCCGGCCCTCGACCGGGATGGGCGCCGGCTGCGAGTGGTCGCCGGCGAGGTCGAAGGAGTGCGCGGGCCCGTGACCGAAATCGCCGCCCGACCCGTCTACCTGGACGTGAGCCTCCAGCCGGGGGCCTCGTTCGAACTCCCCGTGCCCGAATCCCACACCGTCGTCGCCTACGTCTTCGAAGGACGGGGCTCGTTCGGGCCGGGCGCCGGGGTCGAAGCGGTGCGCATGGTCATCTTCGACGAGGGGCAGGCAGTGGCGGCGCATGCCGCGCCCGACTCGCCGATGCGCTTCATGCTCGTCGCCGGCGCACCCTTCGGCGAGCCGATCGTTCCCTACGGCCCGTTCGTCATGAACACCGAGGACGAGATCCGGCAGGCGCTGGCCGACCTGCGCAACGGTACCTTCGTCACCGCCTCGGCGATCTAGTCGCGGCTTGCCGCGACGAGCGACTCCTCGCAAGAGACCGGGCGCCGGACCAGGCTCGAAGCCGTCGTCGGCAGCGGCGCACGATCTGGCTCCCACCGCCCCTCTGACCGGAACCAGCGGCGGACCGTGTCCGGCGGCAAGACGTGAAGCACGGGCACGGCGCCCGTCCCGACGCCAGGCGAGGGGTGCCGCGCATCACGCGTCGCGAGCCGGTGGGGAGGCCGGCCACGACCGAAGGGTGCCGATGCCTGGCAGACGGTCCAGGCGCAGCAGCCAGCGCAAGAAGGTATACAGGGCGAAGCTCTCCCACGCGAACGGTGGGAAACCCAGCAGTCCGGCCACCGGCATCTTCCCGTAGTGCAGGCCGAAGACCAGGTCGTGAATCGGCTGGGGCATCGTATACAACCACCCCGCGCCGCCGACGCTCAGAGTCTGGTAGTTCCATGCCTCCCACAGGAGCCCGCACACCAGGCCGGCTCCCAGCCACGCCCAGACAGGCGTCCGATTCCCACGCGCCCACTCGCGCGCCAGCGAAGGCTGGCCGAGATGCCAGTTCAGCGGCTCAAGGAGAGGGATCAACCCAACCCAGACGAGGGCGAAGGTGTACGGCGCGACCTCGGCCGGGAGCAACGGCGGGATGGCGAGCAGGGCCAGGCCCAGAGCAACGGCCGCCATGCCCCTCGGCCCGGGGCGCGTGCGTCGGGCGTCGGGAGGCGGGACCGATCTGCCGCGAGGCAGCGACCCGAGCAGCTCCGCCGTCTCGAACAGCGCCGGCGTGATGGTGGCAAACGACCAGAAGAACCCGAGGCTGCGCACCCACGGCGAATCGGGCACGCCGACGTACTGCCAGTTCCTAAGGCTGAGGTTGTAGCCCTCGAAGACCAGCCACGAGAGGACGGAGAGCAGCGCCAGGAAGGGGAACTCGCGGCGCCGTGTCGTCAGCCAGGAGGCGCCGGTTCGCGCGGCGACGATGGCATCCACGAGCAGGATGGTCCCGGTCCACTGGATCGGAGTGAACCAGGTGGCGACGAACCCGTTGCCGGCGTACAGGAGCGCTTCGGCGCCGAGCAGGACGGCGACCCCGATCCAGCCGTAGGGCTTCACGGTCTCGCCCCTCACAGGCCTCACTAAGCCGGATGAGTCTCCATCCCGGGAAGGGAAAGGAACCGGGCTTCTTCAAGAAACCCGGTTCCTGCATGCGCGCTCGCCGTTCCTCAGGCCGTGACTTCCTGCTGCACCGTCACCGGCGCCCCGCGGCCCTGGCGTCGGAAGACGACCCCCTCGCCCTTCTCGTCGATATCGACCAGCACCTGATCGCCCTCGGCGAACTCGCCCTGCAGAATCTTGATCGACAGCGGGCTCTCGACGAACTTCTGGATCGCCCGCCGCAGCGGCCGGGCGCCGAAGGCCGGATCGTAGCCGGTGCGGGCCAGCCATCGGCGGGCGCCGTCGGTCAGGTCGATCGACACGCCGTGCTCGCCGAGCCTCTCGCGCACCTCGTTCATCTGGAGGTCGACGATCTGCTCCATCTCCTCCGGCGAGAGCGGCGAGAAGATGATGACCTCGTCGATGCGGTTGAGGAACTCCGGCCGGAAGGTCTCCTTGAGCGCCTTCTCGATCTTCTCCTCGGCCTCGCGGTCGGCGCGCGGCGCTTCGCTGTCGCGGCGGCGGAAGCCGAGCGTGCCGGAGCGTGTGACGTACTCGGTGCCGAGGTTGGAGGTCATGACCAGGACCGTGTTGCGGAAGTCGACGATGTGGCCCTGGCCGTCGGTCAGGCGGCCGTCGTCGAGGATCTGCAGCAGGGCGTTCCACACCTGAGGATGGGCCTTCTCGATCTCGTCGAACAGGATCACCCGGTACGGGCGGCGGCGCACGGCCTCCGTCAGCTGGCCGCCCTCTTCGTAGCCGACATAGCCCGGCGGCGCGCCGAAGAGCCGCGAGACGGTGTGCTCCTCGCGGTACTCGCTCATGTCGATGCGGACCAGCGACTCGTCGTCGCCGAACAGGAACTTGGCCAGCGCCTTGGCCAACTCGGTCTTGCCGACGCCCGACGAGCCGAGGAAGATGAACGAGCCGATCGGCCGGCGCGGGTCCTTCAGGCCGGAGCGCGCTCGGCGGATGGCGTCGGCCAGGGCATGGATCGCCTCCTCCTGGCCGACGATCTGCTCGTGCAGCCGCTCCTCCATGTGGAGCAGCTTCTCGGCTTCGGTCTCCAGCATCTGCGTCACCGGGATGCCGGTCCACTGGGCGACGACCTCGGCGATGTCGTGCTCGTCGACGACGTCGTCCAACTGGTGCTCGGCCTCCCACGCGTCGCGCTTGGTGCGGAACTCGTCTTCCAGGCGCAGCCGGTTGGCCTTCATCTCGGCCGCCCGCTCGTAGTCGCGCTCGTTGCCCGACTGCTCCTCCTCGGCCGCCAGGCGGTCGATCTCGACCTTGAGCGCCTTGAGGTCCGGCGGCAGCGAGTACAGCGCAATGCGCAGTTTGGCGGCGGCCTCGTCCATCAGGTCGATCGCCTTGTCGGGCAGGGCGCGGTCGGTGACGTAGCGGTGCGACAGCTTGGCGGCCGCCTCCAGGGCGGCGTCGGAGAAGCGCACCTTGTGGTGGGCCTCGTAGCGGTCGCGCAGACCCTGGAGCATCTTGATCGTCTCTTCGACGCTCGGCTCGTCGACGTAGACCGGGGCGAAGCGCCGCTCCAGGGCGGCGTCCTTCTCGATGTACTTGTGGTACTCGTCGAGCGTCGTGGCGCCGATGCACTGCAGTTCGCCGCGCGCCAGCGCCGGCTTGAGCATGTTCGAGGCGTCCATCGCCCCCTGGGCGGCGCCAGCGCCGACGACGGTGTGCAGCTCGTCGATCATCAGGATGATCTCGCCCTCCGAGCGCTGGATCTCCTCGATCGCCGCCTTGAGGCGCTCCTCGAACTCGCCGCGGAAGCGCGAGCCGGCGATCATCCCGCCCAGGTCGAGCGAGACGACGCGCTTGCCCATCAGAATCTCCGGCACGTCGTTGGCAGCGATCTTCTGCGCCAGGCCCTCGACGATGGCCGTCTTGCCGACCCCGGCCTCGCCGATCAGCACCGGGTTGTTCTTCGTGCGGCGGGAGAGGATCTGGATGACGCGCAGGATCTCCTGGTCGCGCCCGATGACCGGGTCGAGCTTGCCCTCCTTGGCCAGCGTCGTCAGATCGCGCGAGTACTTCTCCAGCGTGCGGTAGCGGCTCTCGGCCTTGCGGTCGGTGACGCGCTGGCCGCCGCGGATCTCCTTGATGGCGTCGTAGACGCGCTCCTTGGTGATGCCCTCCTCGGCCAACAGGCGCGAGATGGCGGTGTTGCGCTCGGACAGGATCGCCAGGAACAGGTGCTCGGTCGAGATGTACTCGTCGTTGAGGCGGTTGGCCTCTTCGTTGGCCATGTCGACGACGCGCTTGACGCGCGGCGTGATGAAGATCTGGCCGGCGCCGCCGCCGTAGATGTTGGCCTTGGGGCTGGCACGCAACTGCTGGTCGATTCGGTCGGTCAGCCCGTCCAGGTCGATGTTGAGCTTTTCCAGAATCTGCGGGATGACGCCCTGCGGCTGCTCGATGAGCGCCAGCAGGATGTGCTCGGTGTCGATCTGGTTGTGACCGTAGCGTTGGATGATCTCGGCCGCACGCTGCGCGGCGTCCTGGGCGCGCTCGGTGAAGCGGTCAAACCGCATCATGGTACCCGTCCTCGGAGCACCCCGGGCGTGCAGGGCCTCCGCTGGGAATTATAGCATTCGGGTCCGTGCCGCCCCAGAAACATAACATAAGAGTTGCGTAAGAACGCTCCGGGCGCCTCTCATGCAAGAGCCAGGCCATGGGCGTGCCTGGAGGGCGCCTGGCGTGCGATGCCTACGGGCTGCCGGCTAGCACACTGTAAGGCCACGGACGAGTGGCATGCGGTATCATCGGACTCTGCGGCGGCGCCCCGCTCGCTCCCTGTGAGGTCGAGCCGGGAAGGGGGAGGACGAAGCGTGATGCCGGAAGCGAAAGCTCCGCCAGCGGCACCGGCCAGGAGCGTCCGGGTTCTCATCCTGGCCGCCGACAGGGCACGAGGAGCCCGCCGCGTCCGTGCCCTCCAGAAGGCGGACGTGGATGCGACGTGGTCCCTGGCCATCAACCGGGCCGAAGTCGCCCGCGCCCATCCCTTCGACTTCGACCTCGTGCTCGCCGACTCCGGCCCGAAGGTCAAACCACTGCTGGACGCCGTCCGGCGCAGCCAGCCCGACCTCCCCGTCGTCCTCCTGCGCCGCCGCGCTTCCAGCGGAACCCGAGCGGCGCGATCACGCCCCGGCGTCATCTACTGCGACGACGAAAGCCGTCTCGCCGAGACGCTCGGCGAAGTCCGCTCGCGCGCCGGCGCCGTCTCGACCACCGCCGACCCCGAGGCGATGGCCTGGCAGCGCTCGCGCGAGGCGTTGTGGCAGACGGTCGACACACTGCAGGCCCTGATTCAGGCCTCCCCGGTCGCCATCATGACGCTCGACGCCGAAGGCCGCGTGACGCTATGGAACCCCGCGGCGGAAAGGATGTTCGGGTGGTCGCCCGGCGAGGTCATCGGCCGGCCGCTGCCGATCGTCCCGCCAGAGAAGCGCGACGAGCACCGTGCCCTGCGGCAGCGAGCCTTCGCCGGGGAATGGATCGCCGGCGTGGAGGTCCTCCGGCGGCACAAGGATGGCCGGCCGATTCAGGTCCGACTGTCCACCGCGCCGATGCACGGACCCGACGGCGCGGTGATCGGCGTCCTGGGGATGCTCGTCGATATCACCGATCGGAAGACAGCCGAGCAGGCACTGCGCGAGTCCGAGGCCAAGTTCCGCACCCTGGCCGAGGAGTCGCCCAACATCATCTTCATTCATCAGGACGGCCGGGTGGTCTACGCCAACCGGCGGGCCGCCGACTTGATGGGGTTCACCCGCCACGAGTTCTACGCCGAGGAATTCGATTTCCTTCAGTGGCTGGCGCCGGAGTCCCGGCCGGCGGCCGCCGACAACTTCCGCCGCCAGCAGCGCGGCGAGAACGTGCCGCCGACGGTCTACACCCTGGTGACACGCGACGGGGGACGCATCGAGGGCCTGCACACCACGACCCTGATCGACTACGACGGCCGGCCGGCCATCCTGGGCATCATCACCGATGTCACCGAATCCCGCCGTGCCGAGCGTGCCCTGGCGGAGTCCGAAGACCGCTACCGCCGCCTGGTCGAGAACGCGCGCGACATCATCTTCCGCTACGCCCTGCGGCCCGAGCCGCGCTTCGAGTTCGTCAGCCCGGCTGCTACGGAGATCGTCGGCTACACCCCCGAGGAGTTCTGCTCCGATCCAGACTTCGGCCGGCGCCTCGTCCACCCCGACGACTACCCGCTGCTTGTCCGAGTCGACTCCCGCGACCCGCTGCGCCTGCGCTGGATCCACAAGGACGGCCGCATCGTGTGGACCGAGCAGCGCAACGTCGGGGTCTACGACGAGGCCGGGCGGCTGGTGGCGATCGAGGGCATCGCCCGCGACATCACGGCCCAGAAGCAGGCCGAGGAAGAGGCGGAACGTCGCAACCGGGAGGTCCTGCTCCTCTACGAAGCCGGCCGGCAGCTCGGGCAGACCCTCGACCTGGAAACCCTCTGCGATCAGGCCTTTCGGGCCGTCGCCCAGGTGATGGACTGCGCCGATTTCTACGTCTCGACGTTCGACCCGCAGACGGAACTGGTGCGCTGCGTCTACGCCCGCCACGGCGAGACCCGCCTGGACGCCGCCGGCTTCCCGCCCATCCCGCTCGAGCCGGAGGGCCAGGGCACACAGAGCCGCGTGATTCGCTCGGGCGAGACCCTGTACCTGCCCGACTACCGCGCGGCGTGGAAGACCGCCCGGTCGCGCTTTCTGGTCGGCGAAGACGGCGTCCTCCCGGAGGTGGCGCCCGAGGACGCCGATATCGTCCGGTCTGCCGCGATCGTCCCATTGAAGCTCGAGGGCCGCGTCACCGGCGTGGTGCAGGTCTTCAGCGAGAAACTCGACGCGTACACCCCGGATCAGGTCCGCTTTCTCGAGGCCCTGGCGCCGCAGCTGGCGGCCGCCATGGCCAACGCGCGCCTGTTCCATCGGGCACAGTCGGAGATCGCCGAGCGGATCCAGGCCGAGCGCTCGATGCGGGAGCTGAGCGAGTTCAACCGGGGGATCGTCAACAACATGGCGGAGGGGATCGTCCTCGAGGACCCGGACGCCACCTTCGTGTTCGTCAACCCGGCGGCGGCGGCGATGCTCGGCTACGCTCCGGAGGAGCTGCTCGGCCAACCCGTCGCCTCGATCATCGCTCCCGATCAGCTGGCGGTCGTGCGCGCCGCCAACCAGCGCCGCGCCCGGGGCGAGAGCGACCGCTACGAGCTGGTGCTGCGGCGCAAGGACGGCACGCCGATCACCGTCCTCGTCAGCGGAAGCCCACGCTTCCAGGACGGGGGCTACGCCGGAACGATCGCCGTCTTCACCGACATTTCGCCGCTCAAGGCCGCCCAGGCCGATGTCGCCCGCCGCGCCGAACAGCTCGAGGCGTTGTATCAGACGTCCCTCGAAATGAATGCCCAGCCCAACCTCCAGACCCTGCTGCACGCCATCGTCGAGCGAGCGTCGGCGCTGGTTGGAAGCCACCAGGGTGGGCTCTACCTGATGGATCGCGATGGGCAGCACCTGACCCTGGTCGTCAGCCACAACTACTCGCGCGACTACACCGGCACGGTGCTGCGCCTCGGGGAGGGCGTCTCGGGGCGCGTCGCCCAGACCGGAGAGATCCTGGCCCTCGAGGACTACCAGGCCTTCGCCCCCAAGGCGCCCGCTTTCGCCACGATCGAGACACGACGCCTGCTCGCCGTTCCGCTCACCGTCGGTGAGCGAGTTGTCGGCGTGTTGAACGTTGCCGACGACCGCGTGGGGCTCTTCAGCCCCGAGGAGATCCGCCTGGTGCGCCTCTTCGCCGACCAGGCGGCGATCGCCGTCGAGAACGCCCGGCTGCTCGAGGCGGAGCGGGAGCACGCCGAGGAGCTTAGGCGAGCCCACGCACTGGTGGAGGCGCTGAGCCGGACGGCGAGCGAAGCCGGACGCGTCGAAGACCCGGCTGCCGTCATGGAAGTCCTCGGGCGCGAGCTGCGCTCGATGGGACTGAACGGCTGGATCGCCCTACGCGACTCCGACTCGGGCGATCTGCTCGTGCGCTACGCCTCGGTCGGATCGGCCGTCCTCGCCCGGGCGGCGCGCCTGATCGGAGAGGAAGTCCGGGGCTATCGCATCCGCCCCTCGGGCCCCTTGTTCGAGGAGATGCTGGCGAAACGACGCGGGATCAAGGTCTCGGCGGGCGAGTTGCTGCGGGCGGTGGCGCCCGGCATGACGCGGCTGGCCGGCGGCGGGCTGTTGCGCCTCCTGAAGGTCGATTCGGATTCGGCGACTCTCTGTCTGCCGCTGGCGGTGGGGGAGCGTGTGCTGGGCGGCCTGTTCGTTTGGGGCGAAGGTCTGCACGAGCGCGACCTGCCCGCCTTCTCGGTCTTCGCCAGCCAGATTGCCGCCGTCCTGGAGAAGACCCGCCTGCTGGAAGAGACCAGGCGGCGGGCCACCTACCTGGAAGGCGTCACCAGCGTCTCGACCGCGCTGCGTGCCGCCGCCAGCCGCGACGACATGCTGGAGATCATCGGGCGGGAGATCTCTCGGCTGCTGAGCGCACCGCACGTCGCCATCCTCGTCCGTCCGTCGCCGGACGAAGTCGTGATCCAGGTCGGGCGCGGCTCGGCCGAACGACTCGTCGGGACGCGGGCGGCCGACCGAGGCCTCGTCGGGCACGTGCTGTCCACTGGAGAACCCTTCCTGACGTCGCACGCCAGCCACGACGATCGGATCATCGACAAGAAGTTCTTCGGCGAGGCCGAATGCGTCATCGCCGTCCCGCTGGCGGTGCTCGAGCCCGGCCCCGGCCTGATCGTCGCCGGCCGCAATGTGCCCTTCACGGACGAAGACGTGCGCCTGCTGACGGCTGTCGCCGAGATGGCCGGCAACGCCCTCAACCGCGCCGGGGTCATGGAGACGCTCGAGCAGCGGGTCGCCGAGCGAACGCGCGACCTGGAACAGGCCAACGAAAGGCTCAAGGAACTCGACAAACTCAAGGGCAAGTTCGTTTCCAACGTGTCGCACGAACTGCGCACGCCGATCACTTCCATTCGCCTCTACCTCGACCTGCTCAAGAAGCCTGTCCCCGAACCGCGCCGCGAGGAGTACCTGGCGACGATGGAGCGCGAGGCGCGCCGCCTGGGCTCCCTGATCGAGGACCTATTGGCGCTCTCCCGCCTCGACGCCGGCAGGGTGCGGTTGAACCTGGAGGCGCACTCGCTCGATGCGCTTCTGGCCGAGGTCCTCGCCGCCCTGCGCGTCCGGGCCGAGAGGAAGGGCCTGGAGGTCTCCCACGAGCCGGACGTCGAGGCGCCTCCGGCCTGGGTCAGCCGCGAGCAGATGATCCAGGTCCTGACGAACCTCGTGGGGAACGCCGTCTCCTACACGCCTTCCAGCGGCCGGGTCGTCGTCGGGTCGCTGCGCGACCGGCACCACCCGGGCCAGGTGGGCGCGCGCGTCTGGAACAGCGCCCCGGCGATCCCCGAGGGCGACCTGCCGCACCTGTTCGAACGCTTCTTCCGCGGCGAGACGGGCCGGATGTCTGGCGAGCCCGGCACCGGGCTGGGGCTGGCGATCTGCAAGGAGATCGTCGAGCGCCACGGCGGCCGCATCGAGGTCGAGAGCAGCCCCGAGGCGGGGACGGCGTTCACCGTTTGGGTGCCTGCGGCCGGGGTGTAGCGCGTTGTCCTCCTCGTCGCTAAGGAGACCGTAAGCCCGATCCCGACGCCGACGGCTGGCGGAAGGAGGGAAAGTCGGCTACCATCCGGTCTGTCCGCTACGAGGGAGCATCTCGGAAGGGCGGCCACGGGGACTCCGGCCGCCCTTTGTGTTTCGCATGGGCAGGGTGAGGCTCGTCCGTCTGCTGGGGGTGGTCGTCGCCGCCGCGATGATCGGCTCCCTCGTCGGCCGGCCTGGGCCCGCCGCCGCCCTGCCGGTCCTGACCGTCACGCCGATCACCTGGAACGTCGTCGGCCTCGACAGCAACAACGTCATCGTCGGCCCGGAGAACTTCCCGGTCGGGGCGCGCGTTTGCAACAGCGGGACGACCGCCGCCACCGACGTCGTCGCCGATTTCGTCTGGGACTCGGCCGACGCCTACATCGATCTGCGGCCCGGTTCGCAGGACCCGATCAGCCTGGCGAGCCTTGCCGCCGGCTCGTGCCGCGACTTCTACTTCGAGGTCGCCCTCGACCGCGACCCCGCCGCCTACACCCACGCCCGCCGCTACCACATCCAGGTCGCATCGAATGAGACCGGCCCGCTGAGTACGCCCACTCCGCGCGAGGTCTATGTCGAGCGCTTGATCTCCCAGAACCGCAACGCCACGACCGACGTGCGCCTCGACGGGGTGTCGATCCCGGCCGGCGGGACGATGACGCTCGTCGTCGGCAACAGCTACACTATCGAGCTCGACGGCTCGACCGCCACCAACGGCTACGAGCAGATCGAGACGTTCGTCAACTTCCCCAACACCATCTTCCGCATCGACTCGGTGACGACGACCTACACCGCCAACGGCGGCACCGATGCCCAGGCCGGGTCGAAGCTCTACGCCGACGGCTGCGCCTGGGTCAGCGACCCCAATTCGCCCAACTACCGAGCCTGCTCGGGAGTCGGCAAGTACGGCGGCGACATCGTCGTGACCTACGACGTCACGATCATCGGCGGGGCGGGCACGTCGCAGACGCTCAACACCTTGATCTGCGATTTCTCCGGATCGTCCTTTCATTACCACGCTGACTTCGCCTCCTCCGCCCGCACCATCAGCGTCATCGACCCGGCGTCGATCGCTATCGTCAAGCGCTTCATCCCCGACCCGACGAGCGCCGGCGGCGTCTCGACGCTGACGTTCACCATCAGCAACCCGAACCCGAACAACGCATTGAGCGGCGTCGGCTTCGGCGACACCCTGCCGACCTCGCCGGCGGCGATGGTCGTCGCGCCGGCGCCCAACGCCACGACCAGCGGATGCGGATCGCCGACCTTCGCGCCGAGCGCCGGCGACGCCGCGCTTTCGTTCTCGGGAGGGTCGATCGCCGCCGGCGGGACGTGCACCGTCTCGGTCGACATCACGGCGCCCTCGGCCGGGACCTACCCCAACACCAGCGGCAACGTCTCGCACGGGATCAATGCCGCCACGGTCAGCGGCAACACCGCCTCCGACACGCTGACGGTCAACGCGCCCACCCCGGGGATCGCGAACGCGCCTGGCTGACGCTCGTCACCTGCCACGGTGACGACGAGCGCGAGGCTACCTACCGCTGGCGCGTGGCGGCGCGGGCCGTGCTGGTGTCGGTCGAATCCGGTCCTTCCCCCGGCACACAGCCGGTGTGGCGCGGCGGGCGATAGGCAGTTCCAGGGAAGTCGGCCCGGTCGCCTTCCCAAGCCTGCCTGAGAGAATGCGAAGGGACCAAGGGCGGCCGACAACGCCTCCCCCGCAAGGCGGCAACTCAGGTTAGAGTCGAGCGCAGCATTCGCCCTGGGAGGTGAGGATGGCCGAGCCCCTGTTCTCGGAGAAGTTGAAGCGCTACCTCGACGGTCTGGTCCCGCCGCGCGAGCCCGAGCTGGCGCGCATGGAGCAGTACGGGCTACGGTCCGGATTCCCCATCATCGGGCCGGCCAGCGGCCACTTCTGCTACCTGGTGGCGCGGTTGATCGGCGCCCGGCATGTCTTCGAGATGGGATCCGGCTATGGCTACTCGACGGCGTGGTTCGCGCGGGCGGTGGTCGAGAACGGCGGCGGACGGGTCTTCCACGTGGTATGGGACGAAGACCTGTCGCGCCGCGCCCGCACCCACCTCGACGCCCTCGGCTACGCCGGGGTGATCGCATACCGCGTCGACGAGGCGATCCACGCCCTGCGCCAGACGGAAGGTCCGTTCGACCTGATCTTCCTCGACATCGACAAGGAAGGTTACCCCGAGGCGCTCGACGTGATCGAGAGCCGGCTGCGCCCGGGCGGTGTGCTCCTGGCGGACAACCTGCTGTGGAGCGGCGCGGTGCTCGACGGGCGGGATCGCTCGGCCAAGACGCAAGGCATCCGCACCCTGACCCGCCGCGTCATGGGGGGCGACCAGTGGATCGGCTCGATCGTCCCGCTGCGCGACGGGCTGTTGGTGGCCTACCGGCGCTAAGGCGCGGCGCGCACACCGCGCCTCCACTATAATCTCGCTTCGGACGACCGTCCGCGCCCCGAACCGGAGGGGGAGTCGGCGGCGCCGGGGACCCGCGCCAATGCCCCCTCGCAATCGCCCTCGCTCGAGGACTTTCCTCGCCCGCGGCCTTCCGCCGATCGCGCTGGCGGCGCTTGGGGTGGCGAGCGGCCAGGTCGGGCCGGCGGTCGCCGCGCCGCCGCCCGCGCCGGATCCGTCGAATCCGTTCGACGGCGTTCCTTCCGTCAGCCTGAGCGCGCCGGCGACCGTCTTCCTCGGACAGGGTTTCACCTTCACCGTCACCTTTGATAACACTTCGGCCACCGACACAGGCTACGGCCCGTTCGTCGACTTGATCTTCCCGGTCAACGGCGCCGACGGTGCCGCCGGCACCGATACGCCCGACGGGATCGATTTCACCGGAGCCACCTACCTCGGGGCGGCCATCACCGCGGTCGAACGGACGTTCCCCGACGCCGGGGCCGGGACGGGGTGCGTGAGCCACCCGTACGCGCGCGACACGACCGGCGCCTTCGTCCAGGTGTGCGGCACCGCGGGCGACAAACTCGTCGTCCTGCAGCTGCCCTTCGGCTCGTTCACCCCGACCCAGCCGGCGGCGGTGGTCACCGTCGGCGCGACGATGAGCGGCCTGGCCGACGGCGGCACGCCGCTGACGCTCCGAGCCCGCGGCGGCTTCCGCTTCGGCAACACGCCGCTCGACGACTGGTGCTGCGATCCGGTGATCCTCCTGCCGACCTCGAACGACGGCAGCGGATGGCCGAACGACACCGTCACTCCGGTCCTGCTGACGATCGACAAGGCGTACAGCGGGCCCGAGAATGAGACTGCCTCCGGACCCAACTTCCCGCGCCAGTACACGATCACCGTCACCGCCGCTCCCGGACAGACGATCACCGACCTGGATGTCACCGACGATCTTCCGAACAACCTGGCGTTCTTGAGCGTCGACTCGATCTCTCCGGCCGGATCCGTCGTCCAGACGCCGACCGTCGGCGCCGCCGCCAACCCGCCGGACAACCGCCTGGTCGTCAACTTCCCGAGCGTCACCGGCGCGGCCACCGTCACCTTCTCGTTCTTCGTGCCGCGCCTCGACGCCGACGGCAGCCCGGTCATCCCGCCGCTCACCGGCGACGATGCCGCCTCATCCAATCGCGCCGGCGCCGTCGGCGACTGGACGCCGCTCGACCCGCGCGACGCCGGGGGCACCGACAACGCCATCGCCGGAGGCGTCTGCCCGGCGTGCTCCGTCCTGCACACGCTGTCCGATCGGTCGATCGCCGTGCAGAAGGCCGTGGCCGTCGCCATCGACACCGGCGCCTCCGGGCCGTCGCCGGGAGACACACTCGAGGTCACGCTGGCCTTTCAGATCTCGGATTTCTTCGCCTTCGACGACCTGGTGCTGACCGACGTCTTCTCCGACGGTCAGCTGTGGGACGGCGGCTTCGCGCCGTCGCTCAGCCTGACCGAGCACGGCGCCGCGACCTCCGGGGCCTTCAACCCGGCGAACTTCACCGTCGTGCGCGACAGTCCCGGCACCGGAAGGACGACCGTCACCTTCCGGGTCTCGGACGAGCTGGTCTTACGCAGCCTGGATGCCGAGGTCCTCGGCGGCTGCCTGCCTCCCGGCGGGACCGGCGGGCCGCCGCCGGACTGCTCGTCGTTTGACGCCGGCGCGACGACGGGCACGATCGTCTTCCGAACCGTCGTGCAGGACCAGTTCACCGATACCTTCCCGTCCGGCGATCCTTCGGTCGATCAAGGTGACGTGCTCGGCGACGACGTGACGATCGACGGCGACGTGCTGGCCGGCGACGACCTCGCGCCGACCGGCTCGAGTGAAAGCGACGGCTCGAGCGCCGGCGTCTCGATCGG
>Ga0209172_10001780_pt1 | contig 42564 bp, 36 predicted proteins | sample LarsenN4metaG_FD_184113 | JGI IMG/M metagenome (GOLD analysis project Ga0209172, IMG submission 184113) | Hot spring sediment bacterial and archeal communities from British Columbia, Canada, to study Microbial Dark Matter (Phase II) - Larsen... ... | reverse complement strand
ACGACCAGCGGCGAGGACATCACCGAGAATTCGGGGAAGAAGTGCAGCTCGGCAAGCCATGCCGTATCGAAGCCGAGGCGGTCACCATGTTCGATCTGGGCTAGAGTCTCGCCGTATCGTTCACGCTCGGATTGCCACGGAGCACACGGTAACTGGAAAAAAAACCCGAACTTCATGCGCAGATCTCCTTTCAACGCTGCCACCGAACGCGGCCGGTGTCTCCCCCGACTCGGGCCGCGATTTTATCAGCTTCCACGCCAAAAAGTAAGCCTCCCTCCAAAAAACAGAATACATGTCATCGTGTTGCAGTGGGACAGGGCGCACGCCTGCCTACCTCTCCCCCTTATTCCCCCTCTCCCTCCGGGAGAGGGCGGGGTGAGGGCGAAAAGGCGGAGGGAAGAACGCTTGTCGGTCCGACCCCGCCCTATGCTGATGTGAAAATCGCTCTAACAGGCATAGGGGCCGGGTTAAGAGGAATCGAGAGCGATAAGATCTTTTCAGGCTCCTCCCCCCTGGTGGGGGAGGACGCAGGTGGGGGGCAGGCGTCGGGTTTCCCCATCCCGACTTTCCCCCGCCAAGGGAAGGGCATAAGGTGGGTCTGAGTCAGAGTTTTGCACGGTGGTGCTTGGGCTCACGTCACGCCCCCTCTCGAGGCCGCCCTCACCCGCTCCCGCAGGGAGAGGCCATCGGCTCAGAGCAGGGGTGGCAAAATGTGACGCACACCCGCACAGGGTTTAGGGTTTGACAAGGGGCTCGCTCTTTTTTATGCTTCCCAGCACATCTTTTCGCGCATAATGCTGTCAGCGCGCGCCTTTACCCGACGTGCGGCTCATAAGGCTAAATCAGACCATAGAAGATTGGTACACTGGGGAGACTTCCCCTCATCCTCACCTTCCCCCGCATCGGGGGAGGGGAACAGGGTTGAGCCTCCCGCACCATGTGCCAATCTCCTGTGGTTCGATTTCGGTTATCGCTCGTGCGTGGAGAGCACGCCTGTCACATCCTGCAAGGCTTTCAACAGGCAACACACGAGGCAAAGCAGAGCCGGTCAGCTGAACCGAGCGCCGTGGGCATAAGGCAGGCCAATGTGGAGCGACAGATCATGGTGATGGTGCGCCTTGATCATGTAACGACGCGGTATGATGCGTCCCATTACCCACCACGCAGGAACGTCAGCCCCTGGGCGGGTGAGGAGGCGTCTGACGTCGTGACACCCTCTACGCCGTGTGGTGCCCGCCATGATTCAGGGCGGGGCCAGATGGGCGCGTATGCCAAGACCATCCTCGACGACCTCAGCCTAACTGTTTTGCCGGGAGAAACACTGAGCGTGATCGGCCCCTCAGGATGTGGGAAATCCACGCTCCTCCGCGTCATCGCCGGCCTGATCGAACCGATTGCCGGGGGTGTGTACTTCGATGGCAGGCCGATGAATGGCCTGCCCCCTCGGGAGCGTCAGATCGGCATGGTCTTCCAGAACTATGCGCTCTACCCACATATGGCGGCCCAGGACAATCTGGGATTTTTCTGGCGCCTCAGGCGGAGGCGGAAGCCGGAGATTTCGGAGAGGGTGCACCAGACAGCCCACGTCCTCGGCGTAGGATTTGAGAAACTCCTCGGTCGTCTACCGCGCCAGCTCTCGGGCGGTGAACAACAGCGGGTGGCGGTAGGGCGCTGCATCATCCGCGAGCCCGCAGTGTTCCTCTTGGATGAGCCGTTCTCAAACCTTGACGCCCATTTGCGCGAGCGTAGCCGGCGCGAAGTGAAGAAGCTCTTACGAATGTTCGCCGTCACCACTGTCTTCGTCACCCATGATCAGCACGAGGCGATGGCGATGGGCGACCGTATTGCCGTCATGCGCAGCGGGAAAATCGTCCAAGTCGGGACTTTCCAGGAACTCTACGAAGATCCGCATGACAGCTTTGTCGCGGGCTTCTTCGGCGACCCGCCGATCAATCTATTCCCCTGCCGCTACCGCGCCGAGGCGGAGCGGCTGGTGGATGGCGCCGGCATCGCGCTCCCTCTGGCTGGCGCCTCTCGCTTCCTGGACGACGGACAGGATATCCTCCTCGGCGTGCGCCCTGAGCACGTCTGCCTCACCGCGTCGGAGGAGGGAGCGGTGCAGGGCCGCGTCAGCCACTTCGAACCCCGCCTCGCCGATCGCGCCAAAATCGTCTACTTCGACATCGCCTCGCAACGAGCCGCGGCCAAGGTGCCCTATGATACACCCGTGAGGGTGGGAGAGCCCATTGCCGTGCGCTTTCATCCGGCCGGGCTCCTCCTCTTCGATGCCCAGAGCCACCGTCGCCTGTACGCTGCATCACCACGCTAAGGCATAGTTCTGACGGCGCGGATCTGCTGCCGCCTTGAGGACACCGGTGTCGGCATCGATGACGATAGCCGACACCGCCCCGGCCCGCCAGGCGCGCTCAGGCCAGAGGTGCAGCCGGTGGCCTTTGCGCTCCAGCTCTGCCCTCACGTCCTCAGGGACGCTTGCTTCGATGTTCAGACGACCGGGATGATAGGCATGCGGTTCGAATGATCCCGGGAAGCTGGCCGAGGAAAAGCGCGGTTGCTCGACGGCTTGTTGCGGGTCGAGCCCGAAGGCGACGATGTTCAGGAACACCTGCAACATCGCCTGGCATTGGACGTCGCCGCCGGGCGTGCCGAAAGCCATGAACGGTTTGCCATCCTTCAGCACTAAAGCTGGATTCGGTGTGAGACGCGGCCGTTTCCATGGCTGTATCGAGCTCGCATGGCTGGGATCGGCCCATGATTGCGAGCCGCGCGGCGAGGCCACGAACCCCAAGCCTGGGATGACCGGCGAGGAAGAGGAGCCGTCGCTGGGCGTGGCGGAGAAGACATTGCCGAAACGGTCCACGACACACAGATAACTGGTGTCGAGCGATTCCGGTCCTTCGTCGACGACAGGCGGCGGGGCCTTGGCGGTCGTTTGCCAGGCGCGTGGCTGTCGGCTGAAGGCCCAGGGATTGCCGAATGGCGGCATTTCGGGATAGGCTTTCTCGCGGTCGATGCGTTGGCTGCGCTCTCTGGCATAGGCTTTGGACAGCAGCCCATCGATCGGCACGTCGATGAACTCCGGATCGCCGTAATAGCGGTCGCGGTCAGCATACACCAGCTTGAGCGCCTCGGTCAACAGATGGATATATTCCGCGCTATTGTGGCGCATAGTGGCCAGATCGTAATTTTCCAGGAGATTTAAGACCTGCGGTAGCACCGGGCCCTGACACCACGGGCCACAGGCGTACAGCTCGTAGCCATGGAAACGCGTGGAGACGGGGGGCTCAATCTGGACGCGAAATTCTGCCAAATCCTGATGCGTCAAAAACCCGCCATGTTGCTCATGATAACGTACCAGCGTCTCGGCGATGTCGCCTTTATAGAACGCTTCACGGGCAGCATTCAGCGCGGCGACGCGCCCCGCCTGCCGAGTCGAATGCTCGGCGTTGACCATGAGGCGAAGCGTGCGGCCCAGATCTCTTTGGTAGAAGATCTCGCCAGGCTTGGGGGGCCGACCACGGGCGAGGAAGATGGCCGCTGAGCTATCCCATCGCGCGTATTCTTCGGCATGCTCAGCGATGATCTCGCACATCAAGGGGTGCGCGGGGAATCCGTCCTCACAGAGGGCAATGGCCGACTCGGCGACATCGGCGAAGCGCAGGCTGCCATATAACTCAAGCGCCGTGATCCAGGCGTCCGGCGCAGCAGGCACCACCGTGCGCAAAACCCCGTGCGGGATCTTGCCTCCATGCTGCTCCTGAAAGTACTCCGCACTCGCCTTGCGAGGCCATCGTCCCAAACCGCTGATCGTGGTGATCTCGCACCGATCGGCCTGATAAAAGATGATGGGCGCCACGCCCGCGACGCTGACCATATCGGGATAGAGCACGCCTAAGCAGAGCCCGGCCGCCACTCCAGCATCCGCAGCGTTTCCACCGCGATCGAGGATGCGCATGGCAGCGAGCGTTGCCAGGTAATGCCCGGTAGAAACCGCCTGCTGTGTGCCCATGATGAGCGGGCGGTGCGGTGCAGGAAACGCGAGTTGGTCCATTCGACGGTCCTCCCCCCCACATTGTGCCGTGTCGATGGCGTCGCTCTGGAAAACGATTTCCCGAGTAATATGCCCTGTGGTTGTCGGGCTGGGCGGTTTGCGGAGAAAACTCTACGCGGCGCCAGTGTATCGTGACTGCAGTTCAAACACAAACGAAATCCGGACCAGGGTCGATGCTTGACAGAGCTCACCGGTTTAGCTACCTTCGCGGGGAGACATGGCCGTCTTTGCCATGGTGGTATTCGAGGCATCCCGCCGCGGTCGAAGCGACCAGTGCGGCAGACGCAGATCTCCATCCCATCGGCGACCAGAGGAGAGGTGGATGAATAGCGTTTCTGGTGTCATTGTCGATCCCAGTATCTCAGGCCTTGCGACACCCCCACGTGATCCTGACGGCAATCCCCACGTCTTCCACCAAGTGCAGTCTGGTAATCGGCTTCGCGTCGAGGCTGAGCTGCGATGTCGGGTTGTCGAACACCGCCACTCTCGGGTGTGGGGACGCGACCAGGCTGCGCAGGATGTGTCCGGTCCAGCGCCGGCACTGCTCTGTCCGATGGTGGTTATTCCCAATTTGAGCCTCGGATTCGAAGAGCATCGCTGGCTCTATCAATTCGGATTGCCGGTCACACCGAATCCCGACCCGGTCTTCACGTTCTATGGTTGGGTGAATTTCGTGGTGCAATCTCCCATCGTCAACTGCGCACACTTCGACATCTATTTTTGGCGTAAACCCTATGGACAGTCGCAATTTTCCTATCTCCCGGGATGGCGTTGGGCAGTGTCGCCCACCCCAGCCTCGTGGTATCAATCAGGCCTGCCGGTGTGGGCGCCGCTGTTGCTCTACCAGGGGGATCAGTTTGGCATCTCGCTGCGGCCGATCGGTGGTAGCTTCCTGAATCCCCAACCATTCGCCGTGGACCTCCGCTGAGAGGGCCAACAGTTTAGCGTGCGCGGACTCTGGCGGTGCCGTTTCAATTGGCGTAACATGTTGCAAACAAGAGAGGTGCGCATGGCAACGATGCACTGCCCGGCCTGTGGTTTAACTGTACCGTATTTTTGCTGTGAGGGCTTAGTGTGCCCTGCTTGTGGTTATGACGAGGAGGGAGACACCACACGGGCGCGAGAGCATCTGACAGACGATGCTGCCAATTCTCTCCCGCTCCCTCCTCCCGCTTCCGACCAGCCACCGTCTCACCGTCACACGCGCTAGGGAATGCGCACGTTTGCTTCTCTTGGCCATTTGGGTGCTTGATTCCACCTCACACCACTGCCTGATGGCAGTGAAAAAGGCATCTTGTTTGTGCAACTGAGAGTTCAAGGTTTTTAATTGACAAATATTAATGGGAGATACTGTGATGAGCTTAGTAGTGCCAGCCGGGGTAATTCGCGATCTGATCGTCGATGGCGATTATCTTGTTGAATGCATAGAACAGCGCGAGCGAGGTTGCCTGCTCGTGACCCTCGCCCTGCGCTCGCGCGTGCAAACCTATAACCTGCAGATCGAAACCACGGACCATAAACTCGAGGGGCTGTTTCGCGCCCTCCTTCCGGAAAGCGCCAAACGGCTTGGAGACAAGCCAACACGCCAAGTCGGGAGTCAGGTGGTGCCTGTCGTCGAGGTCGACAGCATGCCGGCGGATCAGAGCAAGCCACGACGACGTCGGCCGACGAGAGTCGAGCAGACTCCCTCGCAGACGGCCGCTGACCGACCAACCCGGGCTGAACGCCGGCGTGCGGCGATGCGTCAGCTCACTCTGGTTGCCGATGCCCCGCCACGCGTCGAACAGCCCTCCCTCCAATCCGGCAAGCGGCGCAGGCGTCCCAAATCCGTTCGTGCTGGCGAGAGCCTGTGATCCGCTGCAGGGGCATGTCTGGACAGTTGGGCTCCCCTCACCCCGCCCTTTCCCAGAGGGAGACGGGTCGAGACGTTAGCCCTAGCACCGCCACGCAATATGCTAAGGCGCACCCCTCCGCTTGTGCACAATTGCAAATCGCCAGCGCTGATGCTATTCTGCAGGCCCGAAAGGACAGGCGATGATAGACCATTCCCGAGGCTACTACCCTTGAACAGGCATCGAGAGGGGAGACGAGCATCGGCGAGTCCGATGCTCCTGTCTCACAAGAGGAGGAACTGCATGGAGGTGGCCGTCAAATCCGGAAGCCTCGAAAAAGAGGCCGTCGATGCACTGGTTCTCATGCTGCCCGAGGCAGAGCATGAGCTTCAGGGAGCCGCTGCCGCGATCGACAAAGCGCTGGACGGTGCCATTGTGAAGCTGCTCCGCGATGGCGAATTCGCCGGCAAGACGAAACAACAAGCGCTGCTGCACACGCATGGACGGCTCAAAGCGAAGAAAGTCATCCTCAATGGTTTGGGGCGTACTGATAAGCTGACGCTCGATGGCCTCCGGCAAGCCGCCGGTTGCGCCGCTGTCTATGCCCGCAATCATGCGGCCAAGACGCTGGCGACGACGACCGTAGGCCTCGACCGCGATCACATCGCTCCGTCTCAGGCAGCGCAGGCCATTGTTGAGGGCACACTTCTGGGGCTCTATCGCTTCGATAGATATAAAACCGAAGAAAATGAACGCAAAGAGGTCACCGCCATCACCCTGGTCGAAGGCCCTCGTGAGCGAGCCAAAACCGCCCAACATGGCGCCGAAATCGGGCGCATCCTGGCCGAATCAGTCAATTTCGCTCGCGATCTGGTGAATTCTCCGGCGAACGACATGACCCCCACCATCTTGGCCGATCGAGCCCAGCAGATGGCCAAGGACTGTGGCCTAAAATGCCAGGTGTTGGAGCGCAAGGAGCTCGAGAAACTGGGGATGGGCTTGCTGTTGGGGGTGGCGCAGGGAAGCGACCAGCCGCCGAAATTCATCATCCTGGACCACCGTGGCGGCAAGCGCAACCAGGGCAATATCGTCTTCGTCGGCAAGGGCATTACCTTCGATAGCGGGGGCATTTCAATTAAACCAGCCGATGGTATGGAGCGGATGAAGTATGACATGTCCGGCGGGGCCGCCGTCATCGGCGCATTGCGCGCCGCTGCCCTGTTGAAGGTGCCGCAGAACGTGGTTGGCCTCGTACCCGCCACGGAAAATCTGCCGAGTGGGCGAGCCACCAAACCGGGCGATGTGCATCGTGCCATGAACGGTAAAACGGCGGAGATCGTCAACACCGATGCCGAAGGCCGCCTCATCCTGGGCGACGCCTTGGCCTATGCGGCGCGCTACAAACCCATCGCCTGCGTGGATCTGGCGACGTTGACGGGGGCCTGCGTCGTCGCCCTCGGACACGAGGCCATCGGCATGATGGGCAATGCCCAAGGCGAAGCCCTCATGGATCGACTGCGCCGCGCTGGTGCGCGGGCGGGCGAGCGCGTCTGGCAATTGCCGCTGTGGGATGAATACCTGGAGCACGTGAAGAGCGAGGTCGCCGACGTCAAGAACGTCGGCAATGGACGGGCCGCCGGCGCCATCGCCGGGGCGGCGTTCTTAATCAAATTCGTCGATGGCTATCCCTGGGTGCATCTCGACATCGCCGGCACGGCATGGGCCTATAGCGAGCAGCCGTATAAACCCAAAGGCGGCACCGGCGTGGGCGTCCGTTTGCTGACGCAGATGCTGCTGGATTGGGATGCCAAGGAGTGACGAGGGCGCTATGCGTTTCATCAAAATGCACGGCATTGGCAATGATTATGTGTACATCGATTGCTTTCAGGAAACGGTCGCAGATCCGGCACAGCTGGCGGTGCGCATGAGTGACCGGCACTTCGGCATCGGCGGCGATGGCCTCATCCTGATCATGCCATCGGCGGTAGCCGACGCCCGCATGCGCATGTTCAACGCCGACGGCAGCGAGGCCCAGATGTGCGGCAACGGCATCCGCTGTGTCGCCAAGTACGTCTATGAGGCCGGCATCGCCCGCAAGCCCGAGCTGGCTATCGAGACCTTGGCGGGCATCTTGCGTCTGCAGCTCTTTACGGCCGAGGGGATGGTCGAGAAGGTGCGCGTCAATATGGGGATGCCACGTTTACGCCGCCAAGACATCCCGATGCTTGGTGAGGGCGAACGGGTGCTGGGGGAAAAGCTCACTGCCGGGGGTCGCGAGTTCGAGGTCACGTGTGTGTCGATGGGAAATCCCCACTGTGTTATCTACGTCGATGACGTGGCCCAGTTTCCCGTGGGGCAGTACGGTCCGTTGCTGGAGCATCATCCGCAATTCCCGCAGCGCACCAATGTCGAATGGGTCGAATGGCTGAATCGCCGCGAGATCCGTCAACGCACCTGGGAGCGCGGCACGGGCGAGACGCTGGCCTGCGGCACGGGAGCCTGTGCCGCCACTGTGGCGTCGATCTTGAATGGCAAAACGGAGCGAGCGGTCACCGTCCACCTCGTCGGCGGCGATCTGGAGATCGAGTGGGCGGCGGACAATCATGTGTACATGACCGGGCCGGCGGTCGAGGTGTTTCGCGGCGAATGGCCGGAATGGCCGGAGTGAAGGCTAACGTTCTCAGGGAGATCATCTATGCCCGCCGTCGTGGATCTACGCAGTGACACCGTGACCAAACCCTCGCCTGCCATGCGGAAGGCGATGGCTGAAGCCGAAGTCGGCGATGATGTCTACCACGAAGATCCGTCCATCAATCGTCTGGAAGAGATGGTGGCGGCACTCTACGGCAAAGAGGCCGCGCTCTATGTCCCGTCTGGCACGATGGCCAACCAGGTGGCCATCCGAGCGCAAACGCACCATGGCGACGAGATCATCATGGAGCGCAGCTCGCACCCCTTCAACTCCGAGGCTGGCGCACTGGCCGCCCTGGCCGGCGTGCAGGTGAACCTGATCGAGGGCAGACGGGGCATCATCGAGGTCGATCAGATCAAGGCGGCGGTGCGCACGCCCAACGTCCACCATGCACCGACCGCCCTGATCTGCTTGGAAAATACCCACAATCGCGGCGGCGGCAGCATCTGGCCTTTGGACAAGATCCGGGCGATCCGTGAATATGCCTTATCGGTTGGGGTGCCGATGCATCTCGACGGGGCGCGCCTGTTGAACGCCTGCGTGGCCACTGGGCTGACCCCCAAAGACTATGCTGTCTATTTCGACTCCTGCACGTTGTGCCTGTCCAAGGGGCTCGGGGCACCCGTCGGGTCGCTGATCATCGGTTCCAAAGCCTTCATCGAGCGCGCCCATCGGTTCCGTAAGCAATTTGGAGGGGGCATGCGGCAGGCCGGAATCCTCGCTGCAGCCGGCATCTATGCCCTAGAGCACAATGTGGAGCGTCTGGCCGAAGATCACCTCAATGCCAAACGCCTGGCCAGAGGCATTGCCGACATCGAAGGCCTCGAAGTCGACGTCAACGCGGTGGAAACCAATATCGTCTACTTTCACGTGCGCAAAGCTGAGCTCACGGTGCCGATGCTGTTGGAGCGGCTCAAGGCCGAAGGCGTCTTGATGGGCGGGACCGGTCCTACCAGCATCCGGGCCGTCACCCACCTGGACGTCGACAAAGAAGGGATCGATCGCGCCGTTGAAGTGCTGCGCGCAGCGATGAAATAAACGGCAACGCTCTGGGAGCAACAAAGTCCGCGAGCCATCGCTAAGGCAGTAGGCGATACGCTTCCGGCGCCGGTTTGACCGCGCGGGTCAACCACAGTGGGCGCCGTAAACCACCGGGGCCAGGGGCCGGCCGGGCTTTCTTGAGCCATTCCTGGTAGATCTGAAAGGCCTTGTCGGTGTCGACGACGATATCGCCGTAGCGCTCCTCAGGCCCGGCTTTCTCGACTCGCACCTTCTGATGCCAGCAATGCTGCCCACTGATCGGATCAGGCTGGACGGGAAAGGCGAGGTTTTGATGCACCCCGGTTTCCTCCCACCACACGCGTTCCGAGTCGGGATCGGTACTCTTGAAGGGGGCAACGCCGTGCTTTTGGCGGAGTCGCCAGCTGTGCGTGTCCGCGTGCTGGAGCTCGGCCAAAAACGTCGACCAGCGCTCCCCTGCCGCCTCCTCCTTGAGCCGCCAGCGCCCCAGGTGATGGGAGCACGCCACCACCCCGGGGCGAATACCCTCGGTGACCCATACACGGCTCACGAAATAGCCAATGGCAGTGTGCACCTTGACCAGATCGCCCGTGTGTACACCCAGCCAGCGGGCATCCTCAGGGTGCATCCAGAGCGGGTTGGTGTGGCTGATTTCATTCAGCCATTTGGCGTTGCCGGAACGCGTATGAATCAGGGTGGGCAGCCGGAAGGTTGGCAGCAGGGGAAATTCCCCCAGGCGACGGTCCATGTCACGCCAGTACACATGACTGGGGATATACCCTGGCAGTGCATATTCCGGCCAGCCCCAGTCTTTCAGCGTCTTGGAATAGAACTCCAGCTTGCGCGACGGCGTTGGGAAACCGGCGCGCGACGTGCCGTCGACCTCCACACCGATGGCCGTCCCTCCCTTGCTGATGACGTTGCTGACAGGGTCAACCGTCGCACCTTCGAGTTCGCTGGCCGACAGGGTCTTGGTGTGCACCCGATAGACGTTGTCCTCGACCAGGAAAGCGGCGTATTTGCGCATATATTCCAGCGGGGTCAGCCCTTCCGCCTCGGCTTTTTCTGGCAAACCAGGGATGCTACGCTCAAAGATCCACCGGTAGTATTCCTCCACCGTGATCTTCTCCCCCGGCCGATAGGGCGACTCGAAGTACTGGCGGATTCCCAGAGCGCCGTCAGGATCGATACGCCAGGACAGTTCGATCCAAAACTCGTCCTCCTCCCACACCTCGCCGGGATTGGCCTCATAGGTGTAATGGACTTTCCTGCCCATGCGCTCCATGGCAACGCGACGCACCGGCTGGCGGAAGCTGATCCACTTGGCCGCATGCGTCTCCTGGCTCTGGAGGTCGTGACGCTCGGCACCTACTCCCATGGGCAAGACGTAATCGGCGAACCAGGCGGTTTCGCTCCATACCGGAGTCAAACACGCGTGAAGGCCGACTTTCGCGTCGTCCTGCAGCATCTCAATCCAGGAAAATCCGTCCGGATTGGTCCAGACGGGATTATAGACGCGCGTGAAGTAAACGCTGAGCTTGCCGCGTCCCTCTTTGAGCATGTGCGGCAGCAAAAAGCTCATTTCATGGTGCGCTAGAGGGTATTCCTTCGGCCACAATAGCTCATTCCAACGCTTCTGCGGCAGTGGGCGCCGGAACGGTGCCGGCACGAACTTGTCCCAGGCGTTGGGCGAGGTGCCACCCGGAGTCCCCACGGCCCCCATGAGCACTACCAGGAATTGCAGGCACCGCGCCACCTGCCAACCACCCAGATGGGCCGCTGCCGCGTTCCGCCACACATGGGCTGCCAGCGCCGGCCCGGCCATGGCGATCTCCGCGGCGATCTCGCGGATCGCGTCGGCGGAAACGCCACATTCTTCGGCAGCGAATTCCGGTGTGTACTGGGCATAGAGCGCTTTCAGCTCGGCCATGAAGGTCTCGAAGGTACATGGTTTGTCGGGACGCTCTTCGCGGAGGTACTCCTCCCAGTTCGTCCACTGCCGGACGAACTCCTTGTCGAAGCGGTCCGCCTGGATCAGCCAGTTGGCGATAGCCAGCAGCAGCGCAGCCTCGGTCCCCGGATAGGGCGACAACCAATAATGCGCCATCGAGGCGGTATTGGACAGCCGCGCATCGATGACACACACCTTGGCTCCCCGCTGTTTGCCTTCGATGATGCGCTGAGCATGCGGGTTGAAGTAATGGCCCGTTTCCAGATGCGAGCTAAGCAAGAGGATGAATTTGGCGTTGGCATGATCGGGGGAGGGGCGATCCATACCATGCCAGAGGGCATAGCCCACACGCGCGCCTGCCGAGCACACATTGGTATGGGAATTGTGACCATCGACGCCCCAGGCCTGCAGCACGCGATCCATGTAGCCGTCATGGCCCGGGCGGCCGACGTGATACATCACCTCGTCGTGTCGCCCCCCCAGCAGCGCTTGGCGGATGCGTCCGGCGATGTCGTCCAGCACTTCATCCCAGCTGACGCGCTGCCATTGGCCTTCGCCGCGTTTGCCGATGCGCTTCAAGGGGTACAGAATGCGCTCTGGATCATGCACTTGATTCAGCGTCGCCGGCCCCTTGGCGCAGTTGCGCCCACGGCTGCCGGGGTGGAGCGGATGGCCTTCGAGCTTGCGGATCTGCAGCGTTTCTTTATCGACGTAGGCCAACAACCCGCAGGCAGCCTCGCAATTGAAGCAGATGGTGGGTACCAGCATGTAGCGGCGCTTGACTTTGCGCGGCCAGGCGGTCGGATCGTATTCCTCCCAGTCATCCCAGCGCTCCGGCGGCGGATAATCGGCGAGTGGCTGCCACGGAAGGCCCGATGGCGCTAGACCTGCGCCCGTCGGCGTGGGAGGGCTGGGGGCGGTGATCGCCCCCTTGTCGTCCCGCAAAATCCGCAGCCATTTGCCCAACAGATGCCGCATGCATGTTCCCCCTAACAGGAGAGGATCGAGTGCTGAGTACAGAAAACTCCCCGCGTCCAGTGCTTATCGGTCAGCGCTAGTTTCCTTAACGCCGTTAGCTCAGCGGGATAGCCTGGCCAGCCTTGATCCAGAGCTCTTCGTAAACGTACAGGCCGTACAACGCCAAGAGGGCGGCGATGATGGCCAACGGCGCAGGCGGGCCGTCGCCAGCGTAGAATGCCAGCATCAGCACCGGCAGGGCAATGCCAAGGCCTACCACATGCCCCCAGAAACGCTCTCGGAAGCGTCCCCAAACGATTAGAGTCGCTGCCTTAGTCGCATCGGCGTTGGGATGCGGGACCAGCAATTCCGCCATCAAGACCAGGAAATGGCTCAGCAGGCTGCCCAACAGCACACCGGTCAGCAACGGTTGCGTACTGGCGCCGGCGAAGGCACCGAGGAAGCTCAGGCTAGCAGATCCGGCCAAAGCCGCCCCGACGATGAGGTGCCAGAAGAGCAGCGGGCTTTGCCAGAAATCTCGTCCTTCGGCCTGACCGAAGAGGAAGGCGCTATAGACCGCCGCCAGAAGCGCCAAGATCGCCGACGGCCAGGCTAAGATACGTAAGGTCTCCGGCTCGCTCATGATGCCGACGATCAACCACACGAGGGCCACCAGGCTGAAGATCGTCAAAATATAACCGCCCCACACCAGCCAAGATTTCGGATTCGGTCGCAGGAGCAGCCGCCAGAAACGTCCCGGGCGTTTGAGATCGGCGAGGAGCAATCCATTCGTGGCACCGATAAAGAGCAAGGCCAGCAGCGGCGCCACGATGCGGAACTGATGTTCTGCCGCGCCATACCCCAAAATCAGACCGATCGCCGCCAGCAATAGGCTACCAGCGGCCACGGCTTTGGTCCACAAGTAGGCGCTGACCTTCCACCCCCAAGGCGCCGAATGATCGACATCGTACACCTTCCGCACCGTGTCTTCAGCCAGGTCCGGCGTGCTCATCTGTAACGGAGCTTCGTTGGCATCGGGGCGGACCGCCGACCACATATAGACGCTGGGCGGTCGCGTTGCCCCAGGGTCTAAAGCAGTGCCATCGGCTTCGAGGTAAAAGACTTTGGGATGGGTCCCCTGTTCTGGTTTCCGGACTTGCACGTGCTCATGCACGACGAGACGGGAGATCTCGCTGTTGGGGTCATCCAGATCGCCGGAGATGATGGCCCGCTCAGGACAGACGATCTCGCAGGCGGGTTTCAACCCCAACTCGACGCGATGGGCACAGAAGTGACACTTCTCAGCGGTGTTGGTGTTAGGATTGAGGTACAGCGCATCATACGGGCAGGCCTGCAGGCAGGCTTTGCAACCCATGCACTTCCCGCCGTCAAAATCGACGATGCCATTATCCCGCCGGTACAGCGCGGTCACTGGGCAGATCGTCATGCATGGAGCCGCGTCGCAGTGGTTACAGCGCAGCACGGCGAAGTGGCGGCGCGTGTTGGGATAGCGCCCTTTCTCGACGTATTTCACCCAGGTGCGGAACACCCCGAGGGGGACCTCGTTCTCCGCCTTACACGCCACAGTACAGGCATGACACCCAATGCAGGCGGCATGATTGATGACAAAGCCCAAATTCGCCATGACTGCACTCGCCTCCGTAGGCGTTGTGGGAATTCCTCGCAGACCTTCCATGCCACAGGCTAGCCGTGCCGCGGAGCAATGCGCTGAAAGGGCTGGAACAGCGCTGAAACCATCATAAGCGGGCCTACCGTTTCTAACAGAGCCGCCCCTAGTCTGTCAACAGTCAATCCTGTTTGCCACCGATTTTGTCAGGAGGACGCCCACAAGTCCCGCCGCCTTGAGCGGGGAGGACGCGGGTGAGGGTGCAGGCCAGGCGGAAGGAGCCAAACGCCCTCCCCACGAAGCGAGTGCCGAACAGTCTTGGTCAATAGCCTGCTTGGGACCGACTGCTAGGGTCGGTTCAATGTCGCCTCTCGCTGCGGCCGTGCCGGCGGCGGGCGACAAAGACTATGCTTTTGTCCAAGGCTTTACCGTACTGCCGCATGCGTTGAAAATCGGCGATGGCGCTGCGCACATGTCTAGCTTCCCCAGCGTAAAAGCCTTCGTACGGATCATGAAAGTACACATGACGAGCGTCGAAGCCAGTCACCACCACCCAATGGGGGGCCTTCACCCGATGCAATCGGTAAGTGCTGATCAAGACGATGGGGATGATGTCCTGTTCGATGGCTTGGACGATGTCCCGAAAGCTGCAGTGGCGGTGGTCCTGGATGACGCCGAGGGCCTGCGCCTCTTCGCGCAACTGCGCATCGACCAGGCGAATGACCTCGCGCTTTTCCGCATGACGCACCGACGACAAGAACGGCGTCTGCAGCGTCGAGACGATGACTCTCGCCTGATAGCCGCGCCGTTGGGCGGCGACGGCCAATCCATAGGGTCCACACCCGCCCAATCCCGCGGTCATGAAGATGGACGTTGCCTCCTTCCACAGTCGCAACTCCAGAGCCCGATCGAGGAGGAGAGTGCGATCGTGGTAGTGCATCGCCATCATGAGACAGGCCGGACCACAAGTGAATTCCAGCGTTTGAGCGTAGTAGGGAACGGCAAGGCGACTAGCAGTGGCGCCGCCAGCGCCAAGGAATTTGACCATGCGTATGCCATTGGCGCCGTCGGCATAATAGCCAGGCAGCTCCTCGGTGATGCCGTAGCCATGACGCTCATACATAGCAATCGCCCGGCTGTTGTCCGCCCGCACTTCCAGACTTAACCGCTCACATCCACGCTTTATCGCGGCATCCTCGCACGCCTCTAAGAGCTTGCCGCCCAACCCACGCCCCTGCACGGCCGGATCGATGACGATCGAGTACAGACGCCCCATCGACGACTTCTTCCGCCATGCCATGATGGCTGCGCCGCACACCCGGCCTTGCTGTTCGATGATCAACACGGTGGTATGGGCTTGATTCAGCAGGTAACGCAGTTGCTCGCGGGGAAACTGATCCAACGTGAACCCGGCTTTTTCCAGGCGAACGAGGGCGTCGAGATCCTCGGCTGTCCCCAAGCGTACTACACTCTGTCCAGACATCGCTAGCCCCACTCCCCAGCCAGATAGCGGATCAGGCGTTCGTAGATCCGGGGCGCCTTTTGATCTTCCTCGCCCTCGGCAATCGTCGGGTTGTCGTTGACCTCGATCACGACATAGCCCTCATCGACCTGTTTCAGGTCCACGCCGTATAAGCCGTTGCCAATCGCACAGGCTGCCTGCCGGGCGGTGTGCAGCAGTTTGGGGTCCACTTTGCCGAGATCAAACCCGCGGACACGCCCGCTGATCACTCGCCCACCTTGGGTGTAGGTCAGGATTTTCCAGCGCTTTTTGGGGATCAGATATTGGCAGACGTAGAGCACCTCCCCTGCCAGGACGCCCACCCGCCAATCGAACTCCGACCGCACGAAGTGTTGGGCGACGACGCGATCCGCGCGCCGCAAAAAGCGCTTGCCCACCCTCATGAATTCCCGTGGGGTCGAGACCCGCTCGACGTAGAGCGAAAAACTGCTGTTAGGCGCTTTCAGCACGAGCGGGCTGCCCATGGTCTCCAGCAGCTCAGCGCCCTTATGCACAGTCAAATCGCTTTCGTCGAGGAAGGCCGTCTGCGGTATGGGCACTTGGCAACGCAGCAGATGCCGATACATATTCACTTTATCGCAACAGATCAGGATCGATTCCGGATCATCGATGACGCGTAAGCCATGGAGTTGTGCCATTCTCGCGGCCACATACGTCGAGTTCATGGGGTCGGTTAGGGTACGGATCAGCAGGGCATGATAGTACGGGATCTTGTATAGATCTGGCCTGAATAAGACGTCCAGACGGTGTCCCAAACGCTGGGCGACCTGCCCCAGGCGCATCAAGGCGCCCATCTCCTCGGAGCGACTGACGGTGTAGCGCTCGATAAAGACGCCTATGTTGGCCATGTGACTCGTGCCCGAATGTACTGCAGCTCACGCGCGGTCAGGCTGCTGAAGGGTAGTGGTTCGAGATGGCTGAACAAGATGTGTCCCTTGGGAGCGACGATCACTCGCACGGTTGCCAAAGGGAGGCGGAACACCTGCCAAACGGCCGCCGCCAGAGGCCGATAGCGCTGGGCCAAGCTCCAACCCAGCACGGCGCGAAAATGCCCGATCCGGGCCGCGGCTGGCAGCTCCTGACAGCAGATGGCGTAGGTAAAATTGCGGGTGAGAGAGCGCGCCACGCGTTCTTGATGACCCGACTTCAGCACCACGCTCTGCCGGGACATAAAGGGGTTGATGGAATCGACGATGACCGGTGGCTCGAAGTGATCGTTGGTGATGTAGTAGGAAGCGGTTTGTAGACCTGCCAAGCGGGCTTTCTCGAGGAACAGAGGCACGATATAGGCATCCAGGATCTCTTTACACGTGGGATGGATCGGCTTTCCCGTCGCCTCCATATCCTGCGAGGCGTAATACCCCGCAGTCAAATAGCGATAATCGCCACTCAGGTTGACAAAGCACGCCTCATCAAGCCAGTATCCAATACGTACCGCATCGTCACGCCTCCCCTGTTGGTCTAAAAGCATCGTGCCTTTCAATCGTTGGCTGCACACTAGGGAATTTTTTCATGGGTCGCTCATCTCTCAATGCCAACGAGTCAACCCCAGACTCTGGACGGGAATATTCTACCACACGCTCGTTAACGCGGCGCCAGGGGAAAAATGGGCATGTTCAGCTGTGTTGCACCCTCGCCATGCAGACTATGACTTACCATGCCTGAGCTTACAGAGCTTTGGGCATCGCCATCGGCAAATTATCAGGTTGACACCGGAGCCGACCTCGGCTAGAAACAGGCCATCGACTGGTTCGCCTGATTGTGGATGGATTGCTTGCGTCGACGGCGCAAGAAGACCACCTTGCCACCATCGGGTTCGGCGACGAACACGGTCTTGGGTTAACTCATGGCACAAGTGCGACCTTCCCGGGGAGAATCGTGTGTGAACGATTCAAGTAGGCAGGCGATTTTCGAGCGCTTCCGCCCGATTTTCTACCCAACTTCCCTTGCGGTGATCGGGGCGTCTCGTTCGGGCGGCGGTTTCCTCAAGCGTATCGTCGATTTTGGGTTTCGGGGACCGATCTATCCGATCAATCCCCAGGCCCACGAAATCCTGGGGCTCAAAGCTTATCCGCGGCTGACAGCGGTTCCAGGGCCGGTGGACTATGCCATTATCAGTGTCCCTCCTTCGCAAGTCCCGGCTGCGATGGCAGACTGCGCCGCCGTCGGAGTCAAGGCGACCCACATCTACACCTCGGGTTTCGCAGAGAGTGAAGAGCCACAGGGCCTTCGCCTACAGGATGAGGTGGTGAAGATCGCGCGCGCCGGAGGCGTCCGGGTCATTGGTCCCAATTGCATGGGGATCTACTCGCCGAGCGCCCGGCTGACCTTTATCGACGGCGTCTCTGCCGATCCCGGCGAGGTGGCGGTCGTGTCGCAAAGCGGTGGCTTTTCTACCGACCTGGCGCGACGCGGCAAGGTGCGCGGCCTGCGCTATAGTAAGATCGCCAGTATCGGCAATAGCTGCGATCTCACCGCCGCCGATTTCCTCGAATACTACGCCATCGACCCGGAAGTCCGCCTCATCGGCCTCTACCTTGAGGGCGATCGCGATGTCGATCGGTTGTTCGATCTCATCGCCCGCACGATTGCGGTCAAACCCATCGTGATGTTGAAGGGTGGCCGGTTGCGCCAGGGGGCCCAGGCGGCGTTGCAGCATACCGGGCTCGATGCCGGGGATTACGGACGCTGGCAGGCGCTGGTCGCCGACACGGGCACTGTCGCCGTGGAAAGCCTGGAGGAGTTGCTCGACGCGCTGGTGGGCCTCGCCATGCTGCCACCGCTGCGCGGCAATCGTTTGGCCGTCGTCGGGCCCGGCGGTGGCGTCAGTGTGACCGCCGTCGACACCTGTGAGCGTCTCGGGCTCATCGTGCCACGCCTGTGCCCCGACACCCTCGCCGCCTTAGCCGCGCTCAACCTCCCGGCCGGCAGCGTGATCAAAAATCCCGTCGACTCCCAAGTGGATTCCTTGATCGTCGAGGAAGGCCGCGTGCTGCGGCGTATCCTGGAGGCGGTAGTGGCGGACCCGCAAATCGATGGCGTGATGGTGCACCTCAACATGCAAAACCTCTTCATGCGCGCCGAGGGGAGACAATTTTTCCCGAACATGATCGACGCCATCATCGACGTGACACAGCGGCGTCGGACACCGCTCACGGTGGCGCTGCGCTCGACGGGCGAGCCATTCATGGAAGAAATACGTTATCAGGAACAACAACGCTTGACGGCCGCCAGGATCCCGGTGTTTCAGACGCCGACGCATGCTCTGGAGACCATGGCGAAGGTCATCCATTTCGACCGCCGCTACCCGCAGACGCGGCAACCATCCCGTTAAACCAACTGGCATACCATGGAGGAAGGCTCATGGCCGTCGTCAAATATCATGTCAAGGACCGTGCCGCTTACATCGTGTTGAATCGGCCCGAAAAGCGCAACGCCATCAATGTGGAGATGAGAGACCGTCTGTTTGAGATCTTCGACGATGTACGCGACAACCCCGACATATGGGTGGCGGTCCTGGCTGGAGAGGGAGGCGTCTTTTCCACCGGCCATGACCTCGTCGAGATGGCGGCGGGTGGCGGTCATGGACGGCCGACGGTGGAGCTGTATCAAGTCATCGAGGAAATTTGGAAACCGACCATCGCAGCCATCGACGGCTATTGTTTGGCCCAAGGTGGCGGGCTGGCGCTGTCCTGCGATATCCGCATCGCCACCGAGCGCGCCGTTTTTGGGTGGCCGCAAGTGAAGCGTGGCATTGCCTCCACCAGCGGGCCGTGCTCTCTCGCGCATCGGGTCCCTTTGAATATCGCGTTCGAGATTCTGTTCACCGGCGAATTCCTCGATGCCCAAGAGGCCAAGCGCTTGAACCTCGTCAACCGCGTCGTGCCCGCGGAGAAGTTGTTCGAGGAGACCGATGCGCTGGTGCGAAAGATTCTCGCCAACGCCCCTCTCGCCATGCGGGCCATCAAAGAGATTGCGGTGCGCGGGCGGGATATGACCATGGAGGATCGGGTACGCTTCGCCGAGACCCTCAGCGAGCACATCCGGCAGAGTGCCGATGCCAAGGAGGGCTTGGCAGCGTTTCGCGAGAAGCGCCCACCCGTTTGGCAGGGGCGCTAAAACGGAGCGTGGCATGCCCTGGGTGACCAAAGTGGTGACATGGATCGCTGTGGTGGCGGTAATGGTGTTGGCGATCGTCCTCCCGGTGATCATCGTCACCGGCATGTTCGGCGGATACCCCCTGGCGGGCACCATCGCTTTGGTTGGTCTGGTCTTGTTAGCGCTCGGCGTCGCCTGGTATGTCCGCACTCATGGCCGGGCGACATGAGGTCGAGGACATCACGAGAGCGCGGTCATGCCCATCCGCTGTGGTTAGACACGTAGAAAATTTCCACCTCGGCCTGGAGATGAACACGATGAACCCATCGCTTACCGTTGACGATCTGCGTGCGGCGTTGCCGGACCTCACGGGGATGCTGCAGCTGAAGGGATTGGAGGGAGCCGTCGACATCTACCGGGACTCTTGGGGGATCCCACATATTCGGGCGCAAGCGGTGCATGACGCGTTTTTCGCCCAGGGGTTTGTGCATGCGCAGGATCGTCTCTGGCAAATGGACTACGATCGCCGTCGCGCCTACGGACGTTGGGCGGAGCTTGCTGGCCCTGTCGGCCTCGAACAGGACCTCCTCATGCGGCGGTTTCGCCTCAAGGCCAGCGCTCAGGCCGATTACGCTGCGGTCAATGCCGAGACGCGAGCGATGCTCGACGCGTATGCTGCTGGCGTCAACGCTTTTCTCCAGACCACGACACGGCTACCAATCGAATACCGCCTGGTGGATGCCGCCCCTGAACCTTGGCTGGCCTGGGATGCCTGCGCCATCTTCAAAGTCCGGCACATCATGATGGGGGTCTGGCAGGTGAAGCTGTGGCGCGCACGCCTACTCCGCCACCTCGGACCAGAGCTGACGGCGAAGCTCTGCGAAGGCTATCAACCGGGACATGTGTTGATTGTCCCGCCGGAGATCGATTTCAACGGACCGGCCATGAATGGCCTCGCAGAGCTCCAGCAGGGCAGCGCAGCGCTCGCTCTTCTCAGCGAACTAGAGGCCGGCAGCAATAGCTGGGCGATCTCGGGAAGCCGGACGGTCTCCGGGCGGCCGTTGCTGGCCGGTGACCCGCACCGCGCCCTCGATACGCCGGGGGTCTATTACCAAAACCACGTCGCCTGCCCCGAGTTCGACGTCATCGGCTTATCATTTCCCGGCATTCCTGGCTTCCCTCATTTCGGCCATAATCGCGCCGTGGCCTGGTGCGTCACCCATGCCAATGCCGATTACCAGGATCTCTACATCGAGCGTTTCCGTCCCGACGACCCACGCCAGTACGAGTTTCGTGGTCAATGGCGGGAGGCGATGCGGTATCGCGAGAAGATCGCGGTCAGGGGCGACAGCCCCCGCGAAATCGACGTCACCGTGACCCATCACGGCCCGATCGTCCTCGGCGACCCCAAGCGCGGCTATGCCCTAGCTTTTCGGTACACGGCCACGGCGGAGCCGAACGTGGGCTTTAATGCCTTTCTGCCGATGCTGCGGGCTGATTCGGCGGATGCCATCGAGGAGGCCATGCACCCTTGGGTCGATCCCTGCAACAACTTTCTTTTCGCGGACGTCCACGGCGATATCGGCTATTTGACCCGCGGCCAGGTACCGATCCGGTCGATGGCGAATGCCTGGCTGCCGGTACCGGGGTGGACGGGCGAGCACGAATGGCAGGGGATGATCCCTTTCGAAGAGATGCCACGCCTGCGCAACCCTGACACCGGCTATATCGTGACGGCTAATAATCGTATCGTCGGCGATGATTACCCGTATTACCTGGGTATCGACTATTCGCCGGGCTTCCGCGCCCGCCGCATCCTTGACCGCCTGCGCCCCCTGACCAAAGCTGACGGCCTGGCCATGGCAGCCATCCATGCCGACCGTGTCTCGTTACTGGGTCGCGAATTCGTCCGCCTTCTCGACGGCATCAAACCACAGGACGAGCTTTCGGCCCAAGCCATGGCCCTGCTACGGGGTTGGGATGGTCGGATGGAGGCCGACAGCGGTGCCGCGACGGTCTATTCGGTTTTTCGCGACCAATTATTACGCGCCTGCCTCGAACCGGTGCTGGGGCCGCTATCGCAAGAGGCCTTCGGCCGAGAGCTCAGCGGCGGGGTCATCCATCTGTCACGTTTTCGGGCGCGTTTGCCGGACTTCATTCAGGCCGATGACCGAACCTTCCTACCGTCGGGCGCGACGTGGCCCTCACTGATGACGACGGCCTTGTCGCGTGCGGTCGCTTGGCTACGGCAAGAATTGGGCGACGACCCCGGTACCTGGCACTGGGGACGTCTCCATACGACCGCCCCGAAACATACGCTGGCAGCGACTTTCCCCGAATTGGCTCGGTGGCTCAACCCACCGAGCGCTCCTCTGGGCGGCGATGGCGAAACGGTACAGGCTGCGGCCTACATCCCCGGAGCGGGGTACGCACTCAGCAGCACGTCGGTGGCACGCTATGTCTTCGATGTCGCCGATTGGGATCGCAGCGCCTGGGTCGTCCCCCTCGGTGCGTCAGGACATCCCGGCAGTCCTCACTACGCCGATCAAGCCAGGAGTTGGGCGGCCGTCCAACTTCATCCCATGCTCTATGCCTGGTCGCAGATCGAAAACACCGCGCAAACGCAGCAACGCCTGAGGCCCCTCACCTAGGGGCGGAGAGGGGCGAACGCAGGCCCCAGCCGTTGGAACAGAGTCAACAAATTGACTTCTGGCCCATGTTTTGCTATATTTGCACCACTGCGCTATCCTTTTGATCAACTTATCAGGGTCACAAAGAGGCGGGATCGGCATGTATGCTGTCATCCAAACTGGGGGGAAACAGTACCGCGTGAGCCAAGGCGATATGATCACGGTGGAAAAGCTTGAAGGCGCGCCGGGCGATCGCGTCGAGATCAGCTCTGTGCTCATGCTTGGGGAAGGCGACCAAGTCACCGTCGGACGACCTCACCTCGGTCAGGCTCGCGTCGTCGGCACGATCGTCAGGCAGACGCGAGGCCGTAAAATAATCGTCTTCAAATTTAAGCGGCGCAAGGGATACCGGAGAAAGCAGGGACACCGCCAGTGGCAGACCCTGCTGCGCGTGACGGAGATCGTGACGGGCTCTCCAAGGGCAGAGGCATGACGAAGCAACGGAGGCAGCGCCATGGCACACAAAAAGGCGGGCGGTAGCTCGGGCAACGGACGCGATAGCATCGGCAAGCGATTGGGCGTGAAGCGGTTTGCGGGGCAATATGTGACGGCGGGGAGCATTCTCGTCCGTCAACGTGGCACGACCTTCAAAGCTGGGCGGTATGTAGGGGTAGGCCGCGATTACACCCTCTATGCCAAGGTCGACGGCGTCGTCCAGTTCGCCACTGGACGTGGTGGCCGCAAATATATTCGGGTAGAACCTCAGGCCCAGGATACGACGTCACAGGTCTAATGTTCATCGATGAAGCGAAAATTTTTGTCGCCGCGGGACACGGCGGCCGTGGGTGTGTGAGCTTTCGCCGTGAGAAGTTTGTGCCGAAGGGGGGCCCCGACGGTGGCGATGGCGGCAAGGGAGGCGATGTCGTCCTGGTGGCGGATCGCAATTTGACCACCCTGCTGGATTTCCGCTATCGACGTCGCTATCAGGCTGGGCATGGTGAGCACGGACGTGGCAGTGACCAGACAGGGCGCGATGGCGCTCAATGCCTCATCCGCGTTCCTGTGGGTACCGTCGTGCGCGATGCCGACAGCGGCGACCTCTTAGTCGATCTCGTTGAACATGGGCAGCGCTACATAGCCGCGCATGGCGGGCGAGGAGGCAGGGGTAACGCCCGTTTTAAATCCCCGACGAACCAGGCGCCACGCTACGCCGAGCCCGGAGAAGCTGGCGAGGCGCGGTGGCTGACCTTCGAACTCAAGCTTCTGGCCGATGTTGGGCTGATCGGCCTGCCCAATGCGGGCAAGTCCACGTTGCTGTCGCGCATCTCAGCGGCGCGACCGAAGATCGCGGCATATCCCTTCACGACGCTGATCCCGCAACTGGGTATCGTACGGCTGCGCGATGAGCATACATGCGTGGTGGCTGATATTCCAGGCTTGATCGAAGGGGCTCACACGGGCAAAGGATTGGGGCATCAATTTCTCCGCCACATCGAGCGCACACGGCTCCTCCTCCATTTGGTGGACGTGGGCGTGATCGATGCCGACCCCGTCGCTAACTTTGAAGCCATCAACCATGAGCTCACCGCCTATGCCCCGGCGTTGGCGGAAAAACCGCAGCTGGTTGTCGCCACCAAAATCGATCTTCCATCCGCCAAACAGGCATGGGAACGTTTTCAGTCGGCTATGAGGTCGCGCGGTTTGCGCACCCTGGCTATTTCTGCAGTCACTGGCGAGGGGATTGGCACCCTGCTCGACGAACTTCACAAAGCGCTGATCTCCTGAGGAGCGTAATTCCATCGCACCCGTCTTGCGGAAGGACTTGGTTGCCAGTGCGAAGCGTATCGTGGTGAAGATTGGCAGTCGAGTGTTGACCTCAAAGGGCGAGGAGCTCGACTTTGAGGTGATCAACGAGCGAGTCGAGGAAATCTCCAATCTTGCCCATGCGGGCCGGGAGATCCTGATCGTCTCATCCGGCGCCATCGCCGCCGGTGTCAAAGAGCTGAGACTGCGCGACCTTCCACGCACCATCGCCCAGAAGCAAGCCGTCGCCGCTGTCGGACAAAGCCACCTGATCTGGGCCTATGAGCGTGCGTTCCGACACCATCGACAGCGCGTCGCTCAAGTATTGTTGACACACGAAGATGTACGGCATCGGGCCCGCTACCTCAATGCACGCAATACTCTCCTGACCCTTCTGCGCTTGGCGGCCATTCCGATCATCAACGAGAACGACACGGTCTCAGTGGCGGAGATCAAGTTCGGCGATAACGACACGCTCTCGGCCATGGTGGCGGATCTAGTGCAAGCGGACCTCCTGCTCATCCTCACTGATCTGGATGGACTCTACACGGCAGATCCACGCCTCGATGCTCAGGCTCGGTTGATCCCCGAAGTGCTCCGCGTTACGCCGGAGATCGAAGCGATGGGAGGAGCCTCGTCCTATGCCCTCGGGCGTGGCGGTATGTTGACGAAGCTTCAGGCCGCGAAGAAACTCGCGGCCAGCGGTATTCCGACGATCATCGCCAATGGTCTGCAGAGGGGAGTCATTACCGCCCTCCTGGCCGGTGAGCCGGTTGGAACGCTGTTCCACCCCGAAGGCCGCGGACTACGCGGACGCAAGCGCTGGATCGTCACCACTCTACGCCCACGCGGCGTCTTGACCGTCGATGACGGCGCCAAAACAGCGATCGTCGCCAGAGGTAAGAGCTTGCTGCCGTCCGGGATCGTGGAGGTCGCCGGTGAGTTCGAGTTTGGCGACCTGGTGCGGTGTTGTGACCGATCTGGGCACGAATTCGCCCGAGGACTGGTCAATTTTTCCGGCCGTGATCTCCAGATCATCAAGGGCTTGCACACTTCGAAGATCGAGGCCACCCTGGGTCATAAATATTACGATGAAGTCATCCATCGCGATAATTTGGTGATTTGGCATGAGCAAGGCATCTGCTGATAGGGGATCGGCCATGGCGGAGCAGACGACGGGAGAGGATCTTTCAGGGCTTGTTCAGAATCTCGTAGCACGGGCACAGATGGCAGCTCGTCAGATGGCAAACCTTTCGACGACCATCAAGAACGACGCGTTGAAGCGCATGGCCGAGGCCCTTGAAGCCGAAGAGGGAGCGCTCACGGCTGTCAATGCGCGCGATCTCGCGCGTGCTCGGGAAAACGGCTTGTCTTCGGCCATGATCGATCGCTTGCGCCTGACCCCCAAACGCATCGGGGATATGGCGTGCGGTTTACGGGAGATCGCCGCTCTCCCTGACCCCATCGGCGAAGTGACGCGGATGTGGCGTCGTCCGAATGGCCTGGAAATCGGCACGATGCGGGTGCCGCTTGGGGTGATCGCGTTTATCTATGAGTCGCGGCCCAACGTGACGGCCGATGCCGCAGGCCTGTGCTTGAAATCTGGTAACGCGGTGATCTTACGCGGTGGCTCGGAGGCGCTCCATTCCAACCTGGCGTTGCGCGAACTGTTGGCAAAAGCTGCGGCGGCCGCCGGTGTCCCCGAGGATGCGCTGCAGATGGTGCCGGTCACAGATCGCCGCGTGATCTTTGAATTGCTGAAACAGGATAAATACGTCGATCTCGTGGTGGCGCGCGGCGGTGAACAGTTTATTCGCACTGTCGTGGACCATTCGCGGATACCGGTCATCAAACACGATAAAGGGTTGTGTCATACCTACGTCGACGCCGAAGCTGACCTCCCTCTGGCAGCGAATGTCGCCTTCAACGCTAAAGTGCAGCGTCCAAGCGTGTGTAACGCTATGGAGACCTTGCTCGTCCACCGCGCCATCGCGGCGTGCTTCCTGCCGTCGTTTTGCGAGCGATTGCGTGGGGCGGGGGTGGAAATCCGCGGCTGCCCGGAAACGTGTGAACTCGTACCATGGGCGTCGGCCGCCACCGAAGCGGATTGGGAGACGGAGTATTTGGACCTGATCCTCTCGATCAAAATCGTGGGAAGCCTTGACGAGGCTCTCGAACATATTGCGCGCTATGGCTCCAGGCTGTCGGATAGCATCATCACCACCAATTATCACACCGCCAGGCGCTTCCTGCGGGAAGTCGATTCAGCGGCGGTCTTCATCAACGCTTCGACCCGGTTCACCGACGGCAATGAATTTGGCTTCGGCGCGGAACTCGGGATCAGCACGCAAAAACTCCATGTGCGCGGGCCTATGGGGCTTGAATCGTTGACCTCTTTGAAATACATCATCTATGGGGAGGGGCAGGTACGAACCTAGGCCGAAGAGCCTTCGACCGATCGGTGATGAGGAAACGACCGACTGATGGAGGGACACGGTGCGACTGGGTGTGATGGGAGGGACGTTCAATCCCATACATTACGGGCATCTGGTGGCTGCAAATGAGGTGCGCGAGGCATTTGCGTTGGAAAAAATCATCTTTGTGCCGGCGGCAGTCCCGCCGCACAAGGAACAGGCTGAGATCGTTGAGCCACGACACCGGCTCATGATGACGGTATTGGCCACAGTCTCAAACCCTCATTTCATGGTGTCTTCCGTTGAAGTCGATCGACCGGGAATCTCCTATTCTGTCGAAACCATTGCCGCGCTGAAGGCGCTTTACCCTGCTGCCCAAGAGTTCTACTTCATCCTCGGCATCGATGCCTTCATGGAGATCGCCTCGTGGCGACAACCGGACGTGGTGCTGAGAAGCTGTCATATCGTTGTTACCGCTCGACCTGGCTATCCCTTACTCGATCTCGCTACGACTACGCTCCAGCGGCTCTATGCGCTCTATCCGTGCTTAACCATTGAGCTTTCAGAAGGAACGCGGGCAGCCTCGATGCCTCAGGCGCGCATTCGTGGGACGCCATATGCGATTTTCTTCCAGGAAATCACGGCCCTTGATATCTCTTCAACACACATTCGTCAGCGCATTAAGCAGGGACAATCGATAACCTATCTCCTACCTGAAACGGTTGAAGCCTATATTCGTACATATCGTCTTTACCGTTGAGGAGGATCTATGAGTGAACTGAGTGCAGAGGAAAAAGCCGCCGTTTCAACGCAAGCGGCAACGGATAAGAAGGCTACGGACGTTGTCGTCCTCGACATGCGCCAGGCGTCTTCGTTTACCGATTACTTTCTCATTTGCACGGGCGGCTCCGAACGGCAAGTTCAATCCATTGCCGACGCCATCGACGAACAGATGAGTCGGCATGGCGTGGAGTCGTTAGGGGTCGAAGGTTATCAAGACGCGCACTGGATCTTGATGGACTATGGAGACGTCGTGGTGCACGTTTTTTCACAGGACACACGCGATTTTTACGATCTCGAGCAGTTATGGTCCAACGCGCCAAAGATCGAGATCAGCCGTACTGTGCTCGCACAGGTGACGGGGTTTCATGACGCATCTGTAGGCTGAGGTTGGCCCGTTTCCCCGCCGCTCATCTGGGTTCGACGGCCGGGAAACTTTTTGATCAGTAAAGAGGCGAGGGCAGATCGCCCTCGTAGGGGTGCCTGTCATGCTCGCCTTCATCACCAGCATAGAGCATGCAGGGAATACCCCCGCTCGGGTGAGCGAAGGAGGGTGTCACGTGAAGGCACAGGACTTGGAGAACTTCAAGCGCAAGCTCTTGGAGATGCGACGCGACCTTTTAGGTCAGGTGGAACGAAATAAGTTGTACAGCAAAGAAATCGGGGAAGATGGCATTCCCGACAGCGGTGACGTGGCAGCCTATTCCTACTCGAAAGAAGTGTTGATGGGATTGGGGGAGAACGAGCGCACCAAACTGCGCCTCGTCGAGGAAGCGTTGGCGAAGATCGATGAGGGGGTGTATGGCGTGTGTGAACGCTGCGAGAACTCGATCCCCGTCAAACGCCTCGACCTCTTACCTTTCACCCGCTACTGCGTGCAGTGCCAAAGCGAGCTCGAAAAGGAGAGCGCTGCCCTCTAAAACAATTCCAGCTGTAGGAGTTCCTCGGTGGGAGGCCGTTCTGGGTAATCGCCGGTGAAGCAAGCGGTGCAGAAGCGGTGGCCATCCGGCGCCACGGTTTGTAGAAGCCCCTTTAAGCTGAGGTAAGCCAAACTGTCGGCGCCCAGAAAGTCACGGATTTCCTCGACCGATTGATTCGCGGCGATCAACTCCCGCTTTGACGGCGTGTCGATGCCATAAAAGCAGGGGCTAATGCTCGGGGGCGAGCTAATTCGCATATGGACTTCCTTAGCCCCTGCATTCTTCAACATCGTCACGATCTTCTGTCCTGTCGTCCCTCGTACGATCGAATCATCCACGACCACAACGCGTTTGCCCCGGAGAAAATGTTTCACCGGGTTCAATTTGACCTTCGCGCCGAAATGGCGAATGGCCTGCTGCGGCTCGATGAAGGTGCGTCCCACATAGTGATTGCGGATCAGCCCCATTTCGAAGGGGATGCCAGCCTCTTCGGCATAGCCGAGGGCGGCGGGCACACCTGAATCCGGGACTGGAATGACGACGTCCGCCTCAACAGGGGCTTCGCGTGCGAGTTGCCTGCCCAGGGCTTTCCGAATCGGATAGACATTCTTCTCGAAGACCATGCTATCTGGGCGCGCGAAATAGATGAACTCGAAAATGCAGAACGCCTGGCGCATTTGAGGAAATGGGTGGAAAAATTCTACGTCATCGTCGTGAATCACGACCATCTCCCCGGGGACGACGTCGCGGACATATTCGGCGCCGATCAGATCTAATGCGCATGTTTCCGACGCCAGGATGTAGGTGGAGCCATCGAGTTGGCCGAGCACTAACGGCCGGAATCCGAAAGGATCGCGGACGCCGATCATCTCCTGCTCGGTCATCAGGAGCAATGAATAGGCGCCGCGCACGTGGCGGAGCGCATCAACGACTTGGTCAGCAAAACGGCTCTCCGTCGAGCGAGCGATCAGATGGACGATCACTTCGGTATCGGTGGTCGAACGGAAAATCGCCCCCTGCTGCTCCAGCTCTTTGCGAATCTCCGCCGCATTCACCAAGTTGCCATTGTGTGCCAGGGCCAGTGCACCGCCCGCATAGCTGATGACGATCGGCTGCGCATTGCGCAGCAGGCTGGAGCCAGTGGTGGAGTATCGATTGTGTCCAATCGCCATCGAGCCCGGGAGACGGGCCAGCCGCCGTTCGTTGAACACATCCGCTACCAACCCCATGCCCACTTCGGCGTGGAGGGTTTGACCGTCTGACGACACGATGCCGGCGCTCTCCTGCCCGCGGTGCTGCAGGGCATACAGCCCGAGATAGGTCAGTTTGGCAGCTTCGGGGTGTCGATAAACGCCGAACAGCCCACACTTCTCGCCAAAATCATCAGCCATGGTCCCCCCCTACGTTGGCGATCGCTGTGGAGACGTGATTGATCATGTGAGATCTCGTCATCGCCTGCCCTTCCCCACGTCTCAATCGGGCAGCACGAACCATGGCGAAACCTCCCGTTGCGAGGCAACGCTCAAGCGCGTTCGTCGCGCCACCAGGACTTCCATGACGGTCAAGCGCGCCAAATCAGGCAGATTATTGATTTCGCTCAGGTGCGCCAACACGACTTGTTCCAGCTCGTCGTGCATGACGTCGCTCAGCAGTTGGCTCGATTGATGGTTGGAGAGATGCCCCGCTTTGCCGCCGATGCGCTGCTTCAACGCCCATGGGTACGGTCCAGCTTTGAGCATGGCCTCATCATGGTTGGCTTCGATGACCAGGAGATGACAGCCTTTGATGCGTTCGCGTACTAATTGACTAGGATACCCTAAATCCGTCACGATGGCTAGAGTTCGTTGCCTCCAGGAGAGGCGAAACGCGACTGGATCCTCGGCGTCATGGGGTAGCGAAAAGGGAAGGATGACCACATCTTTCAGCGTAAAAGCTGCCCCTGTTGGAAATGATCGTAGATCCTCGACGGCCCCGACGATGTGTTGCGCGCGTTGCCACGTGCCAGGATTCACATACAGCGGAAGCTTAAAGCGACGCGCCAGCGCCCCCGCTCCTTGAATATGATCGCTATGCTCGTGTGAGATGAGCACGCCGTCCAGTCCTTCGGGGGAACGATTGATGCGATGAAGGCGCCGCACGATTTCACGAGCGCTCAGGCCGGCATCGATGAGAAGACGGGTCTCCGGAGACTCGATGTATGTGCAGTTACCTTTGCTCCCACTACCGAGCACACAGACCCTTAGCGCATCCTGGACTAGATTCACTGGCGCAGCCTCGTGTGTGGGGCCCTCTCAGAGCAGGCCTGCATCGCGAAAGCTCACATATCCAGGCTTTCCGGCACCGATGATGACGTGATCGAGCACGCCGATTCCCACCAGGCGTCCGACCTCGGCCAACCGCTGCGTGAGGTCTTTATCTTCAGGGCTTGGCGTGGGGTCGCCGCTGGGATGATTATGGACGAAGATAACGGCGGCGGCCGAGTCTTTAATGGCCGGGAGAAACGCCTCCCGCGGGTGGACCAAGCTGGCCGAGAGACTGCCTTCGGAGACGGTAACATCCTTTTGCACGTAATGTTTGGTATCCAGCAAAATCACTTTGAAGATCTCTTTGCGCAGATGCTGCAGACGCGGCTGATAATGGGCGACGACATCCTGGGGACCGGTGATTTTGACCTTCCGCTGTGAGGGCTCACTCAAGAGCCGTTTGCCGAGTTCTAACGCCGCTTTGATGGTGGTCGCTTTGGCAGGACCGATGCCCTTCGTCCGACAGAGTTCGCTGACGCTGGAGGCATCGAGGGCCCGCAAGCTTCCAAATGTCTGCATCAGGTTGCGCGCCAGATCCAACGCGCTCTGGCCTGTAGAGGCATCGCCGGTGGCGAGCACGATGGCCAGCAGTTGGGCCTCGGAGAGCGACTCGGCTCCGAACTTGGTTAACCGTTCGCGCGGTCGTTCGTCTTCTGGCCAATCCTTAATCGCCCGCTGGTAGCTCGTCATCGATAGAGACTACCCTTCTTCCCATCTCTGCGCCGATCCCATCGCTGCTATGACGCGGTTAAGCCAACTTAGCTTTGAAATACTCGACGGTGGCCATGAGTCCGGCGCGAAACTCAACCTTGGGCTCCCATCCGCAGAGCTGCCTGGCACGGGTGATGTCAGGCTGGCGGCGCTTCGGATCATCTTGCGGCAGCGGATGAAAGATGATCTTACTCTGGCTGCCCGTCAGTCGAATGATCTCTTGGGCAAGTTCGAGGATGGTGAGTTCTTGGGGGTTTCCCAGGTTGACCGGGCGTGATTCGCCGGATATCAGGACGCGGTAAATCCCCTCGACGAGATCGGAGATGTAGCAGAAGCTACGTGTTTGCGAGCCATCGCCGAAGACGGTGATATCCTCGCCGCGCAGTGCCTGGCAGATAAAACTGGGGATAGCCCGGCCATCTTCCAGGCGCATGCGTGGCCCGTACGTGTTGAAGATCCGTACGATGCGGGTGTCCACGCCATGCACCCGATGATAGGCCATGGTCATCGCCTCGGCAAAGCGTTTGGCCTCATCGTACACACCCCGCGGGCCGATGGGATTGACGTTACCCCAGTACTCTTCGTGTTGGGGGTGGATGAGGGGGTCGCCGTAGACCTCCGAAGTTGAAGCGAGCAAAAACGTGGCGTTCTTGGCTTTCGCCAAGCCGAGAGCCTTGTGGGTGCCAAGAGAGCCGACTTTGAGGGTTTGGATCGGCAGCTTCTCATAATCGATGGGGCTGGCAGGTGACGCGAAATGTAAGAGATAATCGAGTTCTCCCTCGACGTAGATATAATTGGTGACATCGTGTTTGATAAACAGGAAATTCTGATTGCGGATGTGGGCGATGTTCGAAATATCACCGGTCAGCAGGTTATCCATGCAAATCACCTCATGGCCCAGTCGCAGGAAATGGTCACAGAGGTGCGACCCGATGAATCCTGCTCCACCGGTGATGAGTATGCGTGGCATGATTTCATCCTTTATACATGGACATTGAATGCCGCCTACCCAGCGCACAGAAGCTCGCCATCGGCACTGTGACCTCCGCCGACCCTTCAGGGTCGCACCGGTTTGCGCCCCGGTCGCCCAATGCTGAAGTAGTCAAAGCCCGCGGTCACCATGCGTTCGATATTATAGATATTACGGCCGTCGAAGATGAGCGGGCGCTTCATGAGTTTCCGCAGCTTTTCCATATCCAGCAATTTGAACTCGCGCCATTCGGTGACGATGACCAAGGCATCGGCTTCTTCAGCCGTTTGATAGGCGCTCTGGCAGTATACAACGTCGGGGAAGGTGCGTTTGGCGTTTTCAATCGCCGCTGGGTCATAGGCTTTGATTTGCGCTCCGGCGTTGAGTAATTTCTGAATGATCTCGATGGATTTCGCCTCGCGCATATCGTCGGTGTTGGGTTTGAACGCCAAGCCGAGCACCCCGATGGTCTTGCCTTCGAGCTCGCCGAGGCCGCGTCGGATGACCTCCACAAAATGCTCGACACGGTCGCGATTGATGTCCAATACCGCCTTCAGGAGATGAAAATCGGTGCCGAATTGGGCCGCGGTATGAATCAACGATTCGACATCTTTGGGGAAGCAGGAGCCGCCGAAGCCGAGGCCAGCGCTGAGGAAATCGGGGGCGATCCGTGGGTCGAATCCCATGCCACGGGCAACGTCGTCCACGTTTGCCCCGCACGCCTCGCAAATATTGGCGATGGCATTGATGAAGGAAATCTTCGTGGCCAGGAAGGCGTTGGAGGCGTATTTGATCATCTCGGCGCTATGGACATCGGTGATGAGCATGGGCCGTCCCAGCGTGGCGTACAGTTCAAGCAGCTTCATGGCGACATGCTTGCTGGGAGCACCGATGACGATGCGATCGGGTGTCAAGGCATCCTGAACGGCCGAGCCTTCGCGCAAGAACTCGGGGTTTGAGACCACATCGAAGTCGACGTCACGGCGGCGGTTCTGCTCGATGATCTCGCGCACCAGGTCGCCGGTGCCTACGGGGACGGTGCTTTTATTGACGATGACGGTGTATCGGCGCAGATAGCGAGCGATGCCGCGCGCCGCCGCCTCTACTTGGGAGAGATCGGTCTCACCATTTTCTTGAGGGGGGGTTCCCACGCAAATGAAGATGATCTCGGCTTTATCCATACCGACTTCCAGGCTGGTGGTGAACGACAGTCGACGGTCAGCAAGGTTGCGCTGCACCATTTCCTGAAGGCCGGGCTCATAGATCGGCATCACGCCATTGGTCAATTGACGGATCTTCTCCTCCACCACATCGACGCAGACGACCTCATTGCCGAGATCAGCGAAGACGGCCCCCGTCACCAACCCCACATAGCCACATCCGATGACGCAAATATTCATCGTTATGCTCTCCTTTGGCGAAAATATGCTAATGTTCGCTGCAAACCTACGCGGAAGGGGGTGAGCGGTTGATAACCAAGCATCCGTTGCGCCTTTGAGATGTCGGCCAACGAATGTCGGACATCCCCGGCACGGGGGGCCTCGAACTCAGGGGTCACCGCCTGGCCTGAGCACTCCGCCAATACATCTAACAGCGTCAGCAGATCGACGCTCTCGCCACAGGCGATATTGAATACCTCACCTGCCACGCCAGGCGCTCGCATGGCAAGGAGATTCGCCTGCACGACGTTATCGATAAAGGTAAAATCGCGGGATTGTTTGCCATCGCCGAAAATGACCGGGGAGCGATGCTGCAGGAGGGCATCGATGAAGCGTGGCACCACGGCGGCATACTGCGACCGGGGGTCTTGGCGCGGGCCAAACACATTGAAATACCGTAAGGCAACGGTTTCCAAGCCGTACACTTGCGTGAAAGCCCGGCAATAGCCTTCCGCCGCTAACTTGGAAACGGCATACGGCGACAGCGGATTCGTCGGCATGTCTTCGATTTTAGGGAGGGTGGGCGAGTCGCCATAGACTGAAGATGACGAGGCATAGACGACTCGTTTTACGCGGGCGTCGCGGGCGGCCACGAGGACATTCAATGTGCCCTCAACATTGACGAGGTTTGAGCTAATCGGATCTTCGACGGAGCGTTGGACCGACGGCAGCGCCGCCTGGTGCAGCACATAATCAACACCCCGCATGGCTTCGTCGACGGTGCGACGGTCGGTGATATCCCCCTCGATCAACGTGAATCGGTCGCGACCGCTGGATTGCTGGAGCACTTCCTGGAGATTTTCACGGCGCCCACTAGATAAATTGTCGAGGACCCGGACCGTGGCCTCTGTCTGTAGTAAAACCTCGACGAGATGGGAGCCGATGAAGCCACTCCCCCCAGTAACCAGCACACATACGGCCATAGCGTCGATCCTCGTCGATGAGAACCTTCCGGATGCCGGTCCCGCTTTGCTGGTGCGTACAGGATCGCCTCGGAGCCATCACATTATCACTTACAACGCGGCGCTGGGCAGTCAACGGCCGTTGGCGGCCTCACAATTTGATAATCTTCCCACGTCCCGGCTGGAGGTGTTTCATGACGTTGCGTGTATCGAGAATCAGCTGCGCCTCGGATGCCACCCAGTCATAATCCACCGCGTCGTGATCGGTGGTGATGATCACACAATCGGCGCTCTGCACGACCTCTTTGGTCAAGGGGACGTGAGGGGCACCATCGAGACTGCCAAGATCCGCTACATATGCATCATAAAAGCTTACAGTCGCCCCTTTTCTTTGCAAAATCTTCATGATATCAAGCGCTGGTGATTCCCGCAAGTCGCTCGTATTACGCTTATAGGTGACGCCAAGGAGGAGAATATTCGAACCGTTCACGCTTTTGCGTTCTTCATTCAACGCATCAACGACTTTAGCGACGACATACCAGGGCATACTGGTATTGATTTCCGCTGCCAATTCAATAAAGCGCGCTTTGTAATCTAATGTCTTGAGCTTCCAAGCCAGATAGTAAGGGTCCACAGGGATGCAATGCCCGCCCAACCCCGGTCCAGGGTAAAACGGCATGAAGCCAAAAGGCTTAGTCGCTGCGGCCTCGATGACTTCCCATACATCGATTTTGAGCCGATCGCACATCAAGGCGACCTCGTTCACGAGACCGATATTCACAGCGCGGAAGGTGTTTTCCAGGAGCTTGACCATCTCCGCGGTTCTGGCTGAACTGACAGAAACCACACACTCGACCGCGGTCTCGTATAGCGCTTTGGCGACGCGGGCACACTGCGGTGTCACGCCCCCGATGATCTTTGGCGTATTATGCGTCCGGTACTGCACGTTCCCCGGGTCAATGCGCTCGGGCGAGAAGGCCAAAAAGAATTCGCCTCCGACCTTTAACCCCGTGTGTTGCAACTCTGGAAGGATCACTTCCTCAGTGGTGCCTGGATAGGTGGTGCTTTCAAGAACGATCAACTGGCCTGGGTGCAAATACCGCACGATCTCCCGGGTGGCGGCTGCGATATAAGAGATATCGGGATCTTTCGTCTTGCTGAGGGGCGTGGGCACGCAGATGCTCACCGTATCGAGTTCTTTCAGCAGAGAGTAGTCCTCGACCACGATGAGCTTGCCATCCGCGATCAAACCTTTGACCTCGTAGGGCTTTACATCTTGCACATAGCTCTCTCCAGCGCGTAGCCGCGTCACTTTCTCCGAGTCGATTTCGATCCCCGTGACCTGTAGATCCGCTTTGGCGAATTCAACCGCCAAGGAAAGGCCAACGTACCCTAAACCGATCACGCCGACTCGCGCGGTCCGATCCTTTATCCTGCCGACTAGGGCGTCAGCCCATTCCCGTCCCTCAGTACTAGACATCTCACACGTCCTTTCTATAGGCTACCTCTTATCGCAAACACCCTCTTCTCCCCGCGTCTCCAGTTCACTTGGCAGCGAAATATCGGCGAGTCTCTCACGGCTAATTTACCTCTATCGCTGGCAAACCGCAGCACGAAGCTTCCGGCTACAAGACCGTAGATGATCTTGAGATGAGACGGATTTCGAACGCTTCAATGGAGGTCTAAAGGCAGAGAATTCCGTCTGGTGCAGATATACGGAAATGGCTCTATCCATCGAACTCACTGGGTGACGGCAAGAAATGTATAGGCTTCCTTACCAACCGCAGGTCATACGCTCATTTCGAGCATCATCCTAAGGCCGCCACCTAGAGAGGCCTTGACATCCGAGGTTGGGCCAGGCCCGACGATGCTTAACTATCAACCATCTCTCGCAGTTCTTTACCAGCCTTAAAAAAGGGGACTTTCTTGGGGGGGATGTAGACACTCTGTCCCGTCTTAGGATTGCGGCCATCCCTGGATTGGCGCCGACGGACGCGAAAACTGCCGAATCCACGCAATTCGACCTTGTCCCCTTGGGTTAAGGCATCGGTAATGCTCGTAAAGAGCGTGTTGACGATGATTTCCGTTTGTTTTTTCGTCAGCTTAATACGATCTGACACGCGCTCGACCAATTCAGCTTTAGTCACGAGGTCTGTCCCTCCTGTGGCAGCGTTTCCGCGCCCTGTTGTCAATGCATCCAGCGATACTGGACCACAGCGTCCATGGCGGATAACGACTGCAAGGTCAAAGCGCCGGGTAGCTTTTCCAGCACGAATTTCAGCCACCACAACGAGTCTCTTTCCTGCTCCACGACTTTCGCTTTGCCGATGATTCCAAGCACGGATGTCACGTATGCTACCGCTTCCTGCAAGGCCCCCAATTCATCGACGAGGTTCAGCTCTTTAGCCTGTCGCCCGGTGTAGATCCTGCCATCGGCGATCTGCAGCACCTGAGGGACAGGCAAATGGCGGTCCTGAGCCACCGTTTCGACAAATTGTTGGTAGATGTCGTCCACGAGGGTTTGGAAGACCTGCCGGTCTTCAGGGCGAAGGGGACGGGTAGGATTGCCGCTATCTTTAAAGGGTCCACTCGTGATAGCCGTGGAAGAAATGCCGACTTTCTGGAGGAGTTCCTCAACATTCGCGAGCTGGACGATGACGCCGATACTGCCGGTGATGGTGCCCGGATTGGCAAAGATGCGTTCGGCGGCACAGGCGACATAGTAGCCACCTGAGGCGGCTAAACTCCCCAACGATGCTACCACAAGCTTTCCGTCGTCACGCAAGCGCTTGACGGCCGCATAGATTTCTTGCGACGAGGCAACTCCGCCGCCTGGGCTATCGATCCGCAAGACCATCGCTTTGATGGTCGGATCCTCCCCGTATTTCTCGAGCTGGCGCACCGTCTTCTCAGCAAGTTCGCTTGAAATAATGCCCTCAATGGAAACGATAGCGATTTTGGTGCCACTATCAGCAACGCCAGCATCGCCCGAGAGCAGCCAAATCAGTGCTAAGGCCAGCAGGAAAAACGTCAGCAACATCAATCCAGTACCCACCATCCCCCAGACGATAGGGCGGCGGTCTGTTTGCATAACGATCTCCCTGCGATTTCAGTCTTATCGACGGCCTTGCACCGCCCCGCCGACGGTCACCCTACTCCCCATCTTCGACGGCAGTGGGATCTCCTCCCTCCTCTTGGTAGGCTTTGAGGCTGAGGCCGATCTTCCGTCCTGCGGGATCGACCTTGAGGATTTTAACCCAGACTTCTTGATCGACCTGGACGACATCGGCGGGGTTCGCCACGCGATCACGGCTGAGTTCGGAGATGTGAATGAGTCCTTCGACCCCTTCCTCTAGCTCAACGAAGGCGCCGAAGTTGGTGAGCTTCACCACCCGTCCCTTGACGTTCTGGCCTACGTGATATTTGCCCGCCACACCCTCCCAGGGATCAGGGGTCAGCTGCTTAATGCCCAGGGAGAGCCGCTCGTTCTCCTTATCGATGCTCAGCACTTTCGCCGTAACCTTTTGGCCCTTCTTTAAGACATCGGAGGGGTGCCGAATGCGCTGGCTCCAGGAAAGATCGGAGATGTGAATCAAGCCATCGATGCCCTCCTCCAACGTCACGAAGGCCCCGAAATCGGTGAGATTGCGCACCTTGCCCTCGACGATCGTCCCGACGGGGTAGCGCTCGTCAGCCGTGGCCCACGGGCTGGGCTCCATTTGCTTCATGCCGAGCGAGATGCGCTTCTTCTCCTTATCGACGCTGAGGACAACCGCTTCGACGATATCCCCGATGTTGACGATCTTCGACGGATGTTTAACGCGCTTGGTCCAGGACATCTGAGAGACGTGCACCAAGCCTTCTACGCCCTGCTCGAGCTCGACGAAGGCCCCGTAATCGGTGATGCTGACGACCTTCCCGCGCACGTGCGTGCCTTCGGGGTATTTCTTATCGACGTCGGTCCACGGATCAGGGGTGATCTGTTTCAGCCCCAAGGAGATCCGTTCATTCTCCCGATCGTATTTCAGGACCATCACTTTGATCTTGTCGCCGACGGAGAACAGCTCCGACGGGTGCCCAGTTCGTCCCCACGACATATCGGTGATGTGCAGCAGACCATCGATGCCGCCCAAATCGACGAACGCGCCGTATTCGGTGATATTCTTGACCACCCCCTCGACGACCTGCCCTTCTTGGAGGTTGGCTAAGGTCTCTTGCTTCGCTTTCTCACGTTCCTTCTCGAGCAGGAGGCGCCGTGACAGCACGATGTTGCCACGCCGCCGATTGAGCTTGATGATCTTCATGGGGAAGCGTTGGCCGATGAGCTTGTCGAGGTTCCTTACTGGTCGGAGATCGACCTGCGAGCCCGGCAGGAAGGCTTTCAGCCCGATATCCACCATGAGGCCACCTTTGATGCGGCCGATGATCTCCCCCTCGACCACGCCGTCAGAGTCATAGACGTGGCTGATCTCATCCCAAACTTTGATCTTGTTGGCCTTCTCTTTCGAGAGGACCACCAGCCCCTCGCTGTCCTCTTTGCTTTCGAGGAGGACATCCACTTCATCGCCAACCTTCAGATCCTTCGCCCCCTCCTTGAATTCACTGAGCGGGATGAGCCCCTCCGATTTATAGCCCACATCGACCAACACCGAATCGCGCTCGATCTGCACGACTCGCCCCTTGACGATTTCACCCTCTTGGATGTGCTCGAGGCTTTCCCGGTATAATTCCTCCATGTCCACGTTTTCGTCATCGCCGGGCTTTCCTACGCCGAACTCCATCTCAGCTGGGGTGCTTCTTCCCACCGCGGCTTCCTGCTCGGCGTCAAACCCGCCGATCTCGCCCTGGCTCGATGCATCTTGTGGGATCTTGTGTTCATCCGTCATACAAACCACGTCCTCCTTATCACCGTGCATGCGGTCTCTTTTGGGCATCTCGTTCCCCGGCGGGATCAGGAGAGCGGAAGGAGACGCCGAAAAATTTCACCTTATCTACCATAAGCGCGAAGACCTCGTCAATGGATAAATTCGTCGTATCGATGTAGTATGCCTCCTCTGGCACCCGCAATGGGGAAGCTCGGCGCGTGCGATCTTCGTGGTCGCGGTGCCGGATCGCCCCGATCACCTCTTCTAGGGATACCGCTTCGCCGCGCTGCTGGAGCTCCAACCATCGCCGCCGCCCGCGGGCTTCAGGGCTCGCATCCAGATAGAACTTGATATCGGCATCCGGGAACACCACGGTGCCGATATCTCGGCCATCCATCACAAGACCGCCCGCCCTTCCAAGGTCGCGCTGCTTTTCGACCAGCACAGCGCGCACTCGCGGCAAGGTGGCGATGCGCGAAGCACCTTCGCCGGCGACCTGCGACCGAATCGCTTGCGAGACATCGCAGCCATTGACCTGGATCACAAGCTGCCCATCATGCCAGGAGAAGGCAAAGCTCAGTTGCCGACAAAGACAGGTTAGGGCGGCTTCATCGGTCCAAGGGATACCCTTCTGCGCGGCATACAGCGCCACGGCGCGATACATCGCTCCCGAATCAATATAGCGCCAACCGAACTGCTGTGCTAAGCGCCGGGCGAGCGTGCTCTTCCCCGCCCCGGCAGGGCCATCGATGGTCACGATCGGACCCATTGGCCGACAGGGCCTCGGCGTCGGCTGGGGGGTCGCCGCTCGTTCGAGGATGTTGCCTTCCATCGCCTCTCCCCATGGTTCCGGGTTTCCTGCGTGATGGGGGTCATATCATAGCCAGGCACGCACAGGGCTGCAAGCCATTTTTCGGGTTACATCGCAGAGGTTGGCGTACCTTTCAGAGCGGAGTCACGCCGCAAGAGATCGCGCAGGGAGGCGCCGATTACCCACAATGAGCCAGCGCCAAAGGCGATCGTGATGAAGAAATTGCCGGCGTGCATGACGAGCGCGACGCTCAAGGCCGACTCTGCGGTAATCCCCCAGAGGGTGAGACAGGCAACGCTGGCGGCATGGTATGTCCCCACAAAGCCAGGCGACGAAGGGATCATGACGGCAAACGCCTGAAAGACGAGCAAGAGAAAGCCCACGCTCAGGGGCAGATGCAGATCGAAGGCCAGCACGACGAGAAAGTTATACAAGCCAAACGCGATCCAGAGGATGAGCGAGGTGATGATGAGGTGAGGGAGGAAATCCCGCCCGCCTAAGGTTTGTAGGCCGTCGCTGAACGAGCTGAGAAAGTAGACCAATCCATCTACCCACCGACCGGGCAACACTCTCGCAAGACGTTGAACCCCGCGGAGGACGCGGTCTCGGGCATGGTGGAGGCAGAGCAGGAAGCCGAGCACCCCCAAATAGAAAGCCAAGGTGAGGAGGCCTCCCCAGCGCATCGCGCGTGCCCAAGTCCGATCCAGAGGCAACGGAGCAACCAATAAGAGGACGCCGAAAATGAACAGAATCGTAAACCCATCCAAAAGACGCTCGACGATCACCGTGGCAAACGAGGCGCTCGTATCGATGCGTTCACGTTGGCCGATGACCACCGCCCGCACGATCTCCCCGAGGCGGGCCGGAAAAATCATGTTCGCCATCATGCCAATCGAGGTCGCCGTTACCAAATTGCCAAAGCCCACCGTCTTCAGCGGCTTAAGGATGTAATGCCAACGCCAAGAACGCAAGGCCAGAGTGCTGGCCAAAAGGGCGCTGGCGAAAGCGAGAAGCGGGAGGTTGACAGAAGTGAGAGCCCCCCAGAGACGCCCATAATCGACCCTCGAGAACAGATAGACGACCAACGCTAGGCTGATGCCAATACCGATCCAGAGATGGCCATGTTTCACGGAGTTCCTCGCCTATGTGGTTTGACGGAGTTCCTCGCCTATGTGGTTTGTGGGAGACCACCTTACACCGAAGGCTTAACCGTCGTCTGGAGGCGGTGAGCAGCGAGCAGACGATGCGCAGTCGCGACGTCCTGACGGATCTGTTCAACGAGGGCGGCCACGGAGGGGAATGTCTGTTCATCACGGATCTTTTTCACAAAATAGACTTCCACAACCTCACCATAAAGTTGTGACGCAAAGTCGAACAGATGGATTTCCAGGCTCAATTGCGAGCGGCCAAACGTAGGGTTGAAGCCGATATTTGCCACCCCGTCGTAGCGCTGACCTCGCCATTCAACGTGGACGGCATAGACCCCACGAGCCGGGATGACTTCATAGGTTGAACGGACGTTGGCGGTCGGGAACCCCAACTCACGCCCCTTCTGGTATCCCTCGACCACGGTGCCGACGAGCGAGTACAGCCTTCCTAACAGGAGGGCCGCCTCATCCACCCGGCCTTGCTGAATCCACTGACGAATGTTGGAGCTACTAACGACACGTCCCTGCACCGTGATGGGGTTGATGATATGCACCTCAAAGCCATGGCGCTCTCCGAGTTCCTGCAACAGCGTGGTGGTGCCGCGGCGTCCCTTCCCAAAAGCGAAGTCATACCCCACATAGATCTCTCGCATCCCCAGGGTGCCAAGCAACAGGTCCTCAACGAAAGCACTCGGGCTGAGACTCGCAAGCTCAAGCGTGAAGGGCAAACACACGACAAAGTCGACCTGACATGCCTCCATCAAGGAGAGTTTCTTTGGTGTCGGCGTAAGCAGCGGCGGGCAACGCTCGGGAGCCAGAATTTTCAAAGGATGAGGATCGAACGTGAGGACGATCGCGGTGCCGCCAACCTGCCGACCACGTTCGGTGAGCAGGCGAAAGATCGCTTGATGACCCAGATGAACCCCATCGAAATTGCCGATGGTGAGCACCGGTGTAGGGAGAGCAGTTGGGAAGTCGCCAAGATCGGTGATCACACGCATCGCCACCATGCCCTGGAATATCGGTATTATTAGCCATTCCGGGAGTTTCACCTTAGCATTGGCCTGGCAATCGTGCAAGAGAAAACTCGACATCGAGGG
>Ga0209172_10001779_pt1 | contig 42607 bp, 39 predicted proteins | sample LarsenN4metaG_FD_184113 | JGI IMG/M metagenome (GOLD analysis project Ga0209172, IMG submission 184113) | Hot spring sediment bacterial and archeal communities from British Columbia, Canada, to study Microbial Dark Matter (Phase II) - Larsen... ... | reverse complement strand
CGGCTCGCGGAGGGGCTGGAGGCCCCGCTCGATGCGCGCCGGAACCGCCGTGCCCCCGCAGGACGGACAGGAATGCAGGCCCTCGTGGAGGGACCTCCCGCAGCCCGAACAACGCGCCATGGTTCATGTTAGCACGAGAGAAGACAGACGAGAAAAGAAAAACGTCAGACGTTGGACGCGAAACGGGAGCGAAATCCGCGGGGCGGGCGGCCTCCTGGCTTCCTTTCAGGATGTGGCCCCCCGCGATGGGCTTTCACCGCGTGGCGCGGAGACGCCGAAATGGACTCCCTAAGGGCCTTCCCCGCCTCCCCTACTTGCCTACTTACCTACTCACCTACTCACCTACTCACTTACTCGCTTACTCAGCTACTCCCCTGCCGTCTCCCCAACTCCCCAGCCAAACCGGCGGCTACTCCAGGGTCTGACCCTCGTCGAGGTAGAAGAGGTCGTGATCTCGGTTGTAGCCGAAGATCTCGGCGTAACGCCCCCAGGCCACGAGGGCGTGAAACTGCTGGTCGGGATTGGTCTTGGGAAGGATGCGGGCGAGTTCGTCGAGAAGGTCCTTTCTGGACATCCGGTGGTCTTCCTCGCCCTCGAGCATTTTCTTGAAGTACTCAAAGATGGGGATCTTGAGCATGCGCTCCTTGAGGAGCGCCTTGATGGCGTTCTGGTCGCCGGCGTTGATCCGGCGCCCGGCGTCCAGCAGCTCCACGTCGCCCCCCGGAGTCGTCACCAGGCCCAGCAGTTCGGCGCCCCGGATGACCTCCACGAGGTCGCTCGATTCGTAGTGCAGTTCCCGGGCGAGCTTGTAGATGTCCTCCTTGCCGCCGTGGTCCTCCAGGATTTCCAGGAGGCCCAGGACTTTGCTGATTTCGGATTGGGGCAGTGGGTCCACGTCCATGTTCCGGCTCCTTCAGGCGATCTTCTCGAAAACCCGGTCCACGAAATCGGCGAAGTGCGAGTCGCGCCGGTTCCGGGGACGCGGCAGGTCCACGGGCCGATCCTCCACGAGGCGGCCCGGGTGCCCGTTGAAGATGAGGATGCGATCGGCGAGTTCCACGGCTTCCTCGATGATGTGGGTGACCATGATGAGGGTGTTCACGGGGATTTCGCGGTCCTTCCAGAGGTCGATGACCTCCTCGCGCAGGGAGGCCGCGGTGAGGGCGTCCAGGGAGGAGAAAGGCTCGTCCATGAGGAGGATCACGGGCTCCAGGGCCAGGGCCCGGGCGAGGCCGACCCTCTGCTTCATCCCGCCCGAGAGCTCGCGGGGGTAGGCCTCTTCGAAGCCGTCCAGGCCCACCTTGTCCAGGTAGAAAACGGCCCGGCGGCGCCTCTCCTTCGGTGGAACCCCCCTGGGCTCCATGCCCAGCTCCACGTTTTGCACGACCGTGAGCCAGGGCAGGAGGGCGAAGGACTGGAAGACCATGGCCAGCTCGGTGTTGACGCCGACGACTTCCCGGCCCTTGTAGGTCACCACGCCCGCCGTGGGGCGGATGAGCCCGTGGATGACGCGCATGAGCGTGCTCTTGCCGCAACCCGAGGGCCCCACGATGGCGGCGAACTCCCCTTCCGCCAGCGAAAAGGAGACGTCCTCGAAAGCCGGGAGCATGCCCTTGGCGTACGGGAAGGCGTGGGTCACGTTGGTCAGTTCCAGGAGATTCCCCATGGCCGAGTCACTCTAACACAGTCAGGCTCATAGTTCTACGCGGAAGCGCTCGGAAGCGAAGGTGTAGAGGCGCCTCCAGAAGAAATGGTTCATCAGGACGATCACCGTCACCATCGTGAGGAGCGCCAGGACCATGAGACGCACGTCCCCCAGTTCGTAGGTGGCCCGGTCGAGGGCCGCTCCGATGCCCGTGACCGTGTGGACCTCGTGGGCGTACTTGAAGTACTCGGAGACGATGAGGGCGTTCCACCCCCCGCCCCAGCCCGTGACGCTCCCCGTGATGAGGGCCGGCAGGATGGCGGGAAAGGTGAGGCTCCGGAAGGTCTGCCAGCGGGTCAGGCCCAGGGAGAGGGCCGCCTCCTTCAGCTCCCTGGGGATGCCGTCCACCCCCGAGAGGAGGTTGAAGAGGAGGTACCACTGCATCCCGGTGAGGATGAGGAGCACGGAGGCCACGTTCATGCCGCCCGCGTACCGGATCACCAGGTACACCATGAGGGGAAAGAGCGCCGTGGCGGGAAGGGAGGCCCCGATCTGGGCCAGGGGCCGCACGAACTGCATCACCCGACGGCTGTTCCCGGCCCACACGGCGACGGGAACGGTCCACGCCAGGGAAATGAGGTAGGCCGCCAGCATCCGGAAAGTGGAAAAGACCATGGCCAGGGGGAGCTCCCGCGCCTCCCGAGGCCACGGACCCAACAGCACCTTCGTGACGGAGAAGCCCGCCCAGACCAGGACGGAGGCGAAGCCGAGGCCCGCCGCGAGGCCCACGAGGCGCCAGAGGAGGCGCCCCACCTTCCGCGGCAGGGAACGGCGGCCGATCCACCCTCCGGCGGCTTCCACCCCGTGGCGCACGGTCCTCCAGGCCTTGCTCGCCCCCCGGCGGGCCAGGATGCGAACCTGCCGAACGACGGGCCCGCCCCTCAGGGGCTTCCGGACCGCGCCGATGGTTCTCTCCGTGGAGGACACGGCCATTTCGTACCGGAACTGGGTCGACCAGGCCGTGAGGGGCCTCCAGAAGAGGACGTCCACCACGACGATGATCGTCAGGAGGACCCCGATGCCCGCGAAGGTATGGCCCAGGCGGCCCTCCTCCGTGGTGCGCGCCAGGAAGTACCCGAGGCCGGGCAGGTTGTACGTGACGGGGCCCACGGTGATGATCTCGCAGGCGATGAGGAAGTACCATCCGCCCGCCCAGGAGAGCATGGAGTTGTAGACCAGCCGGGGAATCGAGGCGGGAAAATACAGGCTTCGGTAGGTCGAGGCCGCTCCCAGCCCAAGGGAGCGGGCCGCGTCCTTCAGGTCTTCCGGGACGGTGGAGCAGGACTCGTAGACCCCGAAGGCCATGTTCCAGGCCTGGCTGGTGAAGATGAGGAAGACCGAGGCCATCTCGATGCCCAGGCGGCTCCCTCCCGCCAGGGCGATGAAGAAATATACGGCGGCGGGGAAGAACCCCAGGACGGGGATGGACTGGAGGATGTCGAGGATCGGCAGGAGGATCCTGCCCGCCCGGGGCCGCACGGCGGCGTAGTACCCGTACGGGAGGGAGAAGAGGAGGGCGCAGGCGTAGGCCGCCACGATCCGGATCAGGGAGTGGGCCACGTAGAGGGGGAGGTCTCCCAGCTCCGGGCTCGGGAGACCGGGGCCCCCGGGCCGTTCCCACTCGAAAATCTGGGTCACGCCCGTCAGGACGAGGACCACGACGAGAAGGCCCCAGAAGAACCTGGCGTTTCCCCTCAAGACGGCCTCCCCGATCCGGTATCCTTCCGCCTCGCGTTCCTGGCGTGCCCCCTGTTCCCCGGCCCGCCCTCGCGGGGAGACCGGGAACCCGGCTGGCGAATCAACGAATCAACGGGACGAGGAGCCGTGGACAGGTATGGGCTTTCGCCCCTCTGTCCGGGCCTCTCCACGGCTTCCGTCTCCATTCCCTCACGGCCACTGCCAGTTGAGGGTCGCCTCGCCCCCGTCGGGGTTGACGAAGCGGAGGGTGGCCGCCGTGTTCTTCGGCAAAGCCGCCTTGAGGGCCGCGCCCCCCTTCAGAACGACCTTGGCGGCGCTCTTGCGCGTGAGGTTGTTCCACTCCACGCCGTTGATGTAGACCCGGATTCCCTCCTGGAGGTTGCTGCCGTTCACGATGAAGCGAAAGGGGTTGACCTTCTTGAGGATGCTCGTGACGACCGGCGGCGGCGCGTATTCGTCCGCGCCCAGGTCCACGGTGGCGCCGATGGGGCGGGGATTCCCGTCGATGTCGTGGTGGACCCCCGAATCGATGCCGTGGTCCACCGCCGCCGACGACGAGCCGATGTGATAGTCGCCGTTCGCAGGGTCCAAGAAGGCCGGGTCCCCCGAGACGGTGGTGGAGCCCACCGTGACCGTGCCGCTCCCGCCGGTCTCGGCGTCGTTGGCCCATGCGCCGGTCCCCCACAGGACTCCGTCGGCCGTGATGGTGGTCATCGAGTTGGCGAACAGGCCCACCGAATGGCCCGCCACGATCACGTTCTCGAGGGATGCCGTGGATTCCCCTTCCGTCTCCACGGCGTAGCCTCCGTTTTCGTTTCGGTTCTCGGAGAAGGTCACGTGGTCCAGAAGGGCCTCGGAGTTGCTGAGCAGGTTCACGGCGGCCTGGGGAAACCACCCGGACCGGTTCCGCGCCAGGACCGAGTTCGTCAGCACCAGGGTGCCCGAGAGGACCTGGATTCCGGGGGCGGAGTACCCTTCGTTGTCCAGGAACCAACAGCGATCCACGGTGAAGGTGAGCCCGCCGCCCACGGCCCGTATGGCGCCCGCGTCGTTGCCGGCCTCGTTCTCCCGAAAGACGCAGCCCGTCAGGGTGGCCGGGACTCCCGCCATGTACACACCGCCCGCGTATCCGGTGGTGCCGATCCCCACGCTGGTGCTCAGACCATTCTGAAGGAAGAGCGAATCCTCGATGAGGAGCGAGCCCCCGCCTGTGCTGTACACGTCCAGCCCGCCGCCCAGCCAGGAGTCGTTTCCCTGGAATTCGCAGTCTTCGATCACGACGCTTCCCTGGCTCGACACCGAGATGCCGCCTCCCCGGGGGGCGCTGCACCCGTTGCAGTACGCGTCGTTGAAGAGAAAAAAGCTGTCCCTCGCCGTCAGGTTGCCGTTGACGAGGCGAATGCCGCCGCCGTAAGCGTTGGTCGAGCCCGTGATGAAGGCGTAGTTGCTCTCGAAGCGGCAGTTCTGGACGGTGAGGTTCGAACCGTACGCGTAAACGCCGCCCCCTTCGCCCTCCACGTACCCGTTCTGCACCGTGAGGCCGTCGAGGACGACGGACAGGCCCGTGTTCACGACGATACACCTCCGGACGCCCTCGCCGTCCAGGATGGAGGGATGGGCCCCTGGATCCCGAACGGGGGTGCCCGAGGCGGCCCCGTCCCACCCCCCGAGCAAGGAGAGGGAGTGGGAGATCAGGGCCACGTTCCCGCTCATGTCGCCCATATAGGTTCCCCCGGCGAGGTAGAGGACGTCACCCCCCCCGGCCGAATTCAACGCCGTTTGCAGGGAACAGGGGCTGCCCTGAGAGCCTCCGCCGCTGCCCGAGGGCGTCACGAACCAATCCGCCGCCCTCGCCGCCGTTCCCAGCAGGCACATCGCCATCGCCGCCCATGCCCATCGCCCCCTCCCCCGTTTGGTGTCTCGCCCCATGATCCACCCCTTATGAGTACGTCTCCTTGAGAGCCTGATCCCACTCTAGCGGGGCAGGCGGCAAGTGGCAATAGCCCTCGGGATGCGCCCACCCTTGTGTTCTCCACGGCTCGCGCGCCCCGTGCGGCCCGGCCCTCCGGAGGCGCGCGGGTGAAGGCCGGCCGCCCTTGCCCGCCCACGGGCCCCGGGTGCAGACTGGAGGGGAGAGAGGGACCGAATGGGCGCGAGAAGACCGGTTTGGGCCTGGGAGGCCTGCTACGGGATCCTGCCGAAAGTCTCGCGGACCTTCGCCCTGTCCATCGCCCAGTTGAAGGAGCCCCTCAAGGGCTCCGTCTGCGTTTCCTACCTGCTCTGCCGGATCCTCGACACGGTGGAGGACGCCCCCGGGCTGACCGCCGCCGAACGGTGGAGCCTCATGGAGCCGGTTGTCTTCCATCTCAAGGACATCCGGCCCTGCCCGGCCGGATGGGGCGATGCCGCCGCCCGCCGCCTGGAAGGGCTGGCCTCCTCGTCCGACCGGGAGCTTCTGGGGAGCGCACCCGCCGTTCTCGAGGCCTTCGGCTCCTGCGGCGAGGAGGACCGTCTGGCCATGGCGCGGTGGGTGACTGAAATGGGAAAGGGCATGGTGGCCTGGAGCGAGCGCATGGGCGAGGGCCCCGGCGCCCTAAAACGCCTGCCCTCCATGGCGGCCCTGGACCGTTACTGTTATTACATCGCCGGGACCGTGGGGTACCTCCTCACGGACCTGTACTACATCCACTCGCCCCATGTGGATCGGGCCCTCTTCTTTCGCCTTCAGGCGGATGCGGAGGAGTTCGGGCTTGGGCTCCAGAAGGTCAACATCGTGAAGGACCTGGCGGAGGACTACGAACGGGGCTGGTGCTTCATCCCGCAGGACGCCCTCGCCGCGGCGGGGGTCACCGAAGCGGATTTTTCCAGACCGGACCGCCACGAGGCCGTCTACAGAGGGGTCCTTCCCGTCCTGCGGACGGCGGCGGCACACCTGGCTCGCGCGTGGACCTACCTGTCCATCTTTCCCTTGGAGGAGAAGGAGATCCGCTTTTTCCTCGCCACCAGCCTCTTCTTCGCCCTGGAGACCCTGGCCCTGGTGGCGGAAAAGCCCTCCCGGCTGACGGCGCCGGACAAGCTCAAGATCTCGAGGGCCAAGGTGGCCGCCCTCGCCGCCGAACTCCGGCTGAAGATCTCCCGCCCGGAGGCTCTGGCGGCGCTCTACGAGGAAAGATCCTCTCCCCTGAGGGTCTTCGGGACCTGAGATTCAGGGAAAACCGCCTGCCCAGGCCTCACTCGAGGGGATAGAGCTTGTCGTCCCGATGGGGGGCCAGAAGGCGGCGGAGGCGGCGCCTTCCGGAGGCGGAACGAGGGGCTTCCGCCGCCCCGAAGGCGGGAGCGTCTTCTCCTTCTTCGCCGCCTTCCTCGTCCCCGAAGAGCGGGCCCAGTTCCTCCTCGATCTTCTCCGGGTCCTCACCGGCCTCCATGCGGCGGATGGCTTCGTCCATTCCGGGCACCTTCATCCCCGCGGCCTCGGAGAACTTTCGCAGGAACCGGGCCATCTGCCTCGGATCGTTTTCGTCCAGCCCCCCCATTTCCGATTCCAGGGAAGCCATGGCCCGCTCCAGGCGGGATTCGTCCACGTCCCCGAGGGGAGCGTCCCCCGAGGCGTCCCTCGCTCCGCGCGGGGCCGCGAAGAGAGAGACCTGCCGGCTCAGATCCGCTCGGCCGCAGCGGGGGCAGACCGGGCGGGCGTCGGTGCGGATGCGCTTGGACAGGAACTGGTACACCGTGTGGCAGTCGGAGCAGTAGAACTCGTACACAGGCATGGGGCCCGAAACCTCCCGGAGCCATTGTACGAAAGGTCGAGAGCGAACGGGAATGGCCGGCCCGGGGCCCGCTCTGGAATTCACCTCCCGACGCGGATCAGGACCAGGGGATCCTTCCAGTCGAAGGCGCACACGCCGGAGGGATCGTTCATCAGGCGCCGGACGTGGTCCTCCGTCAGGGGACCCAGGCGGACGCTCCCCTCCGCCTGGATGCCGGGTAGGGCCCCGCTTTCGACCAAGGCGCCCATCCGGTCGGCGTCGGGCAGGAGGACGACGATCCGTCCCTCGCGCTTGGCCACGAGGGCCCAGAACCACCCCCCCGATTCGGCATCCGCTACGTTGCCGAAAGTCCAGTCGCCGGTCCGGCGCACCTCCACCCGGTAGGACTCCAGGACGGGGCCCTCGCGCTTGGATTCCGCCCAGAAGACCCGGAGGAGGCCCTTCTGAGGATCCTCGACGACGAGGGTCACGGAGACTTCGCCCCCGATCCACGTTCCGTCCCACTCGTCTGCGGAAAGAAGGGCCGGCCCCTCGCCCACGGGCCGGCTGGACGTCACCGCGGCGCACCCCACGAGCCATGCGGCGGCGAGGAACGCGCACGCGCTCACCCATCCCTTCATGAGCCACCTCCCGCTTTGCAAACCATACCTTTCAGATGCGTCAGGAACGAGGCTTCCGCGGTCCCTTGGCGGGACGCCCGCGTCCGGCGGGCGGCCGCCGGGGCCGCGGGGGGGCAGGTCTGGACGGGCGGACCGCGGGCTTTGCCTTGGCGGGCCGGGCGTCCCGGTCGAGGTAGGTGCGGGCCTCTCCCGTCTCCACCTCCACTTCCACGAGGTCTTCCGCCGCCACGGTGTGGAAGGACATCACGGCGAGGGTCTCGTGGCCCGCCTCGAAGGAGTGGGGCACCCGCTCGGGAATGATCAGGAGGGAGCGCTCCGGGAACGCTGGGTCGTAGGGCTGGAGGGTGAAGCGGTAGGGTCCGATCTGGCCGGTTCCTCCTCCCTGGATGACGGCCATGTGCTGGATGGAATTCGGGTGGTAGTGGGGGGGAGTGGGCGTGTTGGGGCGCAGAACGAAGATCCAGGCGCTGGCGATTCCGGGCGGCAGGCGGCCCTCCACGAGATACCCGGGGAGCGCGGCGCCTTCGAAGGGCACCTTGGAGGAGCGGACCTTTGCCTCCAATTCCCGCACGAGTTCCCTCACGGCCGTCGTCTCCTTCAGCCCCCCCACGAGCTCGTGCAGCTTTCGGATCCGAAAGGTCGTCATGGGCTCCTTCTTTCCGCGAAGGTTCAGTATACACGAAGGGGCGCCGGGGGACACGTCGGTCGCCCCCAGGCCCGCGAGGAGGCGTTTCACGAAGCGGGACGACGCCGCCGGTAGCTCTCCCGGTCCATCTCCCTCACCTGCACCGAGAAGCCCACCCTGCCCCCTTCCGCGGCGCGGGCGAAATCCCGTTCGAGAACGGCCATCAGGTCATCCGCCAGGCGGGAGCGGACCTCCCGATCCCTCCCCGCCAGGATCTCGAGGGTGAGGGCCACGAAGCCCCTGTCCGGTGCGTCCACGCCCACGGCGTACGCGGAGTGGACCACCGCCCGGCCCTTCACGTCTCGATCCTCGAAGAGCCCCGTGGCCACGATGGCTCGGTTCAGCCGGTTCAGGGTGGCCGGGAGCTCCAGAGGACCCGGCACGTTATCCGTGATCTCCAAAGTCAGGTGGGGCATCGCAAGGCTCCTGGCCGCGGCTCGTCCCGGGGCGGGAGAACCTCCTCGGCGCGCATGAAGTCATCGGAAATACCGGAAGTGCCCGGTCAGAACGTAGGCGAAGAGGACATCCTCCTCCCGGGTGCCCCGCCCGATGTTGTGGAGGACGAGGGGCCGGTCGGTCCCGGGCGCCCGCGCGCTGGAGACGAGCCCGATGTGCGGGAGGCCCGAGGGAAGCCTCCAGGTCACCACGTCTCCCGCCAGGTAGTCGGAGGGGCGGTCGGTGACGGGAACCGAGGCGCCCTGGCGGCGGAAAAAGGCGACGAGGTTGGGCACCCGGCGGTGGTCGATGTTCGGATCGGGCCCCGCCAGTCCCCACAGATTCGGGTAGTCCGAAAAGGCCCGGGTCATGTCCTCGTGTACGAGCCTCTGGAGGTCCACCCCCGCCGCCCGGAATGCCCGGACGAGGACGTCGGTGCAGACCCCCCGCTCGGCGGGAAGGTCCCCCCCGGGATAAGCGAGCCGCCGGTAGGAGCCGTCGTACACCGTGGTGACTCCGATCTGGGAGCGCGCCGCCGCGAGGACGGCGGCGATCTTCTCGCGCGCCGCCCCTCCCTCCTCCTGGCCGCCGGCATGGAGGGCCAAGAGGGCGGCCAGGAGGCCCGCCGCCCCGGGGCGGATCCGACGACTCATGGCGTCTCCTCGGCCCTTTCCCATTTCAGAACGAACTCGTCCGCTTCCAGGGGAGGCTCCCCGCAGGCTCGACGCATCTCTCCGCAGACCTTGAACCCGCACTTCTCCAGGACCCTCCGCGAGGCGACGTTGTGCTTGGCGACGTGGGCGAAGAGGACCGGAAACTCCAAGACGCCCAGAAAGGCCGCCAGGGCCCTCGTGGCGACCCCCCGTCCCCAGAACTCCCTTCCTATCCAATAGCCCACTTCCTTCTCTTCGGCCGGCCCCCAACAGAGGAGGTCGCCCGCCACTTTGCCGTCCGCCAGGACGGTCCGCACCTGCACCTCCGGGTCCGCCAGAATCTTCGCCCAGTGCGCCTGAAAGGCCTCCCAGTCCCGAGGCGGGAAGGCGGCCATATGGGCGGCCTCGGGGTCCCGCTGGTGCTCGAAGAGGATGGGAAGATCGCCCGGCTGGGGGGGGCGCAGATCCACCCGGGGACACGGGCCGGGGGCCTCCCCCCCGTCCCCGGAGACCGCCCCCTCCACCCCGCGGCGGCCCGGCCCGGGAGTCTCGCCCAGGCTCTCCCCGGTCCCCGCGGCGCTCTCGCCTTTCCCGGGGGTCCGGAAGGCCCCCTCCACCATCCGGTATTCCAGCAGGCGGCACTCCATGGGGCCGTTCCAGAGGGGGATGCGCCGGGCGGCGCGAAGCCCCACGCACTTGGCCAGGGCGGGGTTCCCGCAGAGCAGGTAGGCGGTCGCGCCGCCCGCATTCCTCTTGAGCGCGTCCCCGAAGGCGCGGTAGAGCGCGGGGAGGTCCTCCCCGGCCCCGGCATGATCCCCGTACGGCGGGTTGGAGACCACGAGACAGCCGGGCCCCGGAGAAACGAACTCCCGGGCGTCCCGGCGCTCGAAGCGGATCCACTCGGACATTCCCGCCGCCGCCGCGTTGTCCCGCGCCGCGATCAGGGCCCGCCCGTCGGCGTCGGATCCGAGGATGGGGCTGGAGGGCCGGCGGGCGGCGGCCCGGGCCTCTTCCACCAGGCGCTGGAAGGTCCGGTCTCGAAAACCCGGCCACCGCTGGAAGCCGAAGCGGACCTTGCGAACGAGGCCCGGCGCGGTCCCCGAGGCGATGAGGGCCGCCTCGATGCAGAGCGTGCCCGATCCGCAGAAGGGGTCCGCGAAGGCGGCGGTCCCGTCGTACCCCGCCAGGAGGAGGATCCCAGCGGCCAGGGTTTCGTTGAGTGGGGCGGGCACCGTCTTCACCCGGTACCCCCTCTTGTGAAGGGGGCCCGCGAGGTCCAGGGCGATCGTGGCGGAGGTCCCGTGCAGATGGAGGACGACGCGGACGTCCGGGTCTTCCCGGTCCACGTCCGGACGGACCCCGAAGACGGCCCTCAGGGCGTCCGCCACCGCGTCCTTGACCTTCAGGGCCGCGTAACCCGAGTGGGTCAGGGACGGGTGGTCCCGCACCGAGGCTTCCACGGCGAAGGTGGTCTTCCGACCGAAGTGATCCGGCCACCGCAGCGCCCGGGCGCCCGCGTACAAGCCATCGGCGTGGGAGGCCTCGAAGCGGCCCAGCTCCAGCAGGACCCGGCGGGCCGCCCTCAGGCGCAGGCACGCGCGATAGCCGGCTTCCCAACCCCCTTCGAAGGGGACGAGCCCGGGGCGCGGGGGGCCCGGTTCGAGGCCCAAGGCGGAGAGCTCGCCCCATACGACCGCTTCGAGGCCCTTGGCCACCGTGGCGAGGTATCGCATGGATCGAGTGTACCAGGAACCCGGCACGAGGGCCGCCCGGAAACGGCAGGGCCGGCCCCGCGGGGGCCGGCCCTCGATGCCCTTCTCCCCTTCCGGGGTCAGTGCGCGATCTCGTATCCCATCGCCTCGCGGATGGCGAGGGCGATCTTGTAGAAGACCGTGATCATGAGGAAGCCGATGGCCCAGATGGCGGCCACGATGAGCAGCTCCGGGAGGGTCGGCGTGTAGCGCGTGACCTCTCCCAGGGGGGTGGGCGTGAACCCGCCGATGATCAGCCCCAGACCCTTGTCGATCCAGAGGGAGACGAAGACCATGACGCAGGTCACGGGCAGGATCTTCAGGTTGTTCCGGAAGGTCGGAACCACCAGAAGGACGATGGAGACGGCCGCCAGGGCCATGGACGTCCACATCCAGGGAACGAGGTAGGCCTCGCCGTGGAGGCCCGCGAAAAGGAACTGGAAGTGGTGCACGTGCTCCGGAATGCCGCTGTAGAAGACGGTGAAAACCTCCATGAGCACGAAGAAGACGTTGACGAGCATGGCGTAGGTCACGATGATCGACAGCTTGCGGATGGCCTCGTCGCCCGGGTCGAAGGAGGAGACCTTCCGCACGATCATGCACAGGAGGATCAGGAGGGCCGGGCCGGCGGCGAAGGCCGAAGCGAGGAAGCGCGGCGCCAGGATGGCGGTCAGCCAGAAGGACCGGCCGGGCAGGCCGTTGTAGAGGAAGGCCGTGACGGTGTGGATGGACACGGCCCAGGGGATGGAGAGGAGGATGAAGGGCTTGATCCACTTGGGCGGGGCCACCGCCTTCCGCTCCGCCGAGAGGGCCACGAGGCTGATGAGGGCGTTGAGGAACAGGTAGCCCGAGAGGGAGACCATGTCCCAGAACATCATGGAGTTCGGCGTGGGGTGGAGGAGCACGTTCAGCACCCGGGTGGGCTGCCCCATGTCCACGAAGATGAACAGCATGCACATGGTGACGGCGGAGATGGCCAGGAACTCGCCGAGGATGGTGAGTTTCCCGAAGGCCTTGTAGTCGTGAAGGTAATAGGGCAGGACCACCATCACGGCCGAGGCGGCCACGCCGACGAAGAAAGTGAACTGGGCGATGTAGAAGCCCCACGTGATGTCGCGGGAGAGGCCCGTGACGCCCAGGCCCACGTTCAGCTGGTAGAGGTAACTGACGAAGCCCGCGCCGATGACGCACAGGAGGGCGAAGACCCAGGCCCAGTAGCGCCGGCTCCCGACCACGGCCTTCTCAAACATGAACATCGGGCTTCCCTCCCACGACGTAGTAGATCTCGGGCTCGGTGCCCAGCTCGGGCTTTCGCCGGATGGTGAAGGACTCTCTCAGCCGCGCGCGCACCGGAGAGGCCTCGTCGTGGAGGTCCCCGAAGAGAATGGCCTTCTCCTCGCAGGCTTCCACGCAGGCCGGGAGCTTGCCCTCGGCCAGGCGCTCCTCGCAGAGGGTGCACTTCTCGACCACGCCCTTCGTGCGGGTCGGGTACTCGGGCGAGATTTCCGCGAGGCTCGGCCTCGGGTCCACCCAGTTGAAAGACCTGGAGCCGTAGGGACAGGCCGCTACGCAGTACCGGCATCCGATGCAGCGGTGCCAGTCCATCATGACCACCCCGTCCTCGCGCTTCCACGTGGCCTGTGTGGGGCATACCCGGACGCAGGGAGGATTGGCGCAGTGGTTGCAAAAGACGAGGACCGGCTTCTCCTTGAGGGCTTCCTGGGTGTACTCGGACTCGGCGGCGAAAGCCCTCTCATAGGGCTCCTTCCAGATCCACTTCACCTCGTGCTTCTTGTTGGCCATGAGGGGAACGTTGTGGACCTTGTGGCAAGCGTCCGCGCACGCCTTGCACCCTTCCTCCTTGAGACATTTGAGGGGATCGATGACCATGGCCCAACGCGTCCCGGCCTTGGGCTTTCCTGCCTCCGGACCGCTCGCCAGAGCATCCACGGAAGCTTTTCCCGCGATGGCCAGGGCGCCCAGGCCCGCCACTCCCAAAAAGGTACGCCTGTCGGTGCTCATCCCCGGCTCTCCTTCGGCGCCACGTGGCAGTCCCAGCAGTACGGCTTGACCGCCGCATAGTTGTGGCAGGCGTCGCAAAACTTCTCCTTGCTCGTGTGGCACTTCATGCACGTCTTCGTGAGGCTGCGCGTGAAGGTCCTCTGACCCGGCCCGGTGAAGGTCCGGTCCCCCTGCCTGACGTACTGGTCCCTCCAGGTCATGAGGAGGTCCATGTGGGCCACGCGCATGTAGTCCGCCGGAGCCACGCACTCCTTCTCGTCCGTCGGCAGTTCGGGCTTGGGCGCCGCGGCCTTCTCGCCCGCGGCCAGGTTCCACCAAACGGGGAACGTGACCAGGAAGAGGAAGACGAGGAGCCCTATCAGGATCCAGGGTTTCTCACGCATTGGCTTCCTCCTTCGCCTTGAGCGGAGTGAGCCTCAGGTCCACGGTCCGCTCCTTTTCCCCGGTCATCACGAGGGCGTTGCCCACGAATTCGTGGATGCCCCCCACCTGAACCTCGGGCACCCAATATTCCATGAGGGCCGAGAGGTTCGCCTTGTCGATGGCGCAAATGCAGGCCAGCATGTTGACGCCGTGCCTGTCCCTCACGAAGCGCACGGCGTTGGCTCTCGGGAAGCCTCCCCGCATGCGCATTTCGAAGTTCTCATCGGTGCCGAGCCCCGCGCCGGAGCCGCAGCAGAACGTCTGCTCTCGAATCGTGTTCTCGGGCATGTCGTGGAAATTCCGGCACGTGTTCCGGATCACGTACCGCGGCTCCTCGAAGAGGCCCATGGCCCGGGCCGGATTGCAGGAGTCGTGGTACGTGACGTTCCAGTGGTCGTTCCGGCTCGGGTCGAGCTTGATCTTCCCGTGCTTGATGAGGTCCGCGGTGAACTCGGTGATGTGGACCATCTTCGTGGATTTGGCGTTTTCAAAGACGGTTCCCGTGATGGGGGATCTCGGCACCTCCAGGAAGTCCGCGGGCCCGTTCATGGTGTCCATGTACTGGTGGAGGACCCGCCACATGTGGCCGCATTCCCCTCCGAGGATCCACTTGACGCCCAGGCGTTTGGCCTCGTGGTAGATCTTGTGGTTCAGGCGCTTGATCATCTCGTGGCTGGTGAAGAGGCCGAAGTTTCCGCCCTCCCCCGCGTAGGCGCTCCACGTGTAGTTGAGCCCCAGCTCCTTGAAGAGCATGAGGTAGCCCATGAGCGAGTAGTAGTGCGGCGAGCCGAAATAGTCCGCCGAGGGGGTCACGAAGAGGATGTCGGCGCCCTTCCGGTTGATGGGGGGATCCACCCGGATGCCCGTCACCTCTTCGATGTCGTCGCAGGCCATCTGGATCGAATCGACGAAGCCATGCGGCTGGATGCCGAGGTGGTTGCCCGTGCGGAAGCAGTTCGCCACCGGGTCCACCACCCAGTTGATGTTGCACCCCACCAGGTTGAGCAGCTCTCGGCCGATCATGGTGACCTCGGCCGTGTCGATGCCGTAGGGGCAGAAGACCGAGCATCGCCGGCACTCGGTGCACTGGTAGAAGTAGTAGAACCACTCCTTGAGCACGTCCACGGTGAGTTCGCGGCCCCCCGCCAGGCCGCCGAGCATCTTGCCGGCGGGCGTGAAGTACCGGCGGTAGACCGACCGGATGAGTTCGGCGCGCAGGACGGGCATGTTCTTGGGGTCGCCCGAGCCCACGTAGAAGTGGCACTTGTCGGCGCAGGCCCCGCAGCGGACGCAGATGTCCATGAAGAGGCGGAAGGAGCGGTATTTCTCCAGGCGCTCCTTCATGCCGTCGAGGATGATCTTCTGCCAGTCGGGAGGGAGCTTCCAGTCCTCGTCGTGCGGCTGCCAGACCCTCGGGTTGGGCAGGTCCACGTAGGCCATGCTCTTGGGGAGAGCGCTGTAGCAGTAGGTTCCACGGCGGAATTCGACCTTTGGGTCCATCCAGCCGCGCTTGGGGGGCTTGTAGTCGATGCGGGTGAGCTGTTCAGGGGTCGGATGCTGTTCGGCCATGGCTCACTCCTTGTCCAGCGGGAGCCCCGCCAGCTTGATCTTGTCGCGGAACTCCTCCTCCCACTCCGCGTAGGTGTGCACCTTCACGGGGTAGTTCCAGGGGTTCACGTGCCGCTTCGCCCGGTTGTTGTTGGCGAGGTTCCTCGTGGGGCTGAGGAAGACGCCGCCCAGGTGCATGAGCTTGCTGAAGGGGAAGTAGGCGATGAGCACCGACAGGAGGAAAAGATGGACGAAGAAGAGCGGCCCCACGGTCTCGGGCACCACCGGCTTGAAGGTCACCAGCCCCATGGCCAGTTCCTTGATCGCCACGATGTCCACCCGCGCGAAGTACCGCATGAGCACGCCCGTCCCGCACAGGCCGATCAGGAGCAGGAGGGGAAAGTAGTCCGCCAGGAGGGAGAGATACCGAACCTGCGGATCGTAGAGCCTTCTGAACAGCAGGTACCCCAGCGCCGCGAGGAGGAAGAGGTCCGTGAGGTAGAGGATGGGGGCTCCGATCTGGAAGAACGAGTCGGCCGTCTCCACGATCCCGACCAGCCACGGCACGGGCTCCATGAAGAACCGAAGATGCCGAACGAAGACCACCAGAAAGGACCAGTGAAAGGCCATGGCCGCCAGCCACAGCCACTTCTCCTCGCCGTAGACGAGCCGCGGGCCTTCCCTCAATTCCGCTTTCGTGTTCCGGAAGAGCGAGCGGAACAAGAGGACCTCGAGGGCCATCCGCCCGACGACGCCCAGGAAGGTGAAGGGGCTGTCGAGACGGGAGTGCTGGATCCAGGGCAGGCTCTTCTGCTGGCCGCAGGTCGTGGGGATGCGGAAGGGCACCGGCACCTTGGCCCAGGCCAGGACCTTGAGGATCACCCCCACGAGAAAAGTGGCCACCGCGGCGTACGGAAGGTACACGCCGAAGAGCGTGCGCAACCCTGCGGACGTCCCGCCCAGGAAGGCGGCGGCCGAAAGGAGCGCCACGAGCGCGAATGCGATGAAGACGTTCATGGACCATCACCTCGCTTGACATTCGGGTGTGCGGTCACTTCACTTCTCCTTCTCCCTCCGGATCGGGCGGGGCGGCCGCGTAGCGCCTCTCCAGCACGAAGACCCGGCGCCTCGCCTCATCGGCCTTGATTTCGAAGATCTTCTCGCGGCACCGCACGAAGGCCTCGAAGGCGCGCACGGCGAGGCCGTCGATCTCGTCCTCGATCCGGGCCCAGCCGTCCGCGTCGGCGCGCGCCGCTTCGGCCAGCTCCCGCCGCAAGATCCTCTTCAGCAGGAACACGAAGCCGACCGCCTGGCCGGCGGTGAAGTCCTGCACGGCCCTCAGGCGGACGATCCGGTCCAGGGACTCCTCGGACCGGTCCTCGGCGGAACGTCCCAGCAGGACGTCGAAGACGACGGGGAGGTTCTCCCGGAGCGTCGCCCCCACTGGATTGCTGAAGGGATCCTTGACCTCGCGGAGAAAGCGCCCGGTCTGCTCCGGATAGGCTTGGAGGACGGCGTCTTCCCACGCTTCGATCAGCGCCGACCTCCTTTCCTCGAGTTCCGACAGGATCCCCATGAGGCCCCCCGCCCCCCTCGTTCCGCCGCGTGAGACCGAGGTGAGGGGGCTCAAAGCCCCCCCACCTCGGCGCGGGGTCCGCCGGCGTCACCCCCCCGGGCGCCGCGGACCTCCCCCCATTCCTCTTACACGCACCCCGTCGGCTTCGGGAGGCCGGCGAGCTTGCAGGCGCCCTTGGCCGGACCGGAGGGGAAGAGTTCGTAGACCTTGTTCAGCGGGAATCCCGTCTCCTTGCAGAGCTTCCGGATCATCGGGGCGATGCCGAACTGGAGGTAGTAGTTCCTCAGGTAGTGGATCATCTTCCAGTGGTCTTCCGTGAGCTCCGTGACGCCCTCGGTGAGGGCGAAGTCCTTCGCCACTTCCTCGTTCCAGATGCCCGGATCTTCAAGGAACCCGTCCTCATCCACGACGTAGCTGTGTCCGTTCAGTTCGATGGTCGGCACGGTCTGTACCTCCTCTGCCGCTGGTCCGGCTCGTCGCACCTCTCACTGAGCGTCGGGCCCAGGATTCCCCGCGGCCGGCCGCAGGGCCTCCAGGCTTTCTCTTCCGCGCTCAACCCACGCGATTCCGATCCCGCCTCGGCCTCCCCTACACCAGGTCGATGTACCCGCAGGGGCACTCCTCGGCGCACTTCTTGCAACCGTTGCACACTTCCAGTTTGATCTTGTAGTGCTCGCCCTTCGGCAGTTTGACGAAACAGCTGTTGGTGCAGTACATCCAGCAGGTCTCGCAGTCCATGCAGAGGCCGCAGGACATGCAGCGGCCCGTCTCGGCGAGGACCTGCTCCTCGGTGAGGCCCTGCTCGATCTCCGTATCCATCCCCCTCTGTTCGGGGGGAACGTGGGACCGCTCGTTGCGGGCCATCTCCTTGTACCACGCGAGTTTCATCTTCTCCTTGGTCACCACCGGGGGCGCCTGGGGCTTCTCAAGCGGCTTGCCGCGGAAGCGGGCGTCGATGGCCTCGGCGGCGAAGCGGCCCTGGGCGATGGCGATGGTCACGAGCCCCAGTTCCACGTTGTCGCCTCCGGCGAAGACCCCGTCCTCCTTGGTCTTGCCCCAATCGTCCACCTTGATCCAATCCTTGCCTTCCTTGAGCATCTCGAAGCCGTCGAAGGCGGGCTCCTGGCTGATGGCGGCGATGATGGCCGTGGCCTCGATGTCGAACTCGCTGCCCGCTTTCGGCACGGGGCGGCGGCGTCCGGAGGCGTCGGGCTCGCCCAGTTCCATGCGGATGCACTTCATTCCCACGGCCAGGCCGTCCTTCACCAGGATCTCCACCGGGGCGGCCAGGTACTCGATCCGGACGCCTTCCTCGAGGGCGCCCTCGATCTCGGGAGCGATGGCGGGCATCTCCGCGCGGGTCCGGCGGTAGACGATCGTCACGTCGGCACCCAGCCGCTTGCTGATGCGTGCCGCGTCAATGGCCGTGTCCCCGCCCCCGATGACGAGGACCTTCCCTCCCACCTTCACCTCCTCGCCCGAGTTGACCTTGTTGAGGAACTCCGTTCCGGTGAACACGTTCGGCGAATCCTCGCCGGGGACGCGCAACTTGATCCCCTTGTGGGCGCCGATCCCCACGAAGACGGCCTTGTAGTCCTTGCGGAGCTGGTCGATGGGGATGTCCTTACCGATGACCGTGCCGCACCTCAGTTCCACGCCGAGATCCAGAATCTTCTGGATTTCGCCGTCCAGAACCTCCCGGGGAAGGCGGTACTTGGGGATGCCGTACCGGAGCATTCCACCGGGCTTGCTGAAGGCCTCGAAGACGGTCACCGAATATCCCCTGCGCGCGAGCTGGTAGGCGCACGACAAGCCCGCCGGGCCCGCGCCGACGACGGCCACTTTCTCGGGGTGCTTCTCCTCGGAGAGGCGGCCCAGGCTCAGGTTCTTCTGGAGCCCGAAGTCGCCGATGAAGCGCTCGAGCGCGTTGATGGCCACGGGCCCTTCCTTGCCCCCCCGGTTGCAGTGGTCCTCGCAGGGGTGCGGACAGACGCGGCCGCACGTGGCCGGAAAGGGGTTCATGTCCGTGATCTTGCGCCAGGCGATCTCGTAGGCCTGTTCATGCGTGCGGCCGTAGGCCTCGGCCTGGGCGATGGTGGTGAGCCAGGCGCGAATGTCCGTTCCGCTCGGGCAGTGGCCCATGCAGGGAGGCGTCTTGACCTGGTACCTCGGGCGGAGCGGGCTGATCTCCCCGCCCGACGTGGGCCCCGACTTGATGACCGGCTTCTTCACTTCTTTGAACAGGCCCATGGGGTTTCCTTTCCTGTTGGATCGAAAAGGTGAACGCCGGGGGGGAGGTCCCTGAACGTGGGCTTCCCCATCCTCTCTTCACCGTTCGCCGTCACCCCCATCACGCGTAGGGGTAGATCTTCCTCTTGAAGTCCTCGAGCTGGCTCAGGAGCCGGTCGTGCTTCTGCTCGTCCTGGATGAGGTACGAGAGAAGGTGCCGCTGGACGAAAAGGCGGCAGTTCTTCTGCGCCTTCTCGGCGAGCTCGATGGTCTCCTTTTCCATTTTGGCGTGCTCTTCAATGAGCGTCCAAATGTCGGCCAGCTCCTCGGGGGTGAGCGTAAAGGCCTCCTTCTCCAGGCTGTCCAGAATCACCTGCTGAACGCGCTTGTGCATGGCGGAGTCCTGGCGGATGATCTCCATCACGATGCGGATCAGCGGGTTGTGGGTCTTTTCCATGATCATGGACGTATGCTGGATGGTGGCCGCCTCGATCTCCTGCCACCGTTTCAGGGTCGTCACCAGCTCCTGGAGGTTTTCTGCGGCTTTCTCGGTCATCGGATCCTCCTAGTGTGTGGATCCCCCTCGCTCCCCCTTCCAACCATCGGGGCGGGCGGGGACGCTCCCCCGCCCGCGGCTCGGCCGGAGGTCATTCCGGCGCGGCTCCCTCCTTGTGCGGCAACGTGATGTAACTGCCCCCGAAGTAGCTGTAGACGCAGCGGCCCGAATCCATGAGGATGCGGATGGCGGCCTTGCAGTCGTCCTTGCTGACCTCGCCCTCGCCGTACTTGGCGATCATGGCTTTGGTCAGGTCGCCGGCCTTCAGGTTTTTCTTCCCCATGGTCTCCTTGACCATCTGGAACATCTCTTCGGCGAGCTGTTCGGTGGAAACGGCCATCGCTTGCCTCCGTGCGGGAGGGGCGAGGGGAGGGCCTGGGCCCGTCCCCTCGCTCTCCTCGCGCTAGAACTTGATATGCGTCGAGCGGGCGTACGTCAGCCCCGCGTTCTTGAAATCGTCGATGTGGTAGCGAGTGAAGGGGATGCCCGTCAGTTCGAAGAACCGCGGCCAGCCGATTCGGTCGATGAACTCGCCCATGCGCTCGTACTTCCGCGCGTGCTTGGCGTACACCTCGACGATATTGACCACCGCCTCCACCACCTCGGGCCAGCGCGGGGGGTTGTTCGGGATGAAGGGGATGGCCAGCTTGGAGAACTTGGGCGTGGTGCGGGCGTTGCTCACCTTCCCGCCGACCCAGATCGACAGCCCGTCGTTCTCGGGGTCGTTCAGGGGCATGGCCGGGCAGACGGTGTAGCAGTTGGCGCAGTACATGCACTGCTCTTCCACCACCTCGACGGACTGCTTGCCGTCCACCGTGGCCGGACGGATGGCGCCCGTGGGGCAGGAGGCGATCAGGGTCGGGATCTCGCAGACCTTGGGCAGGATGTCGTGCTGGGTCTTCGGGGGCCGGCGGTGAACTCCCAGGATGGCGATGTCGGAGCAGTGCACGGCGCCGCACATGTTGAGGCAGCACGCCAGGGCGATTCGCAGCTTCCCGGGCAGGTTTTCATTGGTAAAGCGGTCGATGAGGGCGTCCATGACGCACTTCACGATGCCCGAAGCGTCCGTGGCGGACGAGTGGCAGTGCACCCAGCCCTGGGTGTGGACGATGTTGCTGATCGCGTTGTTCGTACCGCCCACGGGGAATCCGTTGGCGGTGAGCTCCTTCTTCAGGGGCTCGATGTTGGCCGGGTTATCGAGAAGAAATTCGACGTTGTTCCGGCTCGTGAACCGGAGGTACCCGCCGCAGTACTTCTCGGCGAGGTCCGCGAAGAGCCGGATGCTCTGCGTGCTCAGGAGGCGGGGAGAGCCCGCGCGCACGGTGTAGATCTTTTCCCCCGACTCGGACACGTGGAAGAAGACGCCCGCGCCCATGGACTCGTGGTATTTCCACTGGCCGTAGTTCTTCTTGATGATCGGGTGGAGGAATTTCTCGTAATGCGGAGGACCGATGTCCGTGATCCGCTTCACAGGTTCGGCTGCCATCGTTTCCACTCCTCAAGATCGAGTCGGCCGCGTCGCGACCGACGACCAGACTGCTCGCCTACTCTTCCTTCTTGTAGAAGACGTACGGGTTGTCCCTCGGGGCAACCACCATCTCGGGCGCGGGTTCGAGCCCGATGGCGTCGAGGAAGTTGGACATGCCCACGCGCTGGATGAGTTCGCCGATGCGCTCGCGGTTCTTGCCGTACTCGTCCCAGAAGTCCCAGCAGCGGCGCACCAGTTCCTTCACCGTCTCATCGAGTTCTTCGGCGGGAACGAAGGGGACCAGGACGGAGGAGAGCAGGGCGCCCTGGACGATGGGGGCCTTGGCGCCGATGAGGATCGTCGCGCCGCGCTCCTTGCCGGGGCGCAGGGCCTTGGGCATCACGTTGATGCAGTGCATGCAGCGGACGCAGTCGTGGTTCTCGATGGAGAGCTTCTTCCCGTCCCAGGACATGCACCGGGAGGGGCATCGATCACAGACGTCCTTCTGGATGTTCATCGTCTTCGCGTATTCCGCGACGGCGGCGTCGTCCTGCTGGATCTCGTCCTTCCAGGTGCCGATGATGGAGAGGTCCGCCCGGGCGATGGAGGCCACGCAGTCGTTCGGGCAGCCGGAGCACTTGATCTTGAACTTGTACGGGAAGGGCGGACGGTGAAGCTCGTCCTGCCACTCCATGGTGCAGGAGTAGCAGAGGGCCATCGTGTCGTAGCACGCCCACTCGCAGCGGGCCTTGCCCACGCAGGCCGAAGGCGTTCGCATGCAGGATCCCGAGCCGCCCAGGTCGAAGCCCGCCTTGCCCAGTTCCGCAAAGGTGGGCTCGAGTTCGTCCGTCTTGGTGCCCAGGAAGACGATGTCGCCCGTGGAGCCGTGCATGTTGGTGAGGCCGCTTCCGTGCCGGTCCCAGATGTCGCACAGGGTCCTCAGCGCGTTGCTCGTGTAGAACCACCCCGTGGGCTGGTTCACGCGCATCGTGTGGAAGTGCGCCACGTTCGGGAACTTTTCGGGGACATCGCTGTAGCGACCGATGACGCCGCCGCCGTAGCCCAGCACGCCCACGATGCCGCCGTGCTTCCAGTGGCCCTTCTTCTCTTCGTAGGAGAGCTCGAGCTGCCCCAGCAGGTCGTCGTTCATGGGGTTGACCTTGCGGGCCTGCTTGATCTCCTTTACGAAGCTCGGCCAGGGGCCCTTCTCCAGTTCGTCGAGAAGGGGAGTCTTGAACTTTTCATCCGCCATATCCAGTCCTCCTGTTCACCGTCGGCCCCGGCGATCGGGGCCACCCGAGTTTCCCGCGGTACCCGAAATCCCCCTTTCCGTCCGATTTGCGATCAGGCGCCCCCCTTCCTCGCGGCCGCCATGGCCACCGTCCGGTAGACCATGTGCGCGAATTTCGTGTAGGGCGCGAAAAGGAACAAGACGAAGATGAGCACGAGGTGCACGTAGTAGATGGGGAACATGACCGCGGCGGAGTCCGCGAGCCGGAGCCCCTGGGAGAGGATTCCCGTGAGCACGACGCCCGTGAGGCAGAGGAGGAAGAGCCAGTCGAAATAGGTGCTGTTCTTCCTCTTTTCGGGGTCCGAGAAGCGGTCCGCCAGCAGGACCACGAGGCCCGCGAGGATGACCACCGCGCACACGTTGGCGAAGATCTTGAAGAAGGACTCCGCGGGGCGGGAGGGGTCCATGAAGGGCAGCGGGGTGTGCATGAAGCCCGCCATGGTTCCGACGCCCACCACCGTCCCCATGAAGGCCAGGCCGGCGAAGCCCCAGAGCGTCAGGAGGTGGCCCCAGTAGCGGTTCTTCTCTTTTCCGCACTCCTTGAAGCGCTTGTGGGCCAGAATCTCCACCACCGCCGGCACGAGGCCTCCCAGAATGCTCCCGTCCGCGCCGTGGGCCCGAAGAGCCTTCACGAAGCGGGCGACGCCCACCCCGAAGCCGAGGGTCACGAGGCCCGCCACGGTGAAGAACAGGATCTCCAGCCACGGAAGCGGGAATTCCGACGCGAACTCCAGGACCTCCGTCTCTTCCTCGGGGCTCAGCGCCATCATGATTCCGAAGAGGAGGGCGGGGATCGCGAGGAGGACGAGCAACCCCGCGGGCCTCGCCGCCAGGCGCGCGAGGAAGCCAGGGAAGGCGAAGTGCTGGATGGCCTGGCTCCGGAGGGCGCCGAAGACGTCGCCGGGACGAGCCCCGCGCGGGCAGCGCGTGGAGCAGTCCCCGCAGTTGTGGCAAAGCCAGATGGCCGGATCGCCCAGGAGGCGGTCCTTCAGCCCCCATTGGGCCTCGACCATCTGCTTTCGGGGGAAGGGTCTCTCCTCCTCCGACAAAGTGCAGACCACGGAGCACGTGGCGCACTGGTAGCACTTCTTCAGGTCGCCGCCTCCGCTGCACAGGACCTCTTTGATGAAACCCACGTCCGGTCGAACCGTCATTGCCTCAGCCATGGACTCGGCCCCTTTTCCCTAGTCCCCTAGTCCCCGATTCACTCAGTCCCCTAGTCCCGTCAGAACCCCTTGTACGGGTTCGGTCCCATCTCTCTGATCTTGTCCATGAAGGAGTCGATCATGCCCGGGAGCTTGCCGTACTCGTTGATCGCCAGCTGGTGCACCTCGATGCGCTCGCTTTCGAGCTGCAGTCGCTGGAGCGTTTCCTTCACGTTCTCAAGCCGCCGGTTGGCCAGCTCGGAGCCCCGGACGAAGTGGCACTGGTAGTCGTCGCCGTACTTGCAGCCCACGAGCATGACGCCGTCCACCCCGCCGGAGAGGGCGTCGGCGATCCAAACGATGTTCATGGATCCCAGGCACCTGAGCGGAATGATGCGGACGTTGGGGTCGTACTGCACCCGATTCAGACCCGCGATGTCCAGGGCCGGGTACGCGTCGTTCTCGCACATGAAGACCAGGACCCGGGGCTTCTCGTCCTCCTCGGGCGGGACCTCGACGGCCTTGATCATGGTGGCGATCATGTCCACCGAGTAGTTCTTGAAGGAGATGATGCGCTCGGGGCAGGCGCCCATGCAGATGCCGCAGCGGCGGCAGCGGTAAGGGTTGGGCTTGGGCGTCCCCTTCTCGTCCTCGTCCAGGGTCCCGAAGGGGCACTCCTCCGTGCACCGCTTGCACTGGGTGCAGCGTTGGAGGAAGAACGACGGGAAGGACATGTCGCCGGCCCTCGGGTGCACGGCCTGGCCGACGGATGCCAGCTCCACGGACTGAATCGCCTTCATGGCCGCGCCGGCGGCGTCCTCCCGGGCGTGGGAGGCGTCCATGGGGGCCCGGACGCATCCCGTGGCGTAAATGGCCGTGCGCCGGGTCTCGTACGGGAAGCAGACGAAGTGGGAGTCGGGGAACCCGTAGCGGAGGGCCGGGAGGTCCGGTCCCTGGCGGTAGGTGAGGTTCAGGATCTCCGTGCCCTCGTGGGCCTTGAGTTCCTCGGCCTTCTTGGCCGCCTCGGCCCTCTGGTTTTCCGTGTCGCCCTTGACGGCCTTGACCTTGGCGTCCTCGAGGGCGCGGATGGCCTCGCCGTCGGCGGCGTTGGGGACCATTCCCGCCGCGAGGACGACCAGGTCCGCGGCGATTTCGACCTTCTCCCCCAGAAGCGTGTCATTTACCGTTACCTTGAGGACCCCTTTCGGCCCCGCCTCCACCGCCGCCACCTCGCCCTTCGTCAGGAAAGTGAGGGGGTGGTCCTGGACCTGTCGGTAGAAGCGCTCGTACTGGCCGGGCGTCCTCATGTCCTTGTAGACCACGAAGACCTTGGCGTCGGCGTTCTGCTCGTGGATCAGGGCCGCCTGCTTGAGCGTGGCCATGCAGCAGACCGAGGAGCAGTAAGGAAGGTGGTCCTTGTCGCGGGAGCCCGCGCACTGGACGAAGAGAACGCTTTCCACGGGGCGACCGTCGCTGGGCCTCTTCACGGGGCCCTCCGCGGCCATGCGTTCGAATTCGACGTTGGTGACCACGTCGGGGCTGAGGCCGTACCCAAGATGGGCGAGGTTGGAGGGCTCGTAGGGCTTCCAACCGGTGGCCATGACGATGGCCCCTACGCGGGTCTTCACGTCGGAGCCGCCCACCTCCAGCGTCACGTCGAACAGGCCGGGCTGGCCGGCGGTTTCCTTGATCCGCGCGGACGTGTACACCTTGACCTTCGGGTGGTACAGGACCTCCTGGATCTTCTCTGCGATCCCTTCGGGCGTGAGGCCCACGTAGGGAGGAGCCTGGGGATAGCCCTTGCGCAGGGTGGCCACGAAACCACCCAGCTGGGCCTGCTTCTCCACGAGGACCACCTCGTACCCGGCGGCCGCCGATTCGAGGGCCGCCGTGATGCCGGCGACGCCGCCGCCCACCACGAGGATGGTCTTGGAGACCTCCTCGGCAACGGGCTCCAGGGGCTCCGACTTCTGGGCCTTGACGATGCCCATCCGGAGGTAATCTTCGGCGAGCATCTGGGTGTCCTCGTCCTTGGGCTTGTGGCACCAGGCCACGTGCTCACGGAGGTTCACCCGGTCGAAGACCATCTTGGGGTCGAAGGCGAAGGCCTCCGTCTTCACGCGGGGAGAACAGGCCCCGATCACGAGGGCGTTGACGCCCTGCTCCTCCATGTCCTTGCGGATGAGCGCCAGCCCTTCGGCCCCGCAGAGGTAGGGATGGATCTGGCAGGCGGGGACCTTGTACTCCGACCGGGCGACCTTGGCCAGTTTCTCCATGTCGAGGGCGTCGCCGATTCCGCACCCGCTGCAGAGGTAGACGCCGATCTTCTTATCCATGGTGCGCGCTCCTCACGACGCACTGGAGCGCTTTGAGAGCCGCCCCGGTGGCATCCTGGACCGTGGCCGAGACCTCCTCGGGACGCCGCACGCAACCGGCGCCGTAAAGGCCCGCCTTCCCTTCCACGTTGGCGACGAAGCCGAACTCGTCCAGGTTGAACCCCTTCGGAAGTCCGTCCGTCTGGGGGACGATCCCCGTGGCGAGAACCAGGAGGGAGACCCGCTCCGTGACCTTGCGGCCGGACAGCACGTCCTCCGCCGTCACGAGCAGGTCCTTGGTGGCGGGATCCTCCTCCACCTTGGCCACCTTGCCCTTGATCAGCACGACCCCCGTGTCCGCGGCGGCCTTCTGGTAGAAATCCTCCAGGCGACCCGGAGTCCGGATGTCGATGTAGAACATGGTGATCTTGGCCTCCGGAACGAGGGCCCTCACGTAGGTCGCCTGCTTGAGGGAGGCCGAGCAGCACACGGCGGAGCAGTAGGGGAGGTGGTTCTCGTCCCTGGAGCCCGCGCACTGGACGAAAGCCACCGCGGCGGGGGCCTTTCCGTCCGAGGGGCGGAGGATCTTTCCGGCGGTGGGGCCCCCCGGGGCGGCGAGGCGCTCCATGATCACGTTGGTGACCACGTTCGGAAAACGGCCGAAGCCGAGGTTGTCGATCTTGGTGGCGTCGTAGGGCGCCCATCCCGTGGCGGCCACCACGGCGGCGGCTTCCACGGTCCGGGTCTCGGGCTTCTCGTCCAGGTTCACCGCCCCGTACACGCACGCTTCCCGGCACGCCGTGCACCCTTCCTTGCACGCGGCGCGATCGATGGCGTAGCGGGCGGGAAAGGCCATGACGTGGGGCAGGTAGGCCGCCTTGGTCTTGGAGAGGCCGTAGTTGAAGTCATCGGCCCTCTCGGAGGGGCAGGCCTCGGCGCACGCGCCGCACAGAGTGCAGGCCTCCGTCACGTACCGTGGAAAAACGCGAACCTCGGCCTTGTAATCCCCAGGGGTTCCCGAAATCTCCGCGACCTCGGCCTGGGTGAGCACCGTGATCCTCGGGTTGTTCTTGATCCGCTTGAAGTTGATTTCGAGACCGCACAGCGGCGGGCAGAGCTTGGGGAAGTACTGGTGGGTGCGGGCCACACGCCCGCCCAGAAACGGCGACCTCTCGACGAGGACCACGGAGCACCCGGCCTCCGCCGCCTCCAGGGCCGCCGTCATGCCCGCCATACCGCCCCCGATGACCAGGACGGGCTTTCCGTTCAAGGTTCCCTCCATTCTTTCCATCCTTTCTCTCCGTCCCGGGCCCCGAGGGGGGCTCAGGCCTTTCCCTTCTCCGCCGCTCGCGCCGCGGCCTTTGCCTTCTCGGCCTCCACCACCTCCGGCCTCAAGCGCATGGTCTTTTCTCCAAGCAGGATGAAGCGAAGCCATTGGATGCCGAATTCCAGGAGTTCCTCGTCGTCGGTTTTCATGACTTCGAGTCGCTCCTCGTTCACTTGAAACCTTCTCAGGAAGGAGGATTCGAAAAGGAAGCGCCGGAACCGGTCCAGGTCGTACAGCGCCGTGTAGTACATTTCCATTTTCTCGGGGGGGAGGCTCTCCAGCTTCTCCCAGAACTCCTCGAGCATCAGAGCTTTGAAGGAAACCCCCATGCGGTCGTAGTCTTCGATGCCCTGTCCGACGATCCACTCCCGCACCGTCAGGGAGCCTCCCTCGCCGTGACCGTGGCAGAGGTCCTCCTTGAGAAGAAAGTGGAAGCTCCCCTCCTCGGGGTTCGGGTTCCGGGGCTCGGCCAAGCCAAGGGGGTACATGCGGCAGGCCCAAGGCCGGTGGTCGTACACGCCGCAACCGTCCGCGCTCACGAAGGGGCAATGCTTGTCCTCCCCCTCCATCTTGAGGAGGACGACGGGGATCTTCTGATCCTTGGTGAAGGGGACGATGGTGTACTTGTCCAGGAACTCGGTGGAGTCCATTCTCAAGTTTCTTTTCAATCTGAGCACGTCGTAGGGCGTCAGCACGATGGCCACGTCCTTGCAACACTGGGTGAAGCACTTCAGGTCTTTTCCGCAGCGGAAGGTGAACCGGTCGTTCAGCTTCAGCCGCTCGTAGTCCTTGAGGATCGCTTCGCGGGTGGGGGCGTCGGTCATGCGGGGGAGTCCTTCCCGTTCTCGATGATGCCGCTCTTGAGGGCGTCGGGAGACCAGACGGGAAGCGGACCCGTCTCGCCGTTCGTGGGGTCCAGGCGGTGGCGGTAGGAGGCGGTGACGTTGAACTGGGTTTTCATCCACTCCCAGCCGCGGACGAAGTATGGACAGTCGTCGTTGAAGCAGACGAACTGGTGTTCGCCCCGCCAGTTGGTCATTTGGGGGTTGGCCCATTTGGCGAGCGGGCGCAGGCAGTGGGGGCAGGTGGGGGTCTCTTCGGGGCTCATGGGCTCGGCGTCGCTCCCTTCTGATCGGTCATCCGCCCTGCCTGTTCGGAAGAAGAAGTGGGGAGACCCCCGCCCCCCGCGGGGGCCTCCCCGTCAAAGTCCGCGGCGTCATCCGCCGAGGAGTTCGTGTTCCTTCGCCTGCGGGAAAATGTGCAGGATGGGTCGCTTGATCATCTCCCACTTCTTTGTGCTGGGATCGTACTTGCAGTTGGCGAAGACCAGCCACTCCTTCTCGTTGAGGGCGGGCTTGTCGGCGCGGAAGTAGTACCCGGGCCACCGCGTCTCCTCGCGGAAGAGGATCGTGCGGACGTGGGCTTCGGCCTGCCACATGCGCTGGACGTTCTCCCAGCAGCGCATGAGCTCGTGCAGGTTCGACGCGGCCAGCTTCTCGGAGTCCTCCTTGAGGTACCCGAGGAGCTCGAGGGCGCGGTTGAGGGACGACTCGTTGGTCGTGAAGTTGCTGCTCACCCCGGCCGCGTACTCGTCCATGATCTTCTGGAGGCGGAACATGAACTGCTTGGGCTTGAGGTAGTTCGGGTTCACCTCCGGATCCGTGGTGGCGTTCTTGTACTGCTCGTAGATGTCCAGGGGCTTGAGGATCTCGGCCTTCATCGCCTCGACCTGGGCCATGTCCACGTTGGGCATGGTGTTGTTCTCGACGATGAACTTGATGGCGGCCTTGGCGGCGATGCGCCCCTCGGCGTGGGAACCGGAGGAGAACTTGTGGCTGGAAGCGCCCGAGGCGTCCCCGGCGCAGAAGAGGCCCTTCACCGTCGTCATGTTGCAGTAGCCCCAGAAGTACTCCTTCTTGGTCTCTTCGGTCTGGAGGTCTTCGGGACCGGAGATCCAGGCGCCGGAGGCACCGGAGTGGGAGCCGATGAAGTAGGGCTCGGCGGCGGCGATCTCGGAGGACTTCTCCTCAGGCTGCACGTTGCTGGCGGCCCAGAGGATGGCCTGGGAGATGGTCATGTCGAGGAAGTCTTCCCACGCCTCGGACTCGAGCTCCTTCATCTTCTTCTTGTAGGCCTTCTCGTCGTCCTTGTAGGTGGCGGCGATCTTCTGGATGGCCTCCTCGGTCCTCATGTAGATGGGGCCCTTGCCTTCCATGACGTCGAGCATGCCGAGGTAGTTGCGGAGGTTGGCCGGGATGGGCTTCACGCGGCCGTAAGAACCCCACTTCTCCAGTTCGGCCTTGCGCTCCACCATGTACTCGCCGCCGAGGGCGTTGGTCGCGCGGGACTTGAAGAGCAGGAACCACGCACCCACGGGGCCGTAGGCGTCCTTGAAGCGCACGGGGATGAAGCGGACTTCCTGGCAGGTCATCTCGGCGCCGGCCCGCAGGGTGAAGTAGGCGGAGGATCCGGAGTTCCACGGCGGATACCAGGCGCGGCCGAGGCCCTCGCCCGAGCTCCGAGGCTTGAACACGTGGACGGCGCCGCCCATGGCCATCATGACGGCCTTGGCCTTGAAGATGTAGAACTTGTTCTCGCGCGTGGAGAAGCCCACGGCCCCGGCGACGCGGTCGCCGTCCATGAGGGGTTCCACGATGAACACGCGCTCGAAGTACTGACCCACTCCGGACTGGAGGAGAGCGTTCTTGGCGGCCTCGGCCACCACGACCTTGTAGGACTCGCCGTTGATCATGAGCTGCCAGCGGCCCTCGTGGACGTAGTTGCCCTGCTCGTCCTTCCAGATGGGGAGTCCCCACTTCTCGAAGAGGTGGACGGTGGAGTCGACGTGGCGGGCGATGGAGGCCACGAGGTCCTCGCGCGTCACGCCCATGAGGTCGTTGCGCACGTAGTCCACGTAGTCCTTCACGGTGTTCTTGCCCGTGCGGAGGTCCACGTACTGGTTGATGGCGGAGAGGCCCATCGCCACGGCGCCGGAGCGGTCCATGGCAGCCTTGTCCACCAGGGTGACCTTCAGGCCCTTCTGCTTGGCCCAGTAGCACGCTTCCACGGCCGCGCCGCAGGAGGCCATGCCGCCGCCCAGGATCAGAAGGTCGGTCTCGACAACGACGTTCTCAAAGTTGGCCATCGTTCTTCTCCCCCCTTATTTCTTCAGCGTGAAGACTTCAGGCAGATCCAGCGAGGCGGGCTCGGTGAAGAGCACCGCGGGATCGTTGAGGTCGCCCTTGGTTTCCGTCCAGCCGCCGTCCGGCACGGCCGAACCTTCGGGGGTGGTCCGGATGGGGAACTTGAAGCGCTTGAGCATGCCGTTGCGGAACTTCACCGTCCACATGATGGAATCGGTGGAGCGCAGGGGCGTCACCTGGGCGCCCATGGGGACGAAGTCCGCGTAGCCTCGGATTTCGACGGCCTGGCTGGGGCAGATCTTGACGCAGTTGTAGCACTCCCAGCACATGGACACGTCGCGGTTGTACGCCTTCATCTTGTCCTTGTCGAGGACCATGAGGTCGTTGGGGCAAATGTACTGGCAAGCCGTCTTGTCCAGCGCTTTGCACCCGTCGCACTTTTCCGGGTTCACGTAACTCGGCATCAGGTCACCTCCTAACTGAAATCCGACGTCAACTGCATCTCCCAAGAGACCCCTGCGCGGCGCGACACCCTGCCCGCCTGCTGATGGCCACGGGGCCGCCGCCAACCTGTCCGCACCTCCTTAATGAAATCGACGGGCGTACACCACACCTTCGCCGGGCACGCACCCGGCCCCCTCGGTCACCCCTTGGCAATCCTTGGTGATCCTGCCGTTTCTTCTTATTTCGGCGGGCAGAAACTCAAGGAACCCTGCTCCGCTCGCGGCACCCCTAATGTAGGACCGACCGAAAAAGGGGGTCAACGGCCCCCTTGTCCGACGGGGTGTTTTGGGTGAAATCTCTCACGGAGAGGACCGCTCACACCCGGTCCACGAGGGGGATGAAAGAAAAATTCAAACATTATCAACATGTTAAGCTCGCCTTGTTCAAAGTGGGGCACCTGCCCGCAAACAAATCGAACAGAAATGTTACATCTAAAGTCCGCGCGGGAAGCCCCCAGCGAAGCCTCAGGGAACGGTCTTGAATCGACCTGCCGCCCCTGCCTTCGAGCTGCATCGGGGACGCGGCGGAAGCGAAGGGGCGGCGGTCCCAGGACCGCCGCCCCCGTCGCGCCCCACGCGGCCTCAATGGCCGCTCTGTTCGACTTCTTTCTGCCGGGTCAGATTCATGACTCTCAGGGCGCGGTTGACTTCGCCCTCGGCCCGGTACACGACGCGGACCTGGTCCCCAACCACCGGCGCCGAACCGATTTCGGCGCTCCGGATGTCCAGGGGAATCGGCGGCACCTCAGGCCTGACTTCATCCTGGACCCGGATCACGCCGCCCTCCTGCTCCACCGCGGTCACAGGACCCTGGACCACCGGAGCCGGCGGAACGCAGCCCCACGCCAGGATCAGGAAGAGGAACGCGAAAAACGCCGCGCTCGGGAGACTTCCAGACGGTTTCAACGGCGATCGCATGGCTCCCCCCTCAGGACTTTTTCGCCCGGATCTCTCGAACCGCGCCCTGGACCATTCCCACGACCACCACCACGGTCAGGACCGAGACGGCGCCCATGACCATCCAGGTCGCCGCGGCCGTGAGGCCCATCTGTTTGAGGATGACGGAAATCATGGCGCACACGACGGTGATCCCGAAAATGAGCCGGATGCCGTATCCGCGGATGTACTTGGTGGCGATGGTTCCGATCTGGGCCCCCGGAGCAGCCCCCATCAGCATGAAAATCACGGCCAGAAACTCGATGCGCCCCTTCATTCCGTAGGTGAACGCCCCGTAGAAGCCGGCGATCATGACCGTAAAGAGGTCGGTTCCCACGGCCACGTACGTGGGGCAGCCGATGAGGTAGACCAGGGCCGGCATCATGAGGAGCCCGCCGCCGATGCCCAGGAACCCCGCCAGGATCCCCACCAGGAGACCCACCGTCGCCGGGAGCCACATGGAGCATTCGACTCCCGCCACGTCGAACCGAATGATCGGCGGGATCTTGATCTTGTGGAGGGTCTCGTGCCACCGGACGGCGCTCCCCTCGTCCCCGCCCGCCGACGGAGCGGCCTTCTCCATGGCCCTCTTCTTGAAGTAGTCGTAAAAGACCAGGGCGGCGATGAGGAAGAGGAAGATCACGTAAACCCATCGGATGACGGGGCCTGCCAGCCCGAGGCGCTCCAGGAACATGACCAGGCGCGCTCCGATCTCGATGCCCACCACGTCAAAGGCCAGCATGGTGAGCCCCAGCCGCATGTCCACGTTCCCGAACTTCGCGTGGCGCCGGGTGGAGATGATGGACTTGCCCGCCATGTGGCAGAGGTCCGTGCCCACCGCGAAGGGCATGGGAAAGCCGAAGATGTTCAGGGCGGGCGTCACCATCCAGGCGCCCCCCATTCCGAAGAACCCTCCGAGGACGCCCACGGCCACGCCGAGGAGGACGAGGAGCCCGATGTTGACGGGCACGCCCGAAATGGGAAGGGTGACGGTCAGAAAGTCCAGCATGGCCCTACTCCTTCCCTTCTCGCTTGCTGAGGTCCAACCCGATCCGCCCCACCACCCAGTCCATGACCAGGCCCAGGACCAGGCCCATAAGGGCGGTGATGGCCACGACCTCGAGGGTGAAGAGGAAGCGGTTGGTGTTGTACAGATCGGCGAAGTACAGGTTGATCCCCTTCAGGTTTCGGGTGTCGGCCACATGAACGAGCTTCCCCTGCTTTTCGCCGCCTCCGGCCAGCAGCCACGTCGGCATCGCGGTGAGAACCGCGCCGATGGCCACCACCCGGGCCCTCAGGATCCATCCTCTTGCACCCATGCGCACCTCCCCCGTCCATTTGACCCCCGCCAACCCTCACGATTCTTCGCGCGGGGACCTCCTGCCGCAAGGAGTATAGAGGCTGAAGCCCTCACGAATTCCACGGAGAGTACGGAAGGCGATGGCCAAATACGGCATTTTACCCACTTGATTGGCCAACTTTCCGTATCTTTATGACCCATGCCCGTTCCCTTGCATCCCCACGGCCCTCGTTTCATCTTGAACCGGTAGGGAGCGTGATAGGATGGTGTCGGAGGGGGCCATGGACAAGGAGCCGAAGGCCATCCGCGGGCGGGTGCTCCGGGCGGGTTCGGTCATCCGTCCTGGAGTACGCAGGCTTGTCCTGGCCCTGACGCTCACCTCTTCCCTGTTTCTTCTTCTCTTGACCGCTCTGGCCCTGAAACGGACCCCGGCGGCGTCCTGGCTGGTCCTCTCCCTCGCCGCTTCGGGGGTGGCGGCCTCCGCCATCATGGGGGCGCTCGCCGTCGATCGCCTTTCCCGCAAGCTGTCGGAGATCGAGGACCAGAGGGATGCCTTCTTCGAAGAGCTGACACGGCTGTCCAAGGTGTCCTCCCTCGGGGAGGTGTCCTCGAGCATCGCCCACGACCTCAACAATCCCCTGGCGATCTTGAACGAGGAGGCCGGATGGCTCTCGGACCTTCTGGGGGGGGCGGGCGGATCGGACGAGGCCGCGGTCCGCAGGGAAATGGCCAACTCGGTGGAGCAGATCCAGGCCCAGATCCGCAGGGGAAGGGAGATCTCCCGTCGCATCCTGAACTGGGCCCGGGAGACCGAAGGTGCCGGCGGCAGGGTGGACCTGAACGAACTGCTCACCAAGACCCTTTATCTTCTCGAAAGCGACATGGCCGAGGTGCGTGTCCAGGTCGTCCGGCGCTTCGCGGCGGACCTTCCCAACGTGGCGGGGAGCGTGGCCGAACTGCGGCAGGTCTTTCTCAACCTCACCAAGAACGCCCTGGATTCCATGCGGGGGCGCGGCGGGACCCTCACGCTGGCCACCGTTCGGCTGGGTGAGTCGGCCCGCGTGAGCGTTTCCGACACCGGGACAGGAATCCCGGAGGGGAACCTCGCCCGGATCTTCGAACCGTTCTTCACAACCAAGCCCGGCGACCGGGGTACCGGTTTGGGATTGTCCATCAGCTCTTACATTGTCAAGAAACTCGGGGGAACCATCGAGGTGGAAAGCCGGCTGGGAGAGGGCACCACCTTTCACGTGACCCTGCCCGCGGCCCGGGAATCTCCCGGTGCGCTGGCCATGACCGGAGGGACCGATGCGGGTCATCAGGCTGCTTCTCGTGGATGACGAGTCGCGCTACGTGGAAACGCTTTCCAAGCGGCTCACGGCCCGAGGTCTCTACGTCGAGGGCGTCCACTCGGGCAAAGAAGCCATCGCGGTGCTGGAAAGCCGGCCCTTCGACGTGGTCCTTCTGGACGTGAGGATGCCCGGTATGGACGGCATTGCGACCTTGCGCGAGATCAAGAAGATCCAGCCCCTCGTGCAGGTGGTCCTCCTCTCCGGAAACGCCTCCATCAACGCCGCCATCGAGGGGATGCGCCTGGGCGCCATGGACTACCTGCTCAAGCCGGCCGATCTGGAGGATGTGCTGGCCAAGGTGGAAGAGGCCTTCGAGAAGAAGGGCGCGGAAGAGGCGCGCAGTCGGGAGGAAAAGGGTGCCAGGGGGCGCTGACGCCCCGAATCGTACCGGGTAAGGAGCGGACGTGGGCCTTCTGTCCTTCGGGAAGGGCATTCTCTTTGGAAAACGCTGGCGCCCCATCGAGGCGCACCGGGACACCCGCGCCCACCTCACGCTCAATTACCTCACGTTCAAGGATCTCATCACTTCCAACGACGAAGTCCTCGAAATCATCTCCGACCTGGAGGAGAAGCTCCAGGGCGAGACCTACTTCGGCATGACCTATATCCGGTTCCGGTGCGTCACGGCCGCGACCCACACCTACCGGATGATCGCCAACCTGAACAAGCTGTCGGGACGGCGGTTCCAGGAACTCCCCGTCACCTTTTCCACGGTGCAGAAGGCCATCGAGGAAGTCCTGGAAAAGAGCCGCCGCCGCGCGAGCCCGGAGGGTCCGTGGGTCCTGGACCTGTCGGAGGTGGACGCCTCCATGCACGACCGGGTGGGGGGCAAGAGCGCCAACCTCGGGGAGATCCGGAACCGCGTCAAGCTGCCCGTGCCCGATGGCTTCGCCATCACCACCGACGCCTTCCGGCAGTTTCTGGAGGCCAACCAGCTGACGGAGGAGATCCGCTCCCGACTGGTCAACGTGGACCTGGACGACCTGGACAGCCTCCGGGAGGCGAGCGAGGCCGTCAAGGAGCAGTTCCAGGCCGGATTCGTCCCCCCGGAGGTGGAGCGCGCCATCCTCGCCGCCTACCGACGGTTGTGCGACACCCTCGGGCGCTCGGCCCGGGTGTCCGTCCGATCGAGCGCCGTGGGGGAGGACGGGGACATCTCCTTCGCGGGACAGTACTCCAGCCTCCTCAACGTGGATCGGGATCACCTCCTGGCCGCCTACAAGGAGGTCCTCGCGGGCCTGTACACCCCCCGGGCCATTTTCTACCGGAGCGTCCACGGGATCCCCGACGAAGACATCCCCATGGGCGTGGCGTGCATCGCCATGGTGGATGCCGCCGCCAGCGGAGTCGCCTGCTCGGTCAACCCGAACCGTCCCGATTCGGGCACCCTGGTCATCAACGGGGCCTGGGGGCTGGGCGTGGGGACGGTGGGGGGATCCGTGAGCCCGGACTTCTGGGAGGTGTCCAAGGACGCGGACATGCCCTTGGTGGAGGCCCGCCTCGGGACCAAGGAGACCAGCGTGGAGCCCCTCGACGAGGGCGGGATCGGACCCGTGGCCCTGGCCCCCGCCGTGGGGGGGGCCTACTGCCTGACGGAGCGGCAAGTCCGGGATCTCGCCTACATCGTGGTGGCCGCGGAGAAGCACTATGGCCGGCCCCAGGAAATGGAGTGGGCCCTCGACAAGCTCGGCCGTTTCACCATCCTCCAGTGCCGCCCCCTCCGACTCTCCCGGTTTTCCGAGGACTCCTCCCGGCTTCCCCCGGCCGAGATCGAGGGCCATCGCCTGCTCCTCACGGGGGCGTCCGCCTCCAACGGGGTCGCATCCGGCCCGGTCTTCCGGCTCAACGGCATCGAGGACCTCGCCTTCGTGCCCGACGGCTCCGTGGTGGTGGCGCGCCACTCCTCTCCCCAGATCGTGAAGGTCATGGGGCGGGTCGCGGCCATCGTGACCGACGTGGGGGCGACCACGGGCCACATGGCCTCCCTCGCAAGGGAATTCGGCGTGCCGGCGGTCCTCGACACGCGGGAGGCGACCACGCGTCTGGAGGCGGGCCAGGTGGTGACGGTGGACGCCAGCCGCGGCGCGGTTTACGACGGCCGGATCGAGTCCATCGTGGCCGAGAAGCCCGCCCAGCCCAAACGGTCCATGAAGGGCACCCCCGTCCACCAGGTCCTGGTGGAGGTTTGCCGCCACATCGTCCCCCTCCACCTCACGGACCCGAGAAGCCCCGATTTCCGGCAAGGTGCATGCCGCACCTTCCACGACATGGTGCGCTTCGTTCACGAGAAGGCCTTCGAGGAGATGTTCCGCATGAGCGACCGCGTCTCCGACGCGGATTACCGGTCCGTGCGGTTGCGGGAGCGCCTTCCCTTCGAACTGTACCTCATCGACATCGGCGGGGGCTTGAACAGCCCCCCCGGCCGATCCGAGATTTCGCCGGGGGACCTCCGTTCGGAGCCCATGCGCGCCCTTCTCTCGGGCATGAGCGACCCGCGTTTGCGCTGGTGGGAACCCAAAGGCATCTCCCTGGCCGGCTTCCTGTCCGTGGCCACCGAGTCTCTCTTCACCCCGACCCACGACACCGCCGAGCGCCGGCTTGGGGACAAGAGCTACGCCATCGTCGCCGAGTCCTACTGCAACTTCAGCTCCCGGATCGGCTACCACTTCACTGCCGTGGATGCCTTCTGCTCCGACATGCTCAACCGGAACTACGTGTCCTTCCGCTTCAAGGGAGGCGCGGCGGACGACCTGCGACGCGCCAAGCGCTGCGAACTCATCGGCGAGATCCTCAGGCGGCTGGATTTTCAGATCGAGCGCGGGGGCGATCTCATCAACGCCCGGCTGAGGAAGTTCCCGAAGGAGACCATCCTCGACCGTCTCGGCCAGCTGGGCCGGCTGGTGGTGGCCACCCGACAGCTGGACATGCGGATGGGGCCCTCGGCGGCGGTGGGTTGGTACGCCGACGCCTTCTTCGAAGGGAACTTTCTCTTTGAACCGCAGAGCCCACCCCGCACGGCGCCGGAGACCGCCCCATGACTCTGCCCTCCTTCCTCCGAAACCTGCTCGCGGGGCGCTCGGACGGCGGCTCCGAGGACGCCCGCGGCCGGTTCCTGAGGAAGTACGAAGCCTACCGGAAGCTCGCCTCGGCCAACAACGCGGCCCTGGAAGTCCTGGCCGACCTGCAGTCCAAGGCGGGGGGCGAGTTTCTCTTCGACGCCAAGTACCTGAGGGACGCCACCGCCAACGCCCTGGCCCGAGGCCGGGAGGTGGTGGAGGCCCTTGACGCCCTCTCGGGGGGCCGCGAGCGCCGCCTCCGCGGAGCCCTCGCCGAGCTGGAAACCAAGCTCGCCGAGGAGACCGCCCCCACCGTGCGCATTCCGGACGGCCCCCGCGTGCTTTCCCTCTCGGAGGCGGCGGACGCCCCCGTGGACCTCGTTGGGGCCAAGGCTTGGAGGCTGGCCGTGCTGAGGACCCGGGCGGGCGTGCCGGCGCCCGACGGTTTTTCCATCACGAGCCGGGCGTGCCGGGATTTTCTCGAACAGGGCGGGATCTTCCCGAAGGTACGGGCCGCCGTGGAGGACCTCCCTCTGGCGAACCAGGAGGGCCTCCTCCGAACGAGCGAGGCGCTGCGCGCGGCCGTTCTGGGAACCCCATGGCCGAGAGATCTCGCCGACAAGATCCTCTCGGCCTTTGACGCCCTGGAGGCCCGAACGGGAAAGCGCGGCCTCCTGGTGTCAGCGCGATCCAGCGCCGTCGGAGAGGACGGCGATTTCAGCTTCGCCGGCCAGTACGCCTCGATCCTGAACGTGGACCGGGAACACATCCTCGAGGCCTGCCGCGAAGTCCTTGCCAGCCAGTTCGGACCTCGCGCCCTTGTGTACTACAAGGCCAGGGGCGCCGGCGGAGACCTCCTGCCCATGGCCGTCTGCGTGGTCGCCATGGTGGACGCGCGGGCCAGCGGGGTCCTCTACACCCGCCCTCCGGACGACCCCTCCGAGGAGTCCATGGTCCTGGCAGGAAGCTGGGGCCTCGGTCCCTCCACGGTGGACGGGCGGCTGACCCCGGACGTGTTCACGGTGGGCCGGGGCGCGGGACACCCTCTCCTCCGTTCCCGGGTGGCGCCCAAGGACCGGATGCTCCTCTGCCGGGAGAGCCGGGGGCTCGTGGATGTGGAGGTCCCTGGCTGGATGAGGGACCAGCCGTGCCTGACGCCGGCCCAGGTGTCGGCGCTGGCCGGTTTCGGCGCCGCTCTGGAAGCCTATTTCGGAAGGGCCCAGGACGTGGAGTGGGCCCTCGACGCGGAGGAGCGGATCGTCATTCTCCAGTCGAGGCCTCTGAGAGTCTCCGGAGAAGCCGCCGGGCGGGCGGAGGTGCTCGCCCAAAGAAAGGGCCTGACGCCCCTCCTCTCGGAGGGGACCGTGGTCTCACGGGGCGTGGGCTCGGGCCCGGTGTTCCTTCTTGAAGATGGCGACTCTCCCACCTCGGTCCCCCCGGGGGCGGTTCTCGTGGCCCGGGCGGCGGAACCCAGGCTGGCCGAAGCCATGGACCGGGCCGCGGCCCTCGTCACGGAAGTGGGGTCCACGACGAGCCACCTCGCCACGGTGGCCCGAGAATTCGGAGTTCCGGCGCTCTTCGGCGTCCGAGGAGCCCTGGCTTCTCTGAACGCCGGGACCGTGGTGACCGTGGACGCGGAGTTGGGCAACGTGTACCCGGGGCGCGTGGACGCCCTTCTGGAGAGCGCGGCCCGAAGGCGCGCCGAGGGAACCCAGGACACTCCGCTCTTCCGGCGGCTGCGGGCCATCCTCGCTCTCCTGACCCCCCTGAATCTGACGGACGTCCGAGGCAGGAACTTCAAGGCCGCCGGGTGCCAGACGCTCCACGACATTTTGAGATACGCCCACGAACGGGCCATGGAAGAGATGTTCCTCGCGGGAGGGAGCTTCGGAAAGGAGTCGGGAGGCGCGCTGAGGCTGGCGAGTCCCCTCCCCGTATCCTTTTACTTCCTGGATCTCGGCGGCGGCCTGGAAATGCCCGCGGGGGAAAGGGAACTGCGCCCGGAGCACTTCCGCTGCAGGCCGCTCCTCCACCTCTGGCCGGGGATGATCGAGGTCCCGTGGGACAAGGCCCCTGCCGCCTCCGGACGGGACGTGGCTTCCTTGATGATGACCGCCATGACCTCCGGGGACGTGGCCCGCCAGATGGCCGAACCCAACTACGTGCTCGTCTCCGACGTGTACCTCAACATGAACTTCCGGCTGGGATACCACTTTTCCCGGGTGGACGCGTGCTCCACCGACAACGTGCACGAGAACTACGCGAGCCTCCTCTTCCACGGGGGCGCCGCCGACCTCCGAGGCAGGTCGCGGCGCGTGGACTTCATCGAGCGCGTCCTGAGAAGGGACGGCTGGAGATCCTCCCGGCGGGGAGACGCCCTCTTCGCCCGAATCGAAAACCAGGACGCCGAATCCCTGGCCCACCGCCTCCGCGCTCTGGGCCGGCTGTTGGTGGTCACCCGGCAGGTGGACACGCTCTTCGGGAGCGATTCGGACGTGGAGCGGGCCGCGGAGGCCTTCGCCAAGGGTGACTTCACGCTCGGACTGGGGGAGGCCCCGCCATGAGATCCCCCTGGCTCCGGAGCCGGCGGTCCATGCCTCTCTGGGGGCTCCTGGCCGCGGGCCTGCTCCTGGTGGCGGCCTTCATTCTGGGCCTGGTCTCCTTCGGCAAGATGAGGCAGGTCGTGGGCGAGGAGTTCAACGAGCAGCAGCTCGTCCTCGCCCGCAATCTGGCCACCCTCATCCGGCAGGATCTGGACTTTCTTCGCCGCGAACTCATGGCGCTCAACCAGTCGCCCCTCGCCGAGTCGGACCACTCCGCCACGTGGGAGCGGCGCATGCGGGTCACCTTCGACGCCGTGCAGAGCGGCGAACTCCTGGAAATTCGCCTCGTCTCCCCCTCGGGGAAGGATGCATACATCCTTCTTTCCGAGGGCGAGGTCCTGCACGAAAAGGGGGACTTCTCCCAGACGACCTCCTTCCTCTGGGCCTCCCGACCCGAGAACCGGGGCAAGGTGCTCCTGATCTCCTCGAGCCTCCCGGTGGAAGGCGACCTGGACAGGCGAAGGCCCCGGTTGGTCCTCGCCGTTCCCCACTACCACGCCCTCGGCGGTTACAACCTTCACGACCCTTCGGGGCGCATCTTCGCGGGCGTCCTTGAATTCACCGTGGACGCCACCGCGCTCGCAACGAGGTTCACGGCCGACGCCCGCTCGGGAACGACCGGCTACGCGTGGGTCCTGGACGAGATGGGCACGTTCCTCGCCCATCCGGAGAAGGACTTCCTGGGCAAGAACGCCTTCAAGGCGCGACACGAGAAGAACCCCAAGCTCGCCTTCGAAGGGATCAACGTGATCATGAGGGACCACATGCTCCGGGGCCAGGAGGGGAAGGGTGAGTACCTTTCCGGGTGGCACCGCCAGCTCAAGGGGCCCGTCCACAAGCTCATCGGATACACGGCGGCCCACCTGGACCCAGAGCGCCCCGACCTCTTTTGGTCCGTGGCCGTCGTGGCCCCGGCCAGCGAGGTCCAGGGCATGGTGCGGTCCCTTTTCCTCCGCCAGTTCACCGTCCAGACAGCGATCTTCCTGGCCATCCTCGCCGGGAGCGTTTCCGTGATCCGGAGGGACCGCTGGTGGTCCAAGCTCCAGAAAGAAAAGGAGCGCCAGATCAACCTGAGCTCGCGCCTCGCTTCCCTGGGAACCCTCGCGGCGGGCGTCGCCCACGAAGTCAACAACCCCATCGCCATCATTCTCGGGTTTTGCGATCTCCTCCTCGAGAAGGTCCCTCCGGGATCGCAGGAGTACGAGCACCTCAAGATCATCGAGAAGCAGGCCCTGGCGTGCAAGAAGATCGTCGAAAACCTGGGACGCTTCGCCCGGATTCCCGAACAAAGGGCGGAAACGTCGGACCTCAACGAGGAAGTGCGCAGGGTGCTCGCCATGGTGCGCAACACGCTCCTGACCGAGAAGATCCAGTGCGTCCTCGACCTGGAGGAAGGGATTCCACCCGTCAGCGGCGACCCCCAGGGACTCCAGCAAGTGTTCCTCAACCTCATCACCAACGCCCGCGCCGCCATGAAGTCCGGAGGAACCCTCACGATCCAGACCCGACGAATGGGCTCCCGGGCGGTGACCTCCGTGAGCGACACGGGCCACGGAATCGCGAAGCAGGACCTGGAGCGGATCTTCGATCCGTTCTTCACCACCAAGGCGCCCGGCGAGGGAACCGGGCTCGGGCTGTCCATCAGTCACGGAATCGTGGAGAAGGCAGGCGGCTCCATCCAGGTGGAGAGCCGCCACGTGGACGCAGTGGGAGAGGAGCACGCGGGCAGCACCTTCCGGGTCGTGCTCCCCCTGGCTCCCAGCGGCGAGGAGGCCCACGGCCCCGCCGGCGGAGCCGCATAGAGCGGAGGGCGCATTCGATGGCCGAAAAAATCCTGTTGCTGGACGACGAAGTGGACATGCTCCTCCTGCTTCAGACCATCATCACTTCTCGAACCGACCACGAGGTGGTCAGCACGAACAACCCACTGGAGCTGGAGGACCTCATGGCGGCCCACGCCTTCTCCCTGGTCATCTCGGACCTCAAGATGCTGGGCCGCGACGGATTGGAGGTCGTGGAAAAAACCCACGAGATCGATCCCACGATCCCCGTGGTCATCATCACCGCATACGGCAGCCTCGAGTCGGCCCAGGAAGCCATCCGCAAGGGCGCCTACGACTACATCACCAAACCCTTCCGCAAGGAGCAGGTCCTCATCGCCATCGAACGCGCCCTGGAATGGCGCCGCCTGACCCTCGAGAACCAGCGCCTCAAGAACGGAGGGGGATAAGGAACGGAGCCGCGGGCGGGGAAGAGGTCCGCCACCGAAATGACGGGCTGGCCCGCGGTCGCCCCGCCGGTTCGCCGAATTCCGCCCGTGGGCCCTCCGCCGCGCATCCCGATTCCCCCGCTCCCCTCCACGCCTTCTCCGCCGCCTGTTGCCTCACGTAAGAATCTTCCCAAAATGGTATTTGTTGCCTCATGTAAAAATCAATCCGAAACGCGGTGCCTTCTGACCGCAGCAGGGACTGTGGGAAGGGTGGGAAACCCCGGAGGGGTT
>Ga0209172_10001778_pt1 | contig 42629 bp, 41 predicted proteins | sample LarsenN4metaG_FD_184113 | JGI IMG/M metagenome (GOLD analysis project Ga0209172, IMG submission 184113) | Hot spring sediment bacterial and archeal communities from British Columbia, Canada, to study Microbial Dark Matter (Phase II) - Larsen... ... | reverse complement strand
GGTCTGCGATCTCAAAGTTCCGATCGTCGTCGATGTTGGGATAGGGAAGAATTGGGGCGAGACAAAGACGTAACATTTGACAGAAAAATTTCTGGTGATACACTGGGCGTCGTTATTCTTTTTTCGTCATCTATGTCAGAACACCCACGACACATCGATTCGATCCCCGGGTTCTCCGATGAAGAGCTTGAACAGGCAGCGCGTGAGGGGGCTCCAGTCGAACCAAAAGGTGCGCCGGGTGAGCATGACGTCGACTCTGTCCCAGGTTTCACCCCCGAAGAGCTCGAGGCGGGCGCCCAGCACCGTCAATCGTAAGTAGACTAATCAATTATCCCATGGACGACCAGTATCAAGTTTTCCAAGATGAGACCGCCGCTGATGAAGAGGGTCTCGGTGTTGAATTGAGCGACGGGGACGATCTGGTCAGTACCGAAAAACTCGCCGACGACGAGGATAAGGAAGACTCATTCGACGATAAGGACGAATAGAGAACCTCAGATAAAGAAAGCGCCCTCCCCGACGGGCGCTCTTTCGTTCATTCGGATGCGGGCTTCGGTAGCACCGCCGATGAGGCCGGCTGAGCCGGTGAGATGCGCAATCGGGGAGGGCTGGGGGTACGACAGACTGTCGTGGGCTACGCCGGAGGCGGGCGTTCCGCGGTGTTCGTGCTGGGCATATCGGATCCTCCGATTGGGATGCCCGTGGGGACACGAGTCGCTCCTTCGTCGGAGCGGCGGGGACGGGTCCAGCGTGGATACTGGTTGACAGTTCCACCATCACGGCTCACCTCAAGAGTCCGTGGGGTTCAGGTGGTACGTATAAGCGTATGCCTGTCTCTCGCTGGGAGCAAGGGTTGTTATCCACACAGAACTTCTCGTACCTGCGGGTTGGCCCACGACCGGCAGACCTGCTATTCTTGGCTCGCCTATGGTGATTATTCTGACCGGTCCGGACACCTTCCGTTCGCATGAGCGCCTGGTCCAGCTCCGCGACGCTTTCAAGCAGAAATATGATCAGGCCGGTTTGAACACCGTCCTCCTTGAGGCTGACGCCATGACCGCCCCACAGCTTCGTGACGCCTGTCAGAGCGGCGGGTTATTTGCTTCGCGGCGGATGGTGATCATTAACAATTATGAGAAGAAAAAAGCGAGTGTGACACCGGTCATGATGACCGAGTTGTTGGCGCCGTACCAAAAAAGCGAGACCCCGATCGTTGTCATCCGCGAACTACTGACGATTTCTACGGAGTATCGACGAACACCGCCCGTCTCGGCGTTGAAAATTCCATCAGCCAAGGTCGAGCTCTTTCCAGCCCGTACCCCTCGTGAACTGGAACAATGGTTGATTAAAACTGCAACGCAGCGTCACGGGTCGCTTTCGGCCACGGCCGCCCAACGACTAGTCGCGACGGTCGGAAATGATTCGTGGACCCTCGACCGCGAACTGGAAAAAATCTTGACCCACTGTGCTGGTCGACCGGTCACGAACGAAGATATTGCGGCGCTGACGAATCAACAGATAACGTCCGATGTCTTCGCATTAGCCGATGCATTCGGTCAACGGCGGGCTGCTGATGCGTTACATTTCTTACGACGCGAACTCGCGTTCGGGACGCACCCGCTCCAACTCCTCGCAATCTTACGAAAGCATGTCGAGAACCTGATTCAGGTCGCGAGTCTCGACCAACCAACCGCCGCCCAGGTCCAAGCCGAACTCGGACTTCATCCATTCGTCGCCAAGAAACTCATCGCCCAGTGTGCACACACTGATCGACAGACGTGGGTCCACATTCATGATGGCCTCGTCGCCATCGATCGCGACCTGAAATCGACCCCACTCGATCTGGAGTCTCTGGTGACCGCGTTGATCCGCCCGGCTTAACTCGACGTTCGGAGACGAGCGATCAGGCGAGACTTCTTCCGTCCGGCGGCGTTGCGATGGATGACCTTTTTTTGCGCCGCTTTATCGAGGGCGCGAACGTATTCCGTCGTCAGCGTCTTGACGGTCGCCATATCTTTCGCGGTGTACGCTTTGCGTAAACGAACGGAAAGTTTCTTCAGATTGTTCTTAACGGCGGTGTTTCGGGCGCGAGCCTTGATGTTCTGGCGGAGGGCTTTTGCGGCGGCGGACGTTGTCGGCATGGTCGAAAAATGGTGAATGGAAAAACAGCAGGGCGATGGTACCACTTGGCCGAAATTTTGTCTAGATTCAGCGGTTTCTTGACACTCTGGCGAGACCCGATTAGGGTACCGACAACAACCCGCTCTTTGACAACCTATCCTCTCAACAAGAAGGATTGGGCGTCGGAGCGGGCTCGAAACCCCGTGCCGCAACCCGCCTCGATCAAACGAGGTCATCCCCCCAGGAGGTCCCCAATGAGCACCCGTTCCCGCTCGTGTTTTGTCATGTTCGCGATCGTCGCCCTGTTGGGCCCGGTCGTCGCCCATGGCGCGCCCGCGACTCGGGGCGCTGTCGTTGTCAGCGGCAATGAGCTGACCAGCGGCAGTCCGCTTCGGGCGATCGATGGCAAGGTTTACCTCGACGACATTCAGGTCTGGCCGGCGGTCAGCCTGATGGCGACGAAGACGCCGAATTCGATCACGCCGTTCGATGAACGGTGTCACCTCGTCTCTTCGATCGTCAGATCTCAGACGACGAAGAAGCCGGGACAGCCGGCCCTCCTCGGCTCAGCTGTCACTGCGGTCGCCACGTTCCGGCAATACACGGACGTGGTCGATTCGTCCTGGGTCGATCCCAACTCGGGATTGCCCTGGGTGAAGTGGAAGAACGGCCACAGCGAGGAATTCGGACTCGATGACCCAACCGATGGCACGCCGCCAACGGAGGACGTTGCAACCACACTCGCGCGGGCCCTGACGGAACTCCGGAACCAAGGAACGACGATCTACGCTGGGGATGGCTATCTGACGCTCATCCCAGCTGTTCGCCGGGCCGAGTTCCAGAATCGTATCGCGCAATCGATGCAGACCAACGCGCCGCTCGAAGCCAAAGGCCGGAATTTCCGGCTTCGGTATTTGAGCCTGATCCGGGACCAGCAGAACCCGGTCCCCCTGTCCTCTCTGCGTCAGACGAGGTGACCCATGAAGCGTCCAACGTTTGCACTCCTGTTCAGTGCTGCGCTGCTCGGCTTCCTGGTGTCGACCTCAACTGCGCAGAACGAAACGCCCCGTGATTACGTGGCCTACTGGGTCGAACCCTACGCCGGTCACCTCGGTGTCCGGATGCAGAGGTTTGCTCAGAATGCCGGACGTCATGGGTACATCGTCGAAGTGCGGCTGTTCGACTGGGACACCGGCCCCTACCCGTTCAGTGCCTACCAGCAAGATGCTAGCTGGGGCTGCGCGATGTGGGGGACTAGTACCCACGGTTCTACGAGCGGCCAGTCGATCATGGCCTGGCGTCTCGACCCCGCAGGCCTGTCGAGTCGTAACGCTGCCTATGCAGCGCTGCTCGCGACCGGTTTGCGTGACGCAATCGATATCTATCAGTCGCAGTCGACTGGTGGGTATGCGATCGGCGTGACCAGTGCGTACATCGCCTCGACCTTCCGATCGGAGCAGGGCATCGTCTTCAACGGTGCCTGTCAGGGTCACACCTACACGTCGTCGTGGACGAATGCACGGTGCGTGCTCGACTACTCCGCCTGCCCCCTGAACATCACTGTCCAAGCCGACTGCGATACGGTCTTCAATCGGATGAACAGCGCGACGAAGCGAACGGTTCTCCAGGCGATAGTCGGCACCTCGCTGACGTCGTCCGGGAATCTCAATACCGTTCTCTCGCCCGCGGTTCAGTCGGTCAGCATCCCAGTCGGGACGTATTTGCACGAGTACAAGACGATCACCGTCACGTTCGACGCCTTGATGGACAACACCAGGGCGATGAGCTGTATTGACGTTGATGGGTGGAACATCGAACTGTATGACCCGAAGTGGGTCAATCAGACCCAACTCAGCGTCCAGATGCGGCCACGTTATATCGGTCGCGACTCGCTCCGGGTCAGAGCTCAACAGCCGCAGAATGGCTACTACGAAGGATGCGTCAGCTCCGGCGGCATCCCACTCTGCGGACCGGGCGAAGGTCCGAATCGACGCGACTGGACGGGCGCTTACTACTCGGCAGTCGACAATCCGGCGGCGTCCATCGCGTGGTTCCGGGCGGTTCGTCAGTCGGACGGTGTGCACGTCGAATGGTCGGTCGAGTCCCAGTCGGGAACGGACCATTATCTCGTCGAGTATGCCGCACAGTCGACCGGGCCGTTCGGGCCTGTGGCGACCATCCCCGTCGATCCCGCCCGAACGCAGTACGCGGTCGTCGATTGGGGACGGTCCGATGGGTACTATCGGCTTCGTGAAGTCGAAGTCGATGGTGACATCCTTGATCAGGGGTTCGATGGGGTCAGTGATCCCATACCGAATACTCCGATCGAACCCGTGACGGAAGCTCAGGGTGACAGTCTGACCAATTCTGGTCTGGCACTGTATCCTTCGCTCCCACCGCCAAACGTGACCGAGCAGATCCTGCCCATCTACGGCGTGACCTACATCACCCGCAGTGGTTGGGAATCGGCACTGCAGCCGCGACTCAACAAGCTCGCGAGCCAAGGTCACATCGTCAACGTGGTGCCGATCGAATCATTCGGTGCGACGAAGGTGGCCCAGCGATCGGGCATCAGTCAGTACATTACTGCTGGCATTCCGTACGGACTGTGGGCAGTATGTCTGGCCGGTGATAACGAGGACAGTGAAGTCTGGGATAGTTATCCGTGGTACGACTGGGTCAAGCCGACCTGGCCGAGCGAAGCCGCGGCCGACATCATCCCGTCCTTCTACTGGCCGGATCCGTCGATCGTCCAGGCGAAGTCCCAAACGTGGTACACGCCCCACGGGAATTCGGACTGGGTCTTTGCCGGCCCGGATTCGATCCCGCGAATCGTGATCACGCGCATTCCGGCGCGATCGGCAGCGGAACTCGCTGTGGCGGTCGCGAAGGCAGATGCGTATGAACGTCAGGATCTGACGCGGGGAACGATCGCCGTCTTCACCCAGGCGCAGGATCTCGGGGGAAATAGCGGTGCCCTGGCCAAGCAGCACGCTTTGGCCAACATCGCCAAGCTCCCGACGGCGTTCACGGTCAAACACCAGATCGATTCGCCCACCACGAACTACAGTTATGCCACTCGGCAATCGATATTCCTGTCGACGGTCAGTCCGACCGACCCGGTGAACCGTGTCGTCGGGATGATCTACAAGGGGACGCAATCGAACCGGAATAATCTGCACTGGCAGCAATACAGCCAGGGGTTCCGGTGGAATCTGCTGCCCCCGAATGCTGGTCTCTCAGCCGTCCTCGCGACGTATTGCGAAGCGGCCGGGACGAGCCGTCGGGTCGATCCGAGCGCCGCCCGCGGATTCATGGAACTGGCGATGACCACCTACGTCGATCGCGGACCCGCACTCATCATCGGTGCGAACTGCGGCTCGAACCAGAACGTCAACAGCGAGCTGGACTCCCTCTTCCTGGCCATCGTTTACGGTCGGGGTGCACGCTCCGCCGCCGATGGCTGGATGCAGGCGATCCAGACGTTGCTGACGACATACCCGGGCGATATCCAGCGGAAGTACGCAGCGCTGATGACCGGTGTCATCGGCTTCCCGGAGACGCCGTGGCCGGGGATGCGTGTCGCGGTGACCGGTGTCGAACCGGTCGCTGGGACGGCGGCCCGTGTCGAACTCGCGATCACTCCCAACCCAAGCCGAACACCGAACATCCGTTTCACCGTTCCGGCTCGAGCCCACGTCAACCTGGCGGTCTACGATGTCAGTGGTCGGCTCGTCTCGCGACTCCTGAACAACGAGGTGACGCCGGGGGTCTACCACGCCCGACTCGATCGCTCGTTGTCAGCCGGACTCTACTTTGTCCGGTTGTCGATCGGATCCCTGCAGGTCAACGAGAGGATGGTTATCCTGCACTGAAAGGATGCAGGACTCTGTGCTCTTGAATCGAGTGCCGCGGCGGCCCAATTGCCGCCGCGGCCCTTTCTCAAGCGTATATCCCATTATTTGGAAGGAGGTGAACGATTTGAAGAAATTCTTAATTCTCGTCATCGCGGTCGCCTTTGCAACCGGTCTCGCGAGCGGCATCAATGTCGCGAATGCTGATGGCAACACGAACACTGGTGGGGGTAGCAACACGAACACTGGCGGTGGAACTAATTCTGGTGGCAACACGAACACTGGCGGTGGAACCGTCCGTCGTATTAGTTGGGGCCAATTGAAGGTCATGTACCTCGATCCGCCAACCACCAAGAATTCAGAATAAGTTTCGATATGAACAGGCCGCTCCCGGGGGAGCGGCCTGATTGGAGTCAGTACCGAAGGAGCTCGACCAGTCGTTGCCGACGCAGTCGTTGCACCGGACCACGGATGATGAGTGTCATCCGCCGCGGATCGAAGATGAGATTGGCCGTCTCACGGATGTCGGTCCGCGTGACCGATCGCAAGTCGCGCAGATATTCGCGCAACGGCTTGAAGGTGCCGGCATTGATCAGGGACCGGGCGATGAAGATGGCCAGGTTCCAGGGCTCGGATGCTTTTCCCCGCGCATCGATGCTCATGTTCGCGAGTGCGAGGTCATGGTCATCACGGGTGATGAGCGACGTCTTGAGTGACCACAGACCTTTGGCGATCAGTCCCATCGCGTCGTAGATATGATCGTACGACATCGGCAGGTAGATCGCATATTGTCCGAGGTCCTCGTAGCACCAGTAGAAATCCTCCGAGCTGTAGCCATGCCCGGCGGCATCGAGTTCCTGCTTGAACCGAGCGCTCGAGCGTCCGGTCAGCAGATTTCGGATGACACCGGTGGTGATACGGCGCGGGTCATTGATGCCCGGGGTCGGCCAGCCGATCATCAGGTGGAACTGCTTCGTGTCGTCGCGCGACATGATGATGTTCCCGGGGTACTGATGGTACACGAGGTTGTGGTGCGGCGGGGTCGTGCCCGGACGGATGCGACCGAATTGACGGAGGATCGCCGTTTCGACCCGCTCGACATTGAAACCGCCGGTGATGGCGATCACGAGCCGACGACCAACGATCTGACGTCGGTGGTAATTCCGGATCGCTGCGGCCGGAATCTTCGCGAGTGTCAGCTCGGTCCCGAGGATCGGGTGGTCGAGTCCGGTGCGCGGGAGCATGCGGCGGGCCAGGTCGAGATCGACCCGTTCTTCGGGCTGGTCATCGTAGACACGGATCTCTTGGCGGATCCGCTCCCGCTCGAATTCGATATTCTCGAGGGTCAGGAGCGGGTGCCGGACCATGTCGGCCAGGATGCTGATCAACGCCTCGATCCGACGAGAGTAGGTCTCGATCGCGAAGACGACCGTGCTTTGGTCGGTGAACGCGTTGTAATTCGACGCGCGCCCATCGAGGGTCCGCGACAACTCCTGCCAACTCGGGTAGCGGCGAGAGGCGCGAAAAAAGACGTGCTCGGCGAAGTGATTGAGACCCTGTAGAACGAACCCGGACGACAGCCGTGGATCATTCCGACTGCCAGATCCGCGCAGTCCGATCGCGACGGTCGCCGAGGTGGTTGGCCAGGGGTGGAGCACGACCTGGACACCATTCCGCAGCGTGTAATGCTTCATGGCGCACCATCCATGGTGGAGGTGAACGTAACGTCAAAGGACGGGAAAGGCACATCCTACCACCGTCAGCGAGAAACGCCAACGATGCTAACGGCGCCGCCCGAAGCGACTTTGCGTTCGTTGTTTTCCGCGCCCGCGACGATTATACCGGCTCCCGTTGGTCGCAGTGATGCTGGGGTCGAGTTTCGAAAGCGCGTCACGGTACTTCGCGGCGGATTCGAAGTCGAGGTTTTCTGCGGCTAGCTCCATTTTTGCTCGGAGTTCAGCGGCGACATGACCTCGTTCGGTATCGGGGATGTTCGGCAGGTCGACGATCGGTTCGTCGGCGATCGCGGCACCGGCGAGTCGGTCATCACGAACCGCGCGAACGATGGTGGTCGGGGTGATGCCATGTTTTTCGTTGTACGCGGACTGCAGTTTTCGTCGGCGTTTGGTCTCATCGATCGCACGTTTCATCGAGCCGGTCACCGTGTCGGCGTACATGATCACTCGTCCCTCGACATGCCGAGCGGCTCGTCCCATGACCTGCATCAGTGACGTTTCGGAACGGAGAAAGCCTTCCTTGTCAGCATCAAGGACGACGACTAATGAGACTTCCGGCAGATCGATACCTTCGCGAAGCAGGTTGATCCCGACGACCACGTCGATTTTGCCGAGTCGCAAGTTACGGATGATTTCGAGTCGATCCATTGTCTCGACGTCGGCGTGGATATACTGGACCTTGATTTTAAGTTCGTCGAGATACTCGGTCAGGTCTTCCGCCATTCGTTTCGTCAGGGTGGTGATCAACACGCGCTGACCGACTCCGACGATACGCTTTATTTCCTCAAGTAAGTCATCGACTTGATGCTTCGTCGGTCGGATATCGACGATTGGGTCAAGGAGTCCGGTCGGACGGATCAGTTGCTCGACCACCTGGGTCGAGCGTTCGATTTCGAATGGCGCCGGCGTGGCTGAAACATAGATTCGTTGCCCAATCCGTGACTCGAATTCTTCGAACTTGAGCGGTCGATTATCGAGCGCTGATGGCAGGCGAAACCCGTAATCGACCAAGGTCGTTTTTCTCGACCGGTCGCCTTCGTACATGGCTCGAACCTGGGGGATCGACATATGGGACTCATCGACAAAGAGGAGGAAACCGGGCGGGAAGTAATCGAGCAGGGTTGATGGTGGCTGACCATCTTTCCGACCATCAAAATACCGCGAGTAATTCTCAATCCCGGTCGTAAACCCGGTGGCGAGCAACATTTCCAGATCAAAATTCGTCCGTTGTTCGAGTCGTTCCGCTTCGAGGAGTTTACCGTTCTGTCGGAAGAAGGTGAGTCGCTCGGCGAGTTCGTCGCGGACCGCGGAAGCGATCTTCGGGATTTGATCGGCCGGGGTAACGAATTGTCGGCCAGGGAAAATCGTAACGCTGGTCATCGTACCCGATGCCCGACCGGTAATCGTATCGAGCTGGGTAATCGATTCGACTCGGTCACCATTGAAAACCAACCGCAACCCACTTTCACTGTAGCCGGGATGGATGTCGATAACTTCACCACGGATGCGATATGTGCCACGCCGGAAATCATAATCGTTTCGGTCGTAGAGGGCGGCCGTCAATTTCTTGAGCAGTTCCTGGCGGGGGAGATTCATGCCGGACTTGATGGTCACCGCGGCCGCCTCGTAGCGTGTCGGGTTCCCGACGCCGTAGATGCATGAGACGGAGGCGACGATGATCACATCACGCCGAGTCAGGAGGTCGTGCGTCGCGGCATTTCGCAGTCGGTCGATCTCTTCGTTGATCTGGGACTCTTTTTCGATGTACAGATCTTTTTGCGGTACGTAGGCTTCTGGTTGATAGTAGTCGTAGTACGAAACAAAATAGTCGACGGCGTTGTGCGGGAAGAAATCACGAAATTCGCTGGCTAGTTGAGCGGCCAGGGTCTTGTTATGGGAGATGACCAAGGTCGGACGTTGCATCGCGGCGATGACGTTCGCCATCGTGAAGGTCTTCCCGGACCCGGTCACACCAAGAAGCGTCTGTTCACGGTCACCACGCCGAAGTCCGGCGACTAATTTCTTGATCGCCGTCGGTTGATCGCCACTCGGCTTGAACGGGGACTCAAGCTGGAACGGGATGGGAGCCATCTGGTCACCCTACCATGCGGTCCGGGACAGGTGAAGTCCGATAGTTGTCCTCCGAACGAATATTCCGTATAGTATAGGCCTATGGGAAACAAACGTAGCGGAACGGAAGTCAAAGAGTCGGTCGCGCTTCAAAATCGGATCGCGATTGGTTTAACGGCCTTAACCCTCGGCGCTGCGTCCCTCGGTCTGAGTGTCGCTTTACTCGTGACCCCGAACGGGGTGATCGATGATTTATTGGCCCCGAATCAGGGTCGTCAGGCCGTGAGCGCCGCTTCGACCGCGACCGCCATCACCTTAACGTGGACTGCACCTGGGGACGACGCGACGACCGGACGAGCGACCAGCTACGACCTCCGACGTTCAACGGCGACCATCACCGAACAAAATTTTGCCCTGGCGACCCGTGTGACGGGTGTCCCGGCGCCGTTACCAGCTGGGTCGACCGAGTCGTACACGGTCAATGGATTGATTCCGGATACGACCTATCATTTTGCCATCAAGACTGCCGACGAAGCTGGAAATATTTCGTCGATTTCGAATGTGGTCGTGGAAAAAACAGCCGCCAACGCCTGTGTACCGCTCTGGCAATGTACAAATTTCACAGCGTGTAGTGCGGATGGCGTCCAGACCCGAACCTGTACCGATACGCACAACTGCGGAAGCTCGCTCGGTAGGCCGGTCGAGTCACAGACATGTACACCGCCACCAATCGGCGGCATCGATCAAGGTATTTCAAACTCGATGATCGTCGCCGGACTCGGTTCCGGGACCTATCCTAAAGTCCGAGTGCTGGAGCCCGATACGTTCGCGTTACGTAAGGAATTCTTAGCCTTCCGCTCAACGAATCGATATGGGACGCATGTCGATGCCGGTGATCTCGATAACGATGGTATTGCCGAGGTCGTGGCGGGGACTGGTCAGGGGAGTCAAGCGGCGTTCCGTGTCTTTCGAGAAGATGGCACGAAATTGGCGACCATATATCCATTCGGTACAACAAGTCGCGCCGGTGTGACGATCGCCGTCGCGGACGTAAATGGTGACGGACGAGACGACATTATTGCCGGCGCTGCGAGCCGAAGCGCCGCGGTGCGCGTCTTTACGTTCGATATGGTCACTGCCCAGGCAACACAAATTGCCGAGATTCCGAAATTATCGGCGACCTATAAGAGCGGCTATAATGTTGCCGCCGATGATCTCGATCTCGATGGTCGAGCCGAAATTGTCATTTCTCGGCGGGCGAATTCGGCCGGGTATCGTGTCTTCAGCTATAACGATACGACGACCTTGGTCCAAGAGTCGGTGGTCTACGCCTACGATGGAAAGTCATTCCGATCGGGCTTACACGTCGCGACCGGCGATATCAACGGCGACGGCCGCGGCGAAATATTGACCGTTGCCAGCAAGGGATACTACGCCAGCATCCGCGCGTTCACCGATGCAAACGAACTCATCGGTTCCTTCAAACCGTTTTCGACGGCGTTTTTCGGTGGCGCCGTGATGACGACGCTTGATATCAATAACGATGGTGTCGATGAAATTTTGACCTCCCCATACAGCGGCGCCCAACCGATCCTCCGGACGTTCCGGTACGATACGATGAACCATGTCTTTACGCGGCTTGATTCCCGGAACGTGTATCCGGCGACCATCCGCAATGGGCTTCGGCTCGGGGGAATATAACGTATGATCGCTGCGCTCCGTGGCACGGTCATCGGTTTTGATGACCGCTCCGTCTTGCTTGATGTCCACGGGGTGACGTTTCGGATCCAAGTCGTACCACGTGCCGAGCGACAATGGTCCGTCGGCAGTGAGCAACACATCCAAACCGTTCTTCATGTCCGCGAGGACGCGATGGAGCTGTTCGGGTTTCCGACCCAAGCTGAACGTCGCCTCTTCGAGCGGCTCGTTTCAGTGTCGGGTGTTGGTCCGCGTCTCGCCTTGGCGGTATTATCTGCTGGCAGTGTCTCTGATCTCGAATCGGCGATCGAACGTGGTGATGCAGCCCTACTGACGAAAGTTTCGGGAGTCGGTACAAAAACGGCGCAACGAATCGTGGTCGATCTACGTGGGAAGTTGTCCCTCGATGGTGAGGGAGATACCTCACTCTCGTCGGTCATCGACGCTTTGGTGGGGCTAGGGTATTCACCGCGAGAAGCGCGTGACGCAGCGACCGCGACCGTTCCTGATGCCGCCGCTGAGGATCGGGTCCGGCAAGCACTTCGACGCTTAGGAAAGCAACGATGACCGTTCGTCGACTCGATCGCTCGGACTCATTCCAGGTTATCGAACAGCGCTTCCATCGGTTCCCATATTTACAGTCATGGGCATGGGGTGAGGCTCAGGCACGATACGGGCGTCAAATCTGGAGACTCGGGGTCGAACAGGATGGGGTGGTGACGGGGGTGGCGACGGTCATTCAACACGCGTTGATGCTCGATCGAACCTATCTCTATGTCCCACATGGCCCGATCGCGATTGATACCCCAACTTTTCGTGCGCTCTTAGCGGCGATTATTGATCTTGGACGTGAAACGAACGCCATGTACGTCAAGATCGATCCGCCAGCCGGTTCACCAGACGATGCACAGACTTGGCAAGACTTTGAACCGGGGACTGCGCTCCAGCCACGGCATACGTTGATGCTTAACCTGACGCCGACCACTGAGACGTTGCTCGCGAACATGCACCAAAAGACCCGCTACAACATCCGCGTTGCCGAGAAACGAGGGGTGAAAATACGCTGGAGCGTCGCCGATGAAGACTTTGACCACTACATCAAGCTGCAACAATCGATGGCCGCCCGCCAAGGAATCCGTCTCCATCCCGAACGCTACTATCGGACCATGTTCGAGGTGCTTCGCACACACGGGAAATCTGAGTTGGGAATTGCTGAACTACATGGCCAGCCGCTCGCCATCAACGAGGTTGTGACGCATGCCGGGATTGCCGTCTTCACGCATGGTGGTTCAAGTGATCTGCATAAAGACGTAATGGCACCGTATCTTCTGCAGTGGGGGACCATCGAGCGCGCAAAACAACGTGGACTCGGGTGGTACGATTTTCGGGGGATCGCACCGGACGATGACCCGCATCACAAACTCGCCGGTGTGACCCGTTTCAAGCGGGGGTTCGGCGGTGAGCTGGTCGTGGCACCTCCTTCGCGTAACGCCGTTCTGGATCGGCCATGGTGGATGATGTATCGTTTAGCGAAGCGAATTCGTGGCGGGGTTGAAGGCTAGGCGTCGACCTGGTACGCTCTCACCCGCGCACTTCATCGCTCGACCTGGGCCTCCCTCGTTCAACGGATAGGACGCGAGATTCCGGATCTCGTAATAGAGGTTCGATTCCTCTGGGGGGCACCAGGTAGAGTGAGGAGGTTTTTTTAGTGTTTGACACTGCTCGGGGGCATTGATAGGGTGAGCGCGAAAATCGACCGCACCCATTAACCTACAGGGAGGTACTCATATGAGCAGTATTCCTGATCGCCCATTGATCGGCGAAACCGGTAATGTTGGCGATTCCGGCAATCGCATGAAGAAGGATCCGTTCACGATTGATCTGTCATTCATCGATGTCGAAACGACCGGCCTGACGAGCTACGATCATGATGCGACGGGCCACGTCCGGCAGTACAACGACGTGATCGAGGTCGCCGTCGTGCGTGCCCGCCAGTCGGATCTGACGATCGTTTCCGAATGGTCGGCGAAGATCAAACCGCGGCGGATGGTGAATGCGCAGGCGAAGGCGCTCGAAGTGAACGGTTATACTGCCGAACGATGGGCGGAGGCTGTACCGCTCGAAGTCGCGATGCGCAAGTTCTACGACCTGACCGTCGATACCGTCATCGTCGCGCACAACATCGCGTTTGACAGCGACTTCATCGTCGCGGCGCTGAAGGAAGCCGGTGTCATCGACCAGACCGCGGCGACCCCGTGGTATAACGCGCTTTGCACGATGTCTAGTGCACAGATATTGCTCCGCGGCTTAACACCTCGTCTTCGTGGGGTGCTCGTCGCCGAAACGCTTGGCATTACCCCCGAGCCGGAGGTGCACGGTGCTCTGAACGGTGCCCGACAGTGCTACCAGAATTACCGCCGGATGCGGCAGATCGTCGATGACCCGATCATTCGGGCTAGGACCGAAGAGCTCGTTCGTCGGTTCCGGGAGAATCCCGTCTAGCACCCTGTGGATAGAGCGCCCCTGTGCCTCGAGAGACCCTGCAAACACAGGGCTTGACAGGTTTTCGGGGGCGCTCTATACTACTTCTCCGCTGAAGAAAGGTTGCCCCGGCAAACTGATCGAAAGGTGGGAACTGAGACAACTGTCTCACTCCCAACACGCATCTCTGATGCCCACCCCTCTCGACCACAAGCCCCGCTTGCAACCCCACCTCTCCAGCCCCCAAAACCGCCCCTTCGATCCTCACGGATCACCCCACATACCCGCCCCTTCCCCACCGCCTTCCCGCACCACCCGCCACACCCCCCGCCCCTTCGCCCCCGGCCTCCCCCCAAAGGAGGTCTTTCGCATTGTGTGGTAGATGGAGTAGGATGGGGCATATGGGTAAACACCTCCTTACCGTTCATGGGCATAAACTGAGCTGTGCCGATGATCGCGCGTTCCATGGCATCAAGCACTTGGCGTATGACATGGAGAAGGAGGCGGTCAAAGAGTTATTCGAACAAGCTGAGCGTGGCGAACCGGTGGATTTCGAGGATGATGAACACCGTGCCTTCAGCCTGATCGACGGCGAAAACGGTGCATTTACGGTCGTCTCGCGTGACAAACCTGATGGCTGGTTCTGAACGCGCCTCCCAGCGCTTTCAAGGTCATATCATCCATGGTCCCGCCGATGCCTTGCGGGCCTTTTCACATCTTGATACGGGGACGCAAGGCCACTATCTTCGTGAGGCGCAGCACTATGGGGCGACCAAGGTCGTCTTGAGCGATGTTGCCTGGGAATTAAAACGACAACCAAATCATCAGTTCGAGCTGGTGATGGGCGTGAACCATACATTCATCTGACCTAGACGCGGTCGAGCCAGGACGGTAGACTTTCGGTCATGGAAACAACTGACTCAGAACCAGCGCTCATCAACGTTCATAAGGTCTACGCGGACAAGGATATCGTCAATCATTTTCGACTTGGCGATCCGAAGACCGTCGAACATATTTTTTATATAGCGAAGGAACACGGGAAGAGTGAGTTCGTGTACCAAGATAAGAAGCACCATCTCATTCGTCAGGATGATGGGTCCTATCGAGTCCAGCCAGTGCAGGATAGGGCGATGACCGAGGAGTGGTCATAATGCTGTCCGTCATTCGAATGTTGCGGCGCTTGATAAAACCATCCTGGCGCCGACCATATCATCGGATTTTAGCGCGTCTCGCTGCCTGGCGCTTCCACCAGCCGAGCCGTCATTTGACCGTGATCGCGGTGACCGGGACAGACGGAAAAACATCGACGGCCACCATGATCGCCGCCGCTTTGGCGGGTGATGGAGCACGAGTCGGACTGAGCTCGACGGTCTGGTTTCAGGTCGGCGAGAAGCGATGGTTGAACGAATCCCACATGACCATGCCTGGCCGGTTCGGGTTACAACGACTACTGCGACAGATGGTCGACGACGGTTGTCAGTACGCCGTCATCGAATCGTCGTCCGAGGGGATCGCGCAGGGGCGGTTGAATGGGATCGACGTCGATATCGCGGTCTTAACGAATATCTCGCCCGAGCATATCGAGTCCCACGGCTCATTCGAACAATATCGCGATGCGAAGCGCGCTCTCTTCGTCGCGACCGCCGCCCGTCCGATGAAGGTGCTGAATGGGCGACCGGTAAAAACGACGGCGATCGTGAATGGCGACGATCCAGAAGCCTCGTATTTCCTCGGGGCCGCGGTCGATCAGAAATATGCGACCAGCCTGACAGATCATCCGAACGTCGGTCCGGACCCGATCATCGTTCGTGGGACCGCCCTCGCCCCCGACCAGCAGGGGACGTGGTTCGAAATCGACGGACAACGCGTTCGCGTGAACCTGCCCGGTCGATTCAATGTCGCGAATGCGCTGCAGGCGATGACGGTCGCCCGGGTGTGCGGCATATCGACCGCCGTTGCAGCTCGTGGTTTGGCGGCCGTTAAGACCATTCCAGGCCGATTTGAAATGATCGAAACACCGCGCGGTGGCTCGGTCGTGATCGATTATGCCGTCACACCGGCGGCGTTACGTGAACTGTATAACGCTCTGGAAACACGCGGGGCGAAACGGATCATCGCGGTCTTTGGTGCTTCGGGTGGTGGTCGTGATCACTGGAAACGTCCGGAGCTCGGAAAGATCGCCGGGGCGTTGACGCAACATATCATCCTCACGAGCGAAGACCCGCATGACGAAGATCCAGCGAAGATCGCGAATGAGATTAAGCAGGGGATCGAATCTCAGGTGCCGGTCGAGATCATCATCGATCGGAAAGCAGCGATTACCCGAGCGCTTGAACTCGTCCAGGCGGGCGACGTCATCGCGTTGACCGGCATGGGTTCGGAGACGACGATGTATGTTGCGGGTGGGAAGACGATTCCGTGGAATGATCATGGCGTCGTACAAGAACTATTGAAATCGGTGCAGTAATGGAAAAATTCTACGCCGGGGGTTTTCTATATAATCCGGATGATCGGACTGTCTTGTTGCACAAGCAGGACGGAAAAGCCAAAGTGAATCCAAATAGTTGGGCTTTTTTTGGCGGGCTAAATGAGGGTCAAGAGAGTCCAGTCAAAACATTCCGCCGTGAAATGCAGGAGGAATTAAGTCTTGGACTGGATGAGACAGCATGTATACCGCTGGTTGACTATTTCAACGAAGAATTACAGACGCACCGCTTCGTCTTCTATGTTGTTAGTCGTGTAAAAAAATCAGAACTCGTACTTGGCGAAGGGGAGGGATTTGAGTGGATTCCCTTAATAAAGATATTTGAGTATCCTCAGACCGAGAAAACCGCTCGTGATTTGCGAACATTCATTTCTCAACGCGCACAAACCGCATGATCGTCTTATTTAAGAAAGTCCACTCAGAGGCAGTATTACCAACAAAAGCCCATCCGACGGATGCAGCCTTTGATATTTCAACCATCGAGTCCTACACCCTCCAGCCAGGGGAGCGACATCTGTTCGGAACCGGTATCGCGGCTGAGTTTCCCGCCGAATACGTGGCCCTGTTTCGGGATCGATCGAGCTTAGGGAGCAAAGGGATCACGGTCTTGGCGGGTGTCATCGATGCCTCCTATCGTGGGGAATGGAAGGTGGTTTTGCTCAATACCAGCCAAGAACCATATGAAATCAAGGCCGGTGACCGGATTGCCCAGTGTTTATTCTTACCGGTACCGACTGTCGAGGTTAAGGAAACCGCTGAATTACCAGGCTCAGATCGGGCAGCGGGTGGTTTTGGGAGTACGGGGAGATAGGTGAATAGAATAGACATGTGGAACACCTATGGGAATAGGTGTGGACAAAGATGTGCATAGTTATCCCACTAGACAGACGAAAACCTGAAATATCCGCCAAGATCAAAGCATTTGACAAAGAAAGGCCTTTAGCCTTGACGGGGGACAACTGAAGTGGTATCCTCGCAAAGCGTTTTTTTCGAAACTTAGCCAAGTTCTTTTGGCCATACTCTCCGCTCTAAAGCGGAACCCCAGCGCCTTCGGGCGACAATAATTATCCGCCACCTGTCCCTCTGCACCCAAGGGATGGGGTAATTCGTGTCTTCGCATGCCGACTACCGACTTGCGCACCCAAACGCGACGATATTTCACGGATATCGTTGACGCCGCGCCGCTCCCGGACCTGATTGAGATCCAGAAGCGGAGCTACGACTGGTTTTTCCGTGAAGGTCTAAAAGAACTGTTCGAGGAGATCTCGCCGGTCAAGGATTTTATTGGCCGCGACCTCGAATTGTCGTTCTTGGACTACTATCTCGACGAACCAAAGTTCGACGAAGTGACCGCCAAGAATAAGAACGTCACCTACGAAGCGGCGTTGCGGGTGCAAGTCCGCTTGGTCAACAAGAAGACGGGCGAAATCAAAGAGCAGGAGATCTATTTGGGTGACTTCCCGCTCATGACTGACCGTGGGACGTTCATCATCAACGGTATTGAACGGGTTGTCGTCAGCCAGCTGATCCGATCAGCTGGTGTATTTTTCACGGCCGAAATGATCCGTGGTCGTCGGTACTACGGTGCGAAGATCATCCCGAACCGCGGTGCCTGGCTCGAAATTGAAACGGACCCGAATGGAATCCTGTCCGTTAAGATCGACCGAAAGCGCAAAGTACCGATCTCGTCATTCCTCCGTGCTTTCGGATACGGATCAGATCAGGAAATTTTTGACCTCTTTAAAGACGTCGACACCGGCCCGATCAAGTTCCTCGAGAACACCGTCGCGAAAGATGTTGCCAAGGATGAATCTGAAGGTCTCCGCGAAGTCTATAAGCGTATCCGCCCGGGCGACCTCGCCACGGTCGAGAATGCGCGCGACCTGATCCACAAGATGTTCTTCTCGTTCGATCGTTACGACTTCGGTCGCGTCGGTCGCTACAAGCTGAACATCCGTTTCAATTTTGATTTCCCGAACACGAAAGAATTCCGGACGCTACAGAAGCAGGACGTGATCGAGATCGTGAAGGAAGTCATTCGCCTGAATAACACCCAGCGTCCAGAAGACGATATCGATCACCTTGGGAACCGCCGTGTCCGCGCGATCGGCGAACTCGTTCAGAATAAATTCCGCGTCGGTCTCGCTCGGATGGAGCGCATCATCAAGGATCGGATGTCGACGCTTGATATCAATACCTTAACGCCAAACCAACTGATCAACGCTCGTCCGGTCATCGGCGCGATCAAAGAGTTCTTCATGAGCTCACAGCTGTCGCAGTTCATGGACCAGACGAATCCGCTCGCCGAACTCGAACACAAGCGTCGTCTCTCCGCGATGGGTCCTGGTGGTCTGTCACGTGAACGCGCTGGTTTCGATGTCCGCGACGTCCACCGCACACACTACGGCCGCATCTGTCCGATCGCCACACCGGAAGGACCGAACATCGGTTTGGTCGGTCACTTGGCATCCTATGCTCGGGTGAACGATTACGGATTCATTGAAACACCATTCCGCAAAGTTGTGCATGATGTCCCGAACGATGGCCACGCCGCAGTCGGTGAGATCGCGCGGGTCGATTTGAACGGGATCGTAAAAGCTGGCGAAAAGATCACCGCCGCCCATGCGAAACAGTTGAAAGACACCGACTTAAAAACGATCGCCGTCAAACCACGGGCGACGAAAGAAGTCGTGTACCTCGATGCTTTCACAGAAGAGCGCCATATCACCGCCGCGGCGACCACGTCGCATGATGGTGAAGGGTATTTCCTCGTCGACCGGATCGAAGCACGGCAACACGGTGAACCAGCGATCGTCCCGATCGAAGAACTCGATTATCTTGATGTCTCACCGAAACAGATCGTCTCGATCGCGACCTCGCTCGTCCCATTCCTCGAACACGATGATGCCGTTCGCGCCTTGATGGGTACGAACATGCAACGTCAGGCCGTCTCCTGTATCCGCCCTGAGTCCCCGATCGTCGGGACCGGTGTCGAAGAGCGGGCCGCGAAGGATTCCGGGCAGGTCATCCTCGCCCAGAAAGCGGGCAAGATCATCAAGGTCCAGGCCAGCGAGATCCAGATTCAGGAAGATGATGGCAACATCCGAACCTACGCGCTCCGTAACTTCTTCCGTTCCAACGCTTCGACCTCGATCAACCAGAAGCCGACGGTCAACCCGGGCGAACGTGTCGCCGCTGGTGATCTGCTGGCCGACGGTGCGGCAACCGAGAATGGTGAACTCGCGCTCGGTCAGAACTTGGTCGTGGCCTTTATTCCATGGGAGGGCGGTAACTACGAAGATGCCATTCTCGTTTCGGAGCGGGTCGTCGCTGATGATCGTTATACCTCGATCCATATCGAAGACTACGTCATCGATATTCGTGACACGAAGCTCGGACCCGAAGTCGTCACTCGCGATATTCCGAACATCTCGGAAGAGAAGTTGAAGGACCTCGATGAAGAGGGTGTCGTGCGGATCGGTGCCGAAGTTTCGTCCGGTGACATTCTCGTCGGGAAGATCACCCCGAAAGGTGAGACCGAACTCTCAGCCGAAGAAAAATTGCTTCGCGCCATCTTCGGTGAGAAGGCGAAGGACGTGAAAGATTCCTCGCTCTACCTCGAACATGGTGAACATGGGAAAGTCGTCGATATTAAAGTCTTCTCGCGTGACAAAGGCGATAAGCTTCCGGCTGGAGTCATCAAGCAAATCCAAGTATCCGTTGCCCAACTGCGCAAGATCCAGGTCGGTGACAAAATGGCCGGCCGACATGGGAACAAAGGCGTCATCTCCCGCATCGTCGCACCAGAAGACATGCCATACCTCGCTGATGGCACGCCCGTTGATATTATCCTGAACCCGCTCGGGGTCGCCTCGCGTATGAACCTCGGACAAATTCTTGAGACCCACCTCGGCTTCGCCGCCAAGCGTCTCGGCTTCAAAGTCGCGACACCGGTGCTTGACGGTGTGTCCGAAAAGACGATCGAAGAACTCCTGATCGAATCTGGACTCCCGAAGACCGGGAAGATGACCGTCTACAACGGCATGACCGGGAAACCGTTCGACCTGCCCGTGACGGTCGGTGTGATGTACGTCTTGAAACTGAACCACTTGGTCGAAGATAAGATCCACCAACGCTCGATCGGTCCATACTCGCTCGTCACCCAGCAACCGCTTGGCGGGAAAGCTCAGTTCGGTGGTCAACGGTTCGGTGAAATGGAAGTCTGGGCACTCGAAGCATATGGTGCCTCGCATACTTTGCAGGAAATCCTGACCATCAAGTCCGACGATGTGACCGGTCGTTCGAAAGCGTACGAGTCAGTCATCAAGGGTGAACCAATCAGCCGCCTGAACGTTCCAGAATCGTTCAACGTCTTGGTCCGTGAGCTCAAAGGCCTTGGCCTCGAAGTCGAATTGATCGGCGCCGAAGTCGCGCCGGAAGAAGACGAGCGTCCGCCCCGTCGAGCGGCCGATGTCGAATCGCTGCCCCCGGAACCGGTCGCGACTGCTGATGATAAAGTAACTGCGGAGGCCTAATCCCATGCCATACGAAGAACTCCACGCCGTCAATTTCAAGGCCATCAAACTCCGCGTCGCCTCGCCGGAAGATATCCGACGCTGGTCGTTCGGAGAGGTGACCAAGCCAGAAACGATCAACTATCGGACCCAGAAACCAGAAAAGTCTGGATTGTTCGCCGAAGAAATCTTCGGTCCATCTAAGGACTGGGAATGTTTCTGCGGGAAGTACAAACGGATCCGCTATAAGGGCATCATTTGTGACAAGTGTGGCGTCGAAGTCACGCGCTCGGTCGTTCGTCGTGAACGGATGGGTCACATCGACCTCGCCGCTCCTGTCTCGCACATCTGGTTCCTTCGCGGCGTCCCGTCGAAGGTTGGCTTGATGCTCGATCTCGGCGTTCAGGATCTCGAAAAAGTCGTCTACTTCGCCAACTTCATCATCACCTCGGTCAATGAACCGCTCCGCGTCGAAACGATGACGCAACTCGATACCGAGTACGAAGCCAAGAAGAAGCAGATCGATAATGAGTTCCATCAGCGCCAGAACACGCTCAAGCAGCAATTGGCCGGTGCGGCCGATGACGCGAAGGCGGGGATCGAGTTGGAAATCACCAACCTCGCGACTGCCCGACAAGAACAGCTCGACCGACTCGAACAGGCGGTTGATAGTGCTCGCTCGGAACTGAAGCACCTCGCCCCGATGCAGATTCTGACCGAACAAGCTTACCAAGACTTGTCGCTGAAGTATGGACATGTCTTTGAAGCGGGGATCGGAGCCGAAGCGGTCCGTCAGCTCCTGTCAGAGATCGACCTCGACACATTGATCGAAGAACTCGAAGCCGAGTCGGTCGAAGCGACCGAAGCGAAACAACGTCGTCTCGTCCGTCGTCTGCGTTTGGCGAAAAACCTGAAGCAGAACAATATCCGACCGGAATGGATGATCATGACGGCCATCCCGATCATTCCGCCCGACCTGCGACCGATGGTCCAACTCGATGGTGGACGATTTGCCACCTCCGATTTGAACGATCTCTATCGCCGAGTCATCAACCGCAACAATCGGTTGAAGCGTCTGATCGAACTGAATGCCCCGGAAGTCATCACTCGCAACGAGAAGCGCATGCTTCAAGAGGCGGTCGATGCTTTGATCGATAACGGCGCGCGTCACGGCAAGACCGTGACTGCCTCGACCGGTCAAAAGCGGATGCTCCGTTCGATCGCCGACATGTTGAAAGGGAAGCAAGGTCGGTTCCGTCAGAACTTGCTTGGAAAGCGCGTCGACTACTCTGGTCGTTCGGTCATCGTCATCGGACCATATCTAAAACTCGACCAGTGCGGTCTGCCAAAACGGATGGCCCTCGAATTGTTCCGACCTTTCGTCATCTCACACCTGATCAAGCGCGAACTCGTCCACAATGTCCGCTCCGCTGGTCGCTACATCGAAGCCGGCCATGCGGAAGTCTGGGACATCCTGGATGAAGTGACGAAGCACGCGACCGTCTTCCTGAACCGCGCGCCGACGCTCCACCGTCTCGGTATTCAATCCTTCAAACCGATCCTGATCGAAGGGAAAGCGATCCAGGTTCACCCGCTCGTCTGTACTGCTTTCAACGCAGACTTCGATGGTGACCAGATGGCTGTCCACGTCCCGTTGACCGAACAATCGAAGTGGGAATCGGCGAACCTGATGCTATCTTCGAAGAACTTGCTCAAACCGGCGACCGGTCAACCGATCGTCACGCCGAGCATGGACATCGTCCTCGGTTGCTACTACATGACCCAGGTCGGGGAAGCGAAGCCACTCATCTTTGCTGATACCGAAGAAGCGGTCCTCGCCTACGAAGCCGGACATGTCGGAATTCAGTCTCAGATCAAGGCTCGGATCGACGGCACGGTCATCGAGACCACGGTCGGTCGCATTCTGTTCAACCGCATCGTCCCGCCGGAGTTCGGGTATATCAACGAGAGCATGGACAAGAAGACGCTCTCCAGTCTCGTCTCCCGCGCGATCAATGAACTTGGCAACGAACGCGCTGTCGAATTCCTTGATGCCCTGAAGAACTTCGGATTCAAATATGTGACCCAATCGGGAATTTCCTGGGGCTTCGCCGACTTGGAAGTGCCGGAAGCGAAGACGAAGATCATGGCTGAAGCCGAAAAGAAGGTCCTCGAGATCCAGGACGCCTATAACATCGGACTCCTGACGGACAATGAACGTCGATCCCGCGTGGTCGGTGTCTGGGCCGCTGCCAAAGATGAGATTCAGGTCGCTTCGAAAGAAGTCCTGAACAAACTCGGACCGGTCTACATGATGATCAACTCCGGCGCTCGTGGTTCGTGGCCACAGACCACCCAGATGATGGGCATGAAAGGTCTCGTCATCAACCCGGCTGGTCAGGTCATCGAACTGCCGGTCAAAGCCAGCTTCAAAGAAGGTTTGAACGTCCTCGAATATTTCGTCTCGACTCACGGCACCCGCAAAGGTCTGACGGACACCGCTCTGAAAACGGCCTCTGCTGGTTACCTGACGCGTCGTCTCGTCGATGTCTCGCAGGATATCGTCGTCAACATCGCCGACTGCGGTGACGTCAATGGTTTCACGATCACGCAAGCGGAAACTGAAGCGATGGGTGTCGAATTACCGGATCGCATTGTTGGGCGGACTCTGGCGAAAGACCTGGTCGATATCAAAGGCAAGACCATCTTCCCGGCCGGGACCATGATCCTCCCGAAGGATCGCAAGAAAATCTCGGCGGCCAAGATCGATACTGTCACGATCCGAACGATGTTGACCTGCCGTGCCTCACGTGGCGTCTGTCAGGTCTGCTATGGCTACGACCTCGGTCGGAATGAACCGGTCCACATGGGGACGGCCGTCGGTATCATTGCCGCCCAATCCATCGGTGAACCGGGTACCCAGCTGACCATGAAGACCTTCCATATGGGTGGCGCAGCCTCGGCGGCTGACATCACCCAAGGTCTCCCGCGGGTCGAAGAATTGTTCGAAGCCCGACCGGTCAAGTCGCCGGCCATCCTGGCCGATGTCGCCGGGCAGGTGAAGATCGAACAGGCGAGCGACCACAAGGTCATCTCGATCGACCACCAAGCCATCGGGAAGGACACCTACGCCCTGCCGACGAAGCGCAGCAAGAAGAAAGCTGAATTCAAAGTTGAATCTGGTGCGAAAGTGGCAGCTGGCGACGTCCTCTTCCTGATCGGTGAGAAACCGACGGTCGCCGAGCGCGCCGGGGTCGTCGAGATCCTCGATACCGAAGTTACGGTCCAATTCGACGAACCGTCGACCCGCAACATTCCCGTGCCACCGAACTTCCAGCTCCGCGTCAAAGAAGGCGATCTCGTTGTGCCGGGCAGTGTCCTGACTGAGGGCAGCGTCAATCTCCAGGAATTATTCGCCCTCCAGGGTCGCGATGCCGTCCAGAAGTACATCATCAAGGAGATCCAATTCATCTACTCATCGCAAGGTCAGTACCTGAACGACAAGCACATCGAGATCATCGTTCGTCAGATGTTCTCCCGCGCCTACGTCAAATCCGCGGGTGACAGCGAACTGATCGCTGGCGAGATCGTCGACCGGGTGATCGCGGAAAAACTTGGGGAAGCACTGGTGGCGAAGAAAAAGACGCCGCCGGAATTAACCCCGCTCCTCCTGGGTGTGACCAAGTCCTCGCTCTCGACGGAAAGCTGGCTCTCCGCCGCCTCGTTCCAAGAGACCGCCCGCGTCCTAATCGATGCGGCTGTTACCGGTCGGGTCGACACGCTCCGCGGCTTGAAAGAGAACGTCATCATCGGGAAACTCATCCCCGCCGGGACCGGATTCGATAGCCATCAACATGATGCGGCTAAGAATCCACCAGAGATCGTCAGTATCCCAGCCGACTAATTCCATCCAAGAATTCCTGAACCATCAACCCCGCCCAGGCGGGGCTGATGTCGTTAAACGGTCCTTCCAAAAACGGCGAAAAGATGGTATAATTCATGTCTTCTATGGCCGAACGACCTGCACGACGCCGCGGACAACGCGATGCTGAACCATCATCAAAAGAATCTCGTCCCTCGCCCAACAAGCGAGAGGTCGTGCGTCCCGAAACACGACATGCCGTATTAATCATCAGCGTCCTAACGATCGCGGCGGTCCTCCTGATGGCCGTTTTTGGTTGGGCGGATACGGTCGGTGATCGGATTGCGGATGGACTCGGCGCGCTGGTCGGCTGGCAGCGGTATCTCGTGCCATTTTATGGTCTCTGGCTCGGAATCGTATTGCTGTTCCCGGAACGATATCACTTAACGCCGGCTCGCTGGATCGGTTTTAGCGTCGCCTTTCTTGGTCTCCTTGGGCTTTCGCATCTCGTCATTCCGATCACCGAAGACGTCAGTCGGGCGACGGATGGAGCTGGCGGAGGATTGCTCGGCATGGCGGTCAGTCACCCGCTACGAGCGGCGCTCGGGCCTTTGGCGACAGGCGTTATTCTATCTGCCGTCACGATCATCGGGACCCTGATCTTATTCAATACCACACTCGAAACGCTCTCGCGACGAAGTAATGTTGTTCATTCAATCCTCGGACTCATCCGTCGGTTGCAGTGGCGACGGCGGCTGGCGTCGATTCAGGCTGAAACCACAGCTCCAACCTTCACCACCGATGAAGTTCCGGCTGATGAGACCGCTGAAGGCGAGACCGAAGAAACCGAAGGCGAATCGGAAGAAGATTTGGATGAAGACGAACTCGTCCCGCTCCCACCGAAAAAAGAAAAACGTCCGAAACGGCAGATCGCAATCCCGATCGATCTCCTCGACCTCTCCGGTTCAAAACCGACGAGCGGTGATATCGATGTGAACAAGGATCGGATCAAGAAGACGTTCGAAAACTTTGGCATCATGGTCGAAATGGGAGAAGTGAACGTCGGGCCGACCGTCACTCAGTTCACGCTTAAGCCATCGGACGGTGTGCGACTTTCCCACATTTCGTCGCTGAAGAATGATATCGCGCTCGCCCTCGCCGCACACCCGATCCGAATCGAGGCGCCGATCCCAGGGAAGTCATTAGTTGGGATCGAGGTCCCGAACCAAAGTGTCGCGCTTGTGGCTTTGCGCGAAGTCCTCGACTCAGATGCGTTCAAGCATCGCAAATCGGATCTGAGCTTCAGTCTTGGAAAAGATGTCAGCGGCCGTCCGTGGGTTGCCGATCTTGAACCTATGCCACACCTTTTGATTGCCGGTGCGACTGGATCGGGAAAGTCGGTCGAGATCAACGCCCTGATCATTTCGATGTTATATGCGAATTCACCGGACGATCTGAAGTTCATTCTGGTCGATCCAAAGCGCGTCGAACTTTCGCTCTATAACGACATTCCGCATCTCTTGACCCCCGTCATCACCGATACGACGAAGACGATCAATGCGCTGCGCTGGGTCGTCTCAGAAATGGACAAACGATATCAAATTCTCCAAGCCGCGAAGAAAAAGAATATTGCTGGGTATCGAAAGGACGTTAGCGATGACATGCCGTACATCGTCGTCGTAATCGATGAATTAGCAGATTTGATGGCCGTCGCCGCGAAGGAAGTTGAAAGCGCGATTGTCCGCCTGGCTCAGATGGCGCGCGCCGTCGGTATCCACCTGGTCTTAGCCACGCAGCGTCCATCGGTCGACGTCATTACCGGCTTGATCAAAGCGAACATCACCGCCCGGATCGCCTTCAGTGTCGCCTCGCAGATCGATTCGCGTACGATCCTCGACTCTGCTGGTGCGGAAAGTTTACTGGGGAAAGGGGATATGCTTTTCATCTCGGCTGAACAATCGAAACCCCGCCGTCTCCAGGGCGCGTATGTCTCTGAACAGGAAGTGGAGCGGGTGACGAGCTATCTCAAAGCCCGCGGCACGCCGGATTACTTGAACGATGTGACCGAAAAGCAACCTGGTGCGAACGGACAAGGGATGAACGATCTTGGGGAAGACGAACTTCTCCCACAAGCAAAGGAAATCATCTTGCAATCAGGAAAAGCTTCGACGACACTTCTCCAACGGCACCTTCGTGTCGGGTATGCCCGAGCGGCGCGGATCATGGACCTCCTCGAAAACGAAGGTTTCATTGGTCCGGGTGAAGGCGCGAAACCACGCGAGATTTACGGTGCGGTGACGAGCGAAACGAATTTCGTTTCTGACCCACGTGACTTACCCGTCCCAGAGGATGCGCCGACGATCGCGAAACAACAAGACGATCTCTCAAACGTCATACCAATACCAAACGACGAAGACGAAGCCAAGACAACATGACGTTATTTGTTCGTCGTCCACTCACCGGTCCAGATACGCTCGGGGAACGTTTTCGTCAGGTCCGCGAGGAGCGTCGCTTAAGTTTGGACGACGTCGCGAAGGTTATTAGTGTTCCGGCGAAATATTTAGCGGCGATCGAAGCGGGGCGCCACGATCAGCTTCCAGGCCTCGTCTATGCCCGGAACTTTGTCCGGCAATACGCGAAGTTTTTAGAAATCTCCGAAACGGCGGCGTTAGAGCGGTTCACGTCAGAGGATGAAATCGTCCGTGGGAAGAAGCCACAGGCACCGCGTCTCGTCCCGCGAGCAAATACGGAATTCCCCTGGTACATTCGGTACGCATGGTTCATTTATGGTGCCTTGGCGATCGTCGCTGTTGGTGGGTACTTGGTGTGGCAAGTCTTCAACTTGATCGAAGCACCAATGCTCCAAGTCACCGAACCAGCAGGTGATGTTGCCACGAGTGAACCATTGATCACCATCGTCGGTCAGACCGATCCGAGCGTGACCGTGAAAATTAATAACCAACAGACTGAAGTTGATGCGGATGGATCATTTCAGGAAACAATCAATCTCGAGCCTGGCTTGAACACGCTCAAGATTATTGCGGTTCGAAAGTATAGCCAGACAGCGGTCGTGGAACGCCGAATTCTGCTCGAGCAGAAGGAGTAGCGGCCGGACCTCTCCGACCTCCCCGTCGCTCGGACCTCCCCCTCGCCCCTCCTTAGAAAGGAGGGGTGCTGTACCGCGACGGGGAGGCCGGGCAAAGCAAAGACCCCGCACACGCGTGCAGGGCCTTCACCGATTTCTTACTCCCCGGTGAGTTGGGGAGGTGCTAGTACTTCGTCAGCCGGTACGTCATGGCTGGGAAGTCGAGAACCAGCTGCTGTGTACCGTTCGTCGCGAGGACGATGCGGAACGGGCCGCCGCCATACCGGTTGAGGATCATCTGACGAAGCGCGTCCTCGTACTGCCGACGACGCTCGCGCTCGAGATCGTTGTCCGGAACATCGCCGCTCAGCAGGCCGTTGACCTGGGCCATCTGCATCAGGGCGACGTTGGTGACATCGCCATTCGCGTGGATGATCGGCGGTTCGTTCTTCCGACTCGTTGTCGACCGGATCACCAGGTGGGCAAAACCGGACAGGACGAGCAGGAGGACCACGTACAGAGCGGCACGTTGCAGGGGGTGTTTCATCACGACTCCTTTCATGGACAACTAGTTGCAACAGAAGCTGTCCGGCGACCTTGCTTACTCATAGAAGTATTTCTCGCCATCGTACCTATCTACCAAATCGAATGACCCAATTTCAAGGGGGTGATCCTGGTCGTCATTGGCAGACGCCTGGCCTGGCGCGGCCTTCTTCCTAGTCATCGGAATCTCAGATAGATATTTTGTCAGGGGGCAATGTGAGGGTCTTTTCCTCGCTTGAGCGCTCCAGTACCGAGAGCAGTCGGCACTGAAACGCTTGAGCGAGGGACCGAGGCTCCGAAGAGTCTGCGGTCCGAACGAATGGCATCTCGCTTGTAGCGCTACCAGCCGATCTGCCGAAGGGCGATGGCGAACAAAAAAACTCGTTGTGGAGACAATTCCGGAGAGCAGAAATTATCCCAACAACGCGTTTCTCGTCGCACCGGGCGTCTGCTCACGCTGGGCGATAGCTACGATTTCGGATTTAAAGGACTCGAAAATATACGCCAATACCTTGAAAATGTCAAGGGGTTAAGCGCGAAAGGATTTATATTATTGGCTAAGGTTAGCCAGGTAATTACCATTTGACTTTGTATTCGCGAGTCGTATCCTGATTACAGGTGGCCCAATATGAGCCATCTATTTAATATCGCCTCCCATCTACAATTACGTCGGGGTCTGCGAAGTAATCAAACGGATTCCGAAGCGTATCTTTGGAGTGTGCTTCGTGATCGTCGCTTTCGAGCGTTGAAATTTCGTCGACAATACGGGATCGGAAAATTCATCGTCGATTTCTACTGCCCCTCTTTACGGCTGGCAATCGAAATAGATGGACGTCATCACTTTCAGCCGCCACAGCGTCACTATGACATTATGCGAGATGCCTGGCTCAACGCACACGGAATCAGGGTGATGCGTTTTTCGAATATTGATGTGACGGAAAATCGAAATGAGGTTCTCACGTATATTTCGCGACACCTCCCCGCCGCCGTGCGACACCCCTCCTTAGTAAGGAGGGGCCGGGGGGAGGTCCGAACCGCACGGCGGCGGGGAGGTGGTGTGGATAATCAGTATTGACCTTCGGTATTCCTTCGGGTATTATGCTTTACATAAGCCCCGATGTTGCCCGATATGTGGCACTTCGAGTGGCATAGAAAGGGAAAAATATATGGCCAAAGGCCACAAAGCGTCCGCTGTTTCGGCGGGCAAAGAAAAAGATAATGCCGCCTTAGCGGCCATCGATCGCATTCGCGAGCGTTTTGGCGAAGGGTCGATCATGAAATTCAGCGAAGCGCGGGCGACCGACGTCGATGTCGTATCGACCGGTTGTTTGTCGTTGGATCTTGCGCTCGGTGTGGGTGGAGTCCCGCGTGGACGCGTGATCGAAATCTTTGGACCCGAAGCATCGGGGAAGACCACGCTCGCACAACACATCGTGGCTGAAGTTCAGAAAGCTGGCGGGACGGCCGCTTTCGTCGATGCTGAACATGCCCTTGACCCAAGTTACGCGAAGAAGATCGGCGTGAATGTCGATGAATTGTTAATTTCGCAACCAGATTCAGGTGAACAAGCCCTCGAAATCGTTGAGACCCTTGTTCGTTCGAATGCCGTCGACGTAGTCGTGGTCGACTCGGTCGCAGCGCTGACGCCAAAAGCAGAAATCGAAGGGGAGATGGGGGACGCACACATGGGACTTCAGGCGCGTTTGATGTCCCAAGCACTCCGTAAACTGACCGCCATCGTGTCAAAGACAAAGACGATCGTCATCTTCATCAACCAGACCCGCATGAAGATCGGGGTTTTCTTTGGTAATCCAGAAACCACAACCGGCGGCACGGCGCTCAAATTCTATTCCTCTGTTCGAATTGAGGTGCGTCGTATCGGCCAGCTCAAACTCGGCGATAAGATTGTCGGCAATCGGACGAAAGCGAAGGTCGTGAAAAATAAGGTCGCCGCACCGTTCCGTCAGGCCGAGTTCGATATCATGTATAACCAAGGTATCTCACTCGAAGGGGACGTCCTCGATACGGGGTTGCTGTACAACGTCCTGACTAAGTCCGGAAATACCGTTTCATTCGGTGAGGTCAAATTTGGGGTCGGGCGCGAAGCGTGTAAACAATATCTGTTCGATAATCCGAAAGTGACGGACGAAGTGCGGGCGAAAGTACTCGAAGTCGCGAAAGAACGACAGGCCGCTGATGATGCGGTCGGTCGGACCTCGACGGCTGCACCGGAAGTTCCAGAAGAGCCAGCGGAGAACGATAAGAACGTGCCGAAATAATGAAAAAGAATACTTAGTTCGTGTCCCCGAGGATACCGAGGGGTCTCCTAAAAGAAAAGCAACTCGTGCAGAAGGTCCTTCGCTTCGCTCAGGAATTCGAACATGGCCCAATTGGCAGGATTATGATTTTTTACTCGTCATAACTGAGTCTGTTGGGCAAGCGCGAATACGGCCCACGCTCAATGAATTCAAAACATCCCCCGCGGTGCGGGGGATGTTTTCTTTCAAATCATTATTCGGTCGCTCGTTCGGCGTATTCCTCGGTCTCGGTATTGATGCGAATCACTTCACCCTGCTTGATGAAGGCTGGAACCTTGATGACGGCACCGGTTTCTAAGGTCGCTTCTTTCAAGACATTGCCGGTCGTATCACCGCGAGACACATCGTTCGTCTCAACGACTTTTAATTCTACCTTTTTCGGGAGTTCACAGGTGATCGGCTTGCCTTCAAAATTGACGAGCGCGTAATCGGTCCCGTCTTTCATGAACTTCAGCTGTTCAGCAACCATCTCTTTTGGCAGCGTGACCTCTTCGTAAGTCTCGTTGTCCATGAAGTGAGCGCCCTGTTCGTCTGAATAGAGATATCCAGCCTTCGAACGAGTGACGTCCGCCTCTTCGATCTTATCGCCGTGCTTGAAGGTCTGCTCTAAGACGTTACCCGTGATGAGATTCTTCAGTTTCGTGCGGCGGACCGGTTTACGTTGGGCGGTGCGCATAAAATCAGACCACAGACAAACGTACGGTTGGCCGTCAATTTTGACGAGCGTTCCCACTCGGATGTCATTCATATCCATCATACGAGTCGGGAATGGATTATTGAATGACGAACGGGAGGAGAGCCATGATCCGGGCGCGTTTCACCGCTTGGGTGACGATGCGCTGGTGACGATGGCAGGTACCCGAGCGGCGTCGCGGTAAGATCTTGCCGTAGGCGGACACGAACCGTTGCATGACACGGACATCTTTGTAATCAAGCTCTTCGAGCGCGTTCTGACAAAGGTGACAAGAACGGTCGCGGATGATGGGAGTTTTCTGACGCGGCATACTTAGAAGGGGATATCATCAATATTAATCTCTTCTTCGACAGGTGTCGTCGGAGCGCTCGCGGCGGCTTCACTTGGTGCCGCGTTCTCGGTCGCAGCTGGGGCTGGGCCGGAACCTTTCGGATCGAGCAGGATTAGGGTGTCAGCCACGATCTCCGTCTTATACTTCTTTTGACCACTTGGATCATCCCAGGAACGAGTCTGGAGGCGGCCATCAAGGTAGACTTTCGAACCCTTACGGCAATAGGAGGCCACCGTCGTGGCCAGGTTTCCCCAGGCGACGACCGAGTGAAATTCGGTCGCTTCGCGCATTTCGTTCGTCGCTTTATCTTTCCAACGTCGCGACGTGGCGACGGAAAAACTGACGACGGTCTGACCGGAGGGCGTGGTCCGGCTTTCTGGATCCCGGGTCATGTTCCCGAGGATGGTCGCCCGATTAAGACTATAACTCATAGATGTGTGTTCGATTAGATATCGATCTTATCTGAGTCGAGCATCTGCTCGAGTTTCTCTTCGAGCTTCTCTTTCGCGACTGGCGCCGCTGGTTCGGCCGCATCAACTGATTCCATGACCGGGGCATCGGCGGAGACCGCGACGGCCTGTTCCTTCTCGCGGATCGCCTGCCGTTTCGCGGCGATGCGTTCACGGAGCGCAGCTTCGGCCGCCAAGACTTCCGGCGTCTTCACGATCTTCCGGACGACCTGGTGACGGAGTAGCGCCTCGTGCAGACGGAGCGCGCTATCGAGCGTTTGGAGTTTCGTCGACTCCATATCGAATTCCGTCAGGTCATAGTACCCGTGCCGGATATGCTTAATCTCGTAGGCGAGCTTCCGCTTGCCCCAGAATTCATGGAGCGTGATAGCGGCGCCATGTTGGACCAACAGCTCATTGAGCTTTTGGACACTCGTTTGGACCTCCTCCTCGGTCTGGGTGCCGGGGAAGATGGCTAGGAGTTCGTAGTGTTCGATCATGTCGGATGACGAAAACAGTGGGTAAGATGAGACCCACGGTCGAAGCTAACGGATTCGGCTTCGCGATGGCGTATGGGTCCCCGATGGGGAGTTCCGACCATGGTCGGAACACGGCACATCATTGCTGGACGATACTATCACAGGGTCACTACATAGGCAAGTCCGTGATTTCTGCTATGCTGAGCCTATCTATGATTGAGTCTTTCGCGATTTTAGGCCGTGAACCGGAGCTGTCCGTGGCCGAGCTCGAAGCTGTCTATGGGACCGCTGCTATTACCGTCCTGAACCCAGAAGTCGCACTCATTCATACCCCAGACGAACAAGGTCCCTACATTGATCAACTAGGCGGGATCATCAAGCTCGGGACGGTGGTCTATCGCACCCCATTGAACGGTGATCCGATCCCGGTCATGGCCGCAACGCTGAATGCCAGTCGGGTCAAACCCTGGCTCGAACCCCACATGCGAGATGTTGGCGGGAGTTTGTATGGCGGATCGGTTCGACTCCGGGGCTGGCTTCGGAAACAGATGCTTGAGCTTAAGAAACAACTGAAGGCGAGCGGCCGCGTCGTTCGGATCGTCGCCTCACGTGAGCCACAACTTTCCTCCGTCACGGTCACGCGACAGGGGCTCATCACGCATGGTCGGGAGATCGTGCTCATTCTTACACCGACTGAGCTCATTGTTGGCCTGACCACGGCCGTCCAAGATTATCGAGCCTATACCGTCCGTGATCGTGGTCGCCCATCCGCTGATCCGAGGCGAGGGATGATACCGCCGAAGTTGGCACAGATGATGCTTCATATTGCCCACGTTCGTCCGACCGATGTCCTCCTCGACCCATTCTGTGGGGTCGGGACGATCTTGCAGGAGGCGGCCATACTTGGTGTCCGTCAGATGCATGGTTCCGATCTTGATCAAGCGGCGGTCCGGGCGACACAAGAGAATATGCGCTGGCTGTTCAAGGAGTTCACGAACCTGCAGTCTGATGTTGAGATCACCCAGCGCGACGCGCGCCAGGTCAGTATTCGACCGAGCGTCATCGTGACCGAGCCGGATCTTGGTGTCCCGATGCATGGCCACGAGCCGATGTCGTTCGTCACCCGTGAAGCCGAGCGCTTGGAAAAACTCTATCTTGAAAGTTTGTCGCGTTGGCACGCGCTTCTGACCCCTGGCGGTCGCGTCCTCTTGCTCGTACCTGCGTTCCAGACAAAAGATGGCGAAGTTCGGATTGACCTCGCGAGTCGCTCAGCCCAGCTCGGATACAACGCACAACCAATGTTATCGATGCCGGCCGCGAAAATGCTCGAGATCAAAGATTCGACCCGACTCGAATATGGACGTGATGACGCCCGCGTGCGGCGGGTCCTCCATCTTTGGGAAAAACGAGATTAGGCTGGATAGAAAAAAGTGGCCCCCACCCGAAGGCGGGGGCCGAAGATCGATACTGAGCGGACCAGGTCCCACTCTCCCTAGTGGATCACCTCCTCCTGGCGACGTCTCCGGGCGGGGTTGGCGCAACCGAGGTATCGGTTCATACCATCCTCCAGCATCCGTGTGTGGGGGGTGGACTGACTACGGCGAGTCCTCAGTTCGCCGTCGAGGTCAGGGCATGAGGCCGAGAAGCGGCCGGGGCCGTCTTGAGGTGGGTGGTCGTTCGTCGAGTCCTCGGCCTGGTGGTGTACAACCAGCACCAGAAGGCAGCCATACACTTGGCCATTCGAGAGCCGCCGTATTTCGGATGCAGAGAGCTGCGCTTCGTACGACGATGGGGTGCGGAATCGCCGCGTTCCACGGTCCCTCCGGACGAGGTGAGGTGCAATGTCCGTCGTCGATGACGGACGTGATCAACTACCAGAAGCGTACCCCTGGCTTTACCCTTCCCTCAAGACCGTGTCAAGAGGCGACCTAAACGCTAACCCGGAAGAAGACGACGTCACCATCTTGGATGACATAATCTTTGCCTTCAATTCGTAGCTTTCCGGCATCTCGCGCCCTATCCCACGATCCAGCGGCAACGAGGTCGTCATATGACACGACCTCCGCGCGGATGAAATGCTTGATGAAATCGGTGTGGATGACGCCGGCCGCATTCGGAGCCGTCGTCCCGACGGTGACCGTCCAGGCGCGAGTCTCATCCGGACCCGTGGTCAGGAAGGTGATGAGTCCGAGCGCGCGGTAGGCGGCGGTAATCAGGCGATCGAGACCGGATTGCTCAAGGCCAAGTTCATGGAGATAGGCTAGGGCATCCTCCGGACCAAGGCCAGCAAGCTCCTCTTCAACTTTCACCGCGATCACGACCGTGCGGTCTATTGGTAGGCCGACCGACTCCGGTTTTGCCGACGCGACCTGGTCCTCACTCACATTGAGGACATACATAAGCGGCTTGAGCGTCAGGAGGCCGAGCGACTTGATGATCAAGCGTTCGTCAGCGGTGAGTTCCATGTCGCGAACCGCATGACCATCGGCCAGGTGTGCATGGAGCTTCTCGATGAGAACGAGTTCCGCCGCCTGCTCTTTCGTCAGGCCTGCTCGTTTCGTTCGTTCGAGATTCTCTTTTCGCTTTTCGATGACCGATAGATCGGCCATGGCCAATTCGATGTCAATCGTCGCGCTGTCACTTCGTGGATCGATCGCCCCAGCGACATGGATGACATTCGGATCCTGAAAAGCACGGACCACTTCAGCGATAGCGTCGACTTCACGAATGTTGGCCAAGAATTTATTGCCCAACCCCTCACCCTTATGAGCGTCTTTGACCAAGCCGGCGATGTCGACGAATTCGACCGTGGTGGGAACAGTCTTAGCTGATTTTTCCATCTTGGTCAGGACCTCAAGTCGCGGATCGGGCACGGCTACGACACCGACATTCGGGTCGATAGTCGCGAACGGGTAATTTGCGACGTCGACCTGTTGCTTGGTCAAGATCTGGAAGAGGGAAGATTTTCCGACGTTGGGTAACCCGACGATACCAATTTGGAAGGACATAAAAGCTCGTTTACGATGGTGTTGAATTCGGAAAAAGCGCGCGTTCTTTTTCAAGAATCATTTTTTGTGTGTCCGCAAGCGAGTACTTGGGGTGCGTGGCGTAACCCGGATGTATCGTGTTCATTAGGTTCCAAATTGAAGCATCGTCGCCTTCGGAAATATCTTTCAACCAATCGTCGAGGACAGCTTGTGAGACGATTTGACGGCGCTGAAGACGTTCACGCTCATTTGGAGCGCATGGATACATTGCGCCTTCAACGGAAAAGTCGCGCCTCGCGCCAAATACCTTACGACAATAATGTGCCGTCCGTGAGATATGGTAATCAGCGACGATCACGAGAACATGTTTCCACCCCTGACGTTCGATAAAATCCTTAAATGCAAAATAGGCGTTACCCAGCGTATCGGTCGAGCGTTGTTCCGTCAGGGTGTTCGCTCGATCCACTCCGAGACTCACCGCATAATCGGCCATACCATCAGCCTCGGTCTTGATCGGAACATCTGATCGTGAGAACGACCACTTTCCACAAAATACAATCATCGGAGCGACGTGGGCTTTCCAGCGTGCCACGGCCAAATCGACTCGGACCCGAGAATCAAGCGTCAGTTCGCCATCTTGGTTGATACCAGCACCAAAGACCAAGATCGCATCATATGTGTGCCTGGATGTTGCTCGTGAGACCTTATCAGGCGCAGCAGAAACCGTCATAGATGGCCATCGTAGCATGGATGTTTTTCCGTCGTCCATCGCCCTCTCGACAGATAGAAACGGGTCCGCTAGGCTACGTCTATCGTCGTCCGACCATCGACCACGAAAGGAGGGGTATCGTCTCGTTGGTACCACGTCGGTCCATTGCTTTGCACCTTCGCTCTGCACCCACGTCATCTCTCCGCCCCATGGAGGGAGTATGGCGAGAGACTGCCACGCCTGTTACCGAGCTCTCGTCGAGAAGCTCGCCAACGGTGAAAGAGACCGTCTCGGAACCGGAATCGCGTTTGCACAGGCTGAGCTTCAGCCCGCCAAGAAGTGCCTCGATGCAGGCGACGTTGAGGGATTCTGTCACGAAATCGGCCTGCTGTTCACGCGTTTGTCCCGTCAGGACATGGCCGGCACGTCCGAGTGCCTCGAGATCCTCAAGCATCACCACGAACCGGTGGCGGCCTGATCCCAGGCCGCCACACCTATTTTTTATGACCTTTCGTCAGATTGTCCAAGAGGTAGGCGATGGTCAACGGACCGACGCCACCAGGAACCGGAGTCATCGCTTTAGCAACACCCAATACCGATCGTGAAGCATCGCCGACCGTCTGGCCCTCATGTCGACGGATGCCACCATCGATGACGACGGTGTTGTTCGTGATATCCCGTCCGGTCAAACGCGGTCCGTGACCGCGAAAAGTGATGACCGCACCAACTTTTTTTGTTGATGAGGGGATTCGGTGTCGGGCGGAATCGGTAGAGACGGTCGACGATCGACCCAACATTTTCTCTAGTCTCTCACGGAGCGGAGACGGGGCGGCCAAAATCACAACCGAAGTCGGACGAACTCCGCTTAGACGTAGGAGATGGACCATGGCCAAGAGGAACGGCGGTTGGAAGGGGGAATCACTTCGTAGGCCATCGATGTCCTTGTGACGATCGATACTGTTCACGACCGCCTCAGTTTCGATATGAGACGGCAATGGTAGTTGCAATAAAATACCGTTCACATCCGGTCGACGATTGAGTTTTTTGATGATGCTGATGAGCCGGTGTTGGGCGGTCGCAGAGGGGAGACGGATCTGTTCTGTTCGGATGCCGAGACGGGCGGCGGCCGCTTCTTTTAATCGAACATAGAGGAGTGAATCAGGTCGTCGACCGATCACGATCGTCACCAGGAGCGGCGGCCGCCGCCCGTCAACCCGCTTTGAAATCCGGTCGAGCATTCGAGATGCTGCTCCTCGGCCATCGAGTAGCTTTGTCTTCATCGCACTCGACTTCGATAGATCGGGTACCGCTTCGTCAATCGGCGGACCGTTCGTGAAACTTCGTGTTCACTCCGGGCGCTACGGGGAGCCTTGAGTCGTGCGACGATCGCCTGACCAAGTTCACGAGTCGCCGTGCTAGAAAAACCCCGGCTCGTGATGGACGGCGTGCCGAGACGAAGACCAGATGGGTCGCTCGCTGGTCGTGGATCATTGGCGATCAGATTTTTATTGGTGATGATGCCGACCTTTTCGAGTGCTCGTTCGGCGATCGCGCCCGTCAGCCCGAGTGACCGGACATCGATGACCAAGAGATGCGTGTCGGTCCCGCCACTCGATAAGGTCAGACCAGCGGTCGTGAATGTTTTTGCCATGGCATCAGCGTTCTGTCGGACACGGCGTTGGTATGATCGAAAGGCCGGTGTGGCAGATTCGGCAAAGGCTTGGGCCTTGGCGGCAATTTGCTGATCAAGTGGGCCACCCTGGAGTCCAGGCATGACCGCGCGATCAATATCGCTTGCCAGTTCACGACGGGACAGAATGATCGCACCACGCGGACCACGAAGAGTCTTGTGGGTGGTGAACGTTACGACATCGGCATGCGGGAACGGATTCGGGTGCTGTTTGGCGATGATCAATCCGGCGAGGTGGGCCACGTCTGCCAGGTGATAGGCACCGACCCGCTTCGCGATCCGTCCGATGCGAGCGAAATCGATCTGTCGTGGGTACGCGGACGCTCCGGAGACGATCAACTTCGGTCGGAATGACTTCGCCAGGCGCGCAAGTTCACGATAGTCGAGCAGGCCATGGCGATCTAAACCATAGTGCGCGAAACGATAGACCTGGCCCGAGAGATTACGTTTGAAACCATGCGTCAGGTGTCCACCCGCTCGAAGATCCATCGCGAGCACGCGATCACCAGGTTTGAGGAGTGCGGCGTAGACCGCGAGGTTGGCGATCGCACCGGCGTGCGGCTGGACGTTCGCGTGCTGAGCTCCGAAAAGTTTCTTGATCCGGGAAATAGCTAAGCGCTCAATTGCGTCGACGTGCTCGTTCCCCGCATAGTAGCGATGACCAGGGTACCCTTCTGAATATTTATTGGTCAGTACTGAGGCGCCCACATCAAGGACCGCATCGGAAGCGATATTCTCCGAAGGGATGAGCGATAACGTTTCCTGTTGCCGCTTCAATTCCGCGCGGAGGAGACGATCGAGTTGACGGTCAAGCTTTGGCATGGAGTTGACGACGACGGAATAAGGCGATCACGACCGAAATAATGATAATGAGTACACTGCTGATTAACGGGAGCCGGATACCACCGATGAGCGGGACCTGATCGATTCGTAAAGACTCCATACCGATCCGTAGAATGCTATAAAGGATAAAATAGGTTAGCGCGATGAAGCCGGGCTGAATCCAGAGATGAGCCCAACCGGGAATGGTGCGTCGACTCGTGGCCTGGTGCAGGAGCCACAGTCCCGCCGCGATGAGCAGACAGCCGACTGATTCATACAGGAAGGTTGGGTGAAAATAGGCGGTGGTCTCAAATCCGGGTGGGCGATGAGCGGAGTCGATCAGAATCTTCCATGGGAGCGATGTTGGTCCACCGAACAATTCCTGATTGAAATAATTTCCCCACCGTCCAACAGCTTGACCGATGGCGAGGCCGACGACCATGACATCAGCTAGGCGCCAAGCGTCAATACGCTGACGGCGAGCCGTGAAGACCAGTATCAACAAGCCGACCAGCATTGCTCCATGAATTGCTAACCCACCATTCCACACCCGGAATATCTCGGCTGGTTGGGCAGCATAGTACCCCCACTCATTGAGGACATGATAGATCCGTCCACCGATGAAACCGCCAACGACGAGCATGACGAACAGGTCGGTCAGGAACGTCCGGGAGAACTTGTATGATCGCCCGATGGCCACGATGACGAGCAAGCCAGCACCGGCGCCAAGCGCCAGACACACACCGTACCAATAGATCGTGATCGTACCGGCCGAAAAGAGGATCGGATCGGGGGTCCAAATAGAGAGAAACATCTGGCCTAGTATACCATGTCGACCCGCAATTACCGCTTCAAATGATTTGAAGCAATTATCATCATTATGTGTTATAATTCTGGTCATCAAATAATGACCTCATGAGTAGGAAAAACAGAATTTCATATCGTTGGGCAAGCGCGTACCTCCTATCGGTCACGGCGGTCGCCTTTGGTCTCTTCCAATCCGCCCACGCCGGTCCAATCACCGGTGGTGCTGGAAACCCACCATACACCAAACTCGCCGTCTACCAAGGCATCGTCAGCGTTGTCCCCGGTGGACCGACGGATAATCTTCTTGAAATAGGTAACGGTGGCCGGGATATCGCCGGAACCGGCTCGATCTTCCTCCGTCCAGACTCCTTAAACAACGGGTCAGCGAACTACGCCGAGTTCTACAAAGACACGACCAACAAAGCCAGCCTCAAAATCCCAGGCACCCTCTGTCTTGGTGGCGACTGCCGAACCGCCTGGCCGACGGGTTCGGGGAGTGGACCGGTCGTCAAGCGATCCGTTGGTAACCTCGCTGCGGCTGCGACTCAAGCCAAGCGATTCGAGGTCGCCCGGATCGGTTTCGATCAGGTCAACTGGTCCCTCAATACCTCCGTCTTCGTCGAGCTCCATCAAAAATATTGGGATGCTGGTGGGTACAAGAAATACGAAGTCCGGGCTGGGTATTTAGATACTGCCGGAAGCATGCGCCTCGTTGAAGCGATCGGTTCGAACAACTCCAACTCGACCATGGACGAAGTGCGGGTTGTGGCCGGCCCCCGCGTCATTGTTGGTGGAAATATCTATTATCTCCCGGTCTACGTCGAGGTTGACAACTATTCGAGTTGGGATGTCGTCATCTCCCACAACATGGCTGAGGTTGTGGGCCCGATTACCGGATCCTCCCAGTTACGGATTTATACAGGCGACTCGAATGTAGTGAATGACGATAATGTGTGGAACCAAAACATTGCCAGTTTTACCGAAACCGACGTGGTCACCGAGAACTTTACTCGCCGGATTACCCCGCAAGGCGGCGCCAACGAGGGGGGCGAACTCCAACTCCAAGGTGCTGGAGCCTACACCGGCTGGACCCTTGATAGTTATCAGGCTCGGCTACGCTTCTTTAATGGCCCAGAGCGATTCTCCATCGATGGTAGCGGGAACGTCAATCTCCATAGCGGCTCACTGTGTTTTGGTGGTGATCTGAGTGATTGCCGATCGACTTGGACTGGTCTTGGTGGGGGAACCCAGCACTGGACGGACGATGGCGCCACTGCCGATACCGCTGGCTACGCGACGATTGGGGTGACCCGTTCAGGTACCTTCGCCAACAGTAGCTATATTGGCTTGACCCAAGCGGGAGTCAGTTCCTGGGGAATCGGAATCAGTGATTCCGGAAACAGTCTGATTTTTGGCCAAGCATCAGCATCACCCACAAGAACAATTCCGAATCCCTTACTGAAAGTTAATCGATCAACTGGCAATGTGCATATTGTGGCTGGGGAGCTCTGTTTTGGGGATGGGACCGGTGATTGTCGGAATACGTGGGCGGCGGCTGGGGCATCGACGCTGGATCAAGTATTGGCGGCTGGAAATACCTCAAATCGGAATATCCTTCTCGGCGGCGCAGCATCGAATGGCTTGATCGGTATTACGCAAACCGATATTAATCTTGATGGTATTAACGTCCATCAAGACACCCCAGGGAATTCAAATTCCGCAATTTATGCCGAGAACGCGGGTGGAGGATATGCCGGTTATTTCTCTTCGGGCACCGGCGGGACAGATCTCGCGACCGCGTTTTTCACGAATTCTCGTCAGAGTCCAACCGCTGCGGCAGTTCAATCAAATGGTGCGTTGAGAGTAGATTTTGGTGGTTTTAATAACACTTGGGAATCAGACGATGCGGTGAAAATTTATAATGGCACGGTTTCCGGAACTGGATTACGAGTAAAATCTTCGCTGCTTGGGTATGCCGGTGAATTCGAATCAAACGTCTGGATTCGTGGTAAAACAGGTTCCGGTGGTCCGAGCGGCCAGTTTCCCTATACGGTTGATAATATAGCCGCTCTGTCCGTGTATACGACCGGCACGCCGTACAGTTACAATGTTGGAGTATATTCCCAGCCATCGATTGGTCCCGAAGGTGCGGTTGGCTTTTACACCAGAGTGCCGTCTATATCAACAGGAGTTGGACCTCGTGGGAATGGGATGGCAACCATCGGATTTGCCGCCGAAACACCGCAGACGCAAAACTCCTGGGCGTTCTATGCGCAAGGAAAAATCGGAAAAAAGGGCTCTCCAACAGCATGCGCTGGTCTCGTCGAGCCGTTCCGGACGCAGTGCATCGGAAACTGGGGGTATGAAGTCCCTGCCATCGGCGCAGCGACCGGCGTTGCTGGATCAGGGTATCAGGATTGCACCGAGACCTGTCGTAGTCGCGGTCTGCAGTGTGTCTTCGGTTGGACCGGCGGGACGGGTGCGACCAACCCGGTGCTTCGGGCATGCGATACTGACGGGGCGGGCAATTGTCTCTGCGGGAATACTCTCTAGGGTCCCGAACTATTTCAACATTCTAATACAGAGTCTGGCTCCAAGTCAGAATGGTTTAATGTAACTAATACATTGTACTTTCACCATGAATATTGTATAGTATGCTCATCCAAATGAATCGAAAATTACACCTTGCTATCGTCAGTCGACAGGCTCTTCTACTCGCGTTGGGGCTTTTTATATTGACGATATGTATTCTGTGGCGGACGACAGTCCACGCCGGTCCAATCACCGGTGGTGCTGGAAACCCACCATACACCAAACTCGCCGTCTACCAAGGCATCGTCAGCGTTGTCCCCGGTGGACCGACGGATAATCTTCTTGAAATAGGTAACGGTGGC